>Ga0308019_10001972_pt1 | contig 11948 bp, 11 predicted proteins | sample Neamet284_FD_203135 | JGI IMG/M metagenome (GOLD analysis project Ga0308019, IMG submission 203135) | Marine microbial communities from water near the shore, Antarctic Ocean - #284 | ecosystem: Environmental > Aquatic > Marine > Unclassified | place: Southern Ocean | collected 2014-10-01
TTTTGTAACTACAGATGTTTTAGATAATGAATTATGGTTAGGTATTCCGGCAAAATTTAAATCAAAAATTTAGTGTTCAATTTGTTTGATAATAGTATGTGTCAACAAAACTAACTGTTTTAAAATTATCTTTTATGTTAATCTGAATAATTAATTTTGTATATTACTGCTCCGGTATTATTTGAAACATAGATTAATTCAAAATTATTTGGTATGGATGAATTTCCTATATCTGCAAGAATCTCTAAATCCTTATACTGACCTAAATATTCAAATGTGTTAGTTCCAGGTTTCGCTTGTTTTGCTTCCAGATATTCTGTTGTATTTGGTTCGTATACTATGTAATCTGGTTTTAGGTTAAGCAAATCATATCTATCTGCTGGATGACTCATGATATTTGAATACCATCTATCATAAGAATTCCAGTTTTCTCTGGTCACATATTTATTCAAATCATCCCCTTCAACACCTTCCTTAAAATCTGTGTAGATGTATTTACTGTCAGCATAATACGCCATAGACCACCAATGTGACATAACATAACTATTTTCAATATTAGGCTGTCTTGATAAGAAATCTCCCATCTCTTTTATGTCGATACCACGTTCTTGTAATGGTACACCTGATAATGTTTTAATTAACTGATTTTTAATTCCGTCATATTTATCCTCGTAAATATAAAATTTTAAAACTTCGGATGAGTAACCAACATTGATTAACACTAATAAAATTAATGTGATTAAAATAATTTTATCTGATTTAATAATTTTCTTTTTATTATTTCTAATATTAATTAATTTAGAATATATTCTTGGGATTACTTCAACCATAAATAATGCTGTTAAAGTTGGAGCTATAATCCATACTGGAAACCAATGTTTTGCATTATGAAGTGGAATAATTGAAATCATGACTGAAAAAATTATTGTTACAATTAGTAATGGTTGTAATCCATTATCGATATTTTTCTTATTTAAAATTATTAAAATTATCATAGGAATTAAAATTATGGCAAAAAAATGCTTTTCAAAACTTCCAATTAACAAAACAGAAATTGTTGTTATGATGATTGAGCTAAATACTATTATGTAGTTATTTTTATTCCATTTTGGTTTTAAATAATAGATTAATCCTCCTAGAACTGGTATCATTCCTACAAATGGTATTATTGGAATTACTGATAGATTATGTTCTGGGGTATTGAAATTAAAAAATAAACTTGGATTATGATATAGCAAATTATAAAAATAATTTTCCCAAAAAACACTTTCTAAATAAATATTCTCTGATATGTTTTCATTAGTTAGATTATTGACTAGCATTTCTTCTTCTTCTGTGGTCTCAAATTCTGAATGAATATAGTAGTAAAATTCTGGATTACTATCCATTAATTTTCCATATGTTGAATAATTATAGACGAGTAGCGGACTAATCACAATTAAAAATACGCCTAACATGATTAACATATGAGTGACATTTATTCGAATTTTTTTATCTCTAATTAATATAAAAATTAAAATTCCTATAAACACCAACCCTGGTTGATATCTAATCATTACTGCAGATCCTAATAGGATGCTTATCAAAATCAAGTAACGCAAATTTGTATGCTTTTTAGTAATTAAAAATAACGACATAAACGTCAAAAATATTGGAAGCATTTCATTCATGGATAGAATTGCATTTAATTCTAATCTTGGAGTAAATGCTACTATTAATTGACCTACTAATGCTACTTTAAAACTGAAAATATTTCTTATAATATAAAATGAAACAAAAACAATACCTGTACAACTTAACAATGCAATTAGTTTCATAGCTAAAAATCCGTCATCTAAAAATGAACCAACTAAAGAATATAGCACTGCTCCACCTACAGGTGCATCATTTACATGGACATTGAATCCATCCCCGCTAAGTACCTGTGCTCCTTTTTGTAAATAAAAAACACCATCAACGTCACTCCACCAATAATTATGATGAAAAAATGTAATATATGCAAACACCAAAAAAAACCCAAGAGTAATTATTAATGGATATCTATTTGAACTGATAAAATTTTCACCACTTTCAGATTTTTCACTTTTATTGATTTTGTTTTCCAGATTTTTCAAGTTTTGTAAGTACCTAAAAAAATTGGAAGTTCTTTTTTCTTAAAAACCTTTGATTTGTATTTTCTAGAAATCAAACAAAAATTGAGTGACTTTCATGTTTTTATTATTAAGAATTCAAAAATGAATATGATTCATAATCAACAATAATTTTACTTTTATATGCCGTTTTTTAGCATTATAGTTTTAGATTTTAATTTAATAATGTACTTCTATTTGATTGTGTTTTATTCGTAAATTGTAGTAAGATCTAAAAATATTCTTATTTTATTATTATTCATACAAATCTATATTTTTTTTAAACCATCTATGAGTTTTTTGTAATCCTTCTAATGTGGTAAATTTTGGTTTCCATTTTAGAAGCTCTGACGCTTTATTGATATTGGCTGATAATCCCTTTCCTCCCATCTTATCTGTTGGACGTTTTTTTGTTTCACTAAATTGAAGATTAAATTTTAATTGGTATGAATTAGGACATAAATTAATTAATTCATTAATTGTTAATTTTTTAGATGTACCAATATTGATAATCTCTCCTTCTATGTTTGATTTTTTTGATGCAAGAATTAACGCATCCACTACATCTTCTATAAAAATAAAGTCTCGTGTAATTGATGGTGATGATATTGTTAATGGTTCTTTTCTAACTAATGATAGCATAATATCTGTAACCAGTCTACCTTTATCTTCATACATTCCATATGCTGAAAAAACTCTGAGTGTAGTTATTGGATGTTTTTTTAAAAAATAATAATTACACAAATATGTTTGAGCTGCTTTTGTTATTCCATAAGGTGTAATGGGATTTAGAAAATTAGTTTCTTTACAAGACTGGTTATTCTTCTGTATTCCATATTCTACTTGACTACCGATATTAACAATTCTAGTTAGATTGTTTGATGATTCTAATGAAGACAGTAAATTTGCGGTTCCAATAATACCTGATTCTAGAATTTTGGACAAATTACTTTCTGAACGTTTTATTCCATATCCCGCTAAATGAAATACTATTTCAGGATTAACCATCTTAATTATATTTTTTAATTTTTTACTCTCAAGAAGATCTACTTTATGGATAGTAACTTTTTTTTGAATATTTTTTATTCTCCAAAGATCCGATGTAGTCCTTACTAGAACATGAATATCATTTTTAGTTTTTATTAATTTATGAATTAAATTTGCTCCTACAAATCCTGTTCCTCCCGAAATTAGAATCTTAGTCATTAGAAAGTAATAATGATATTAATGATAAAAACTATTACGTTCAGATAATTAACAGTTTTTAATTTAGATCTAAACTATTCTCATTTTAAGGTGGATTATTTTCCCACATTTCATTGAGATAGTTTTTATTTCTTATTGTATCCATAGGTTGCCAAAATCTATTATGTTTGTATGATCCTAACCCTCCTGCTAGAATAAGTGCTTTCATCATTTTATTAGTGGTATTATAGATCAATTAATTTATTACTAATTTATAATAGAAATAGTGTTGTAAACAAAATGGGTAAATTATTTGGCTTATCTGGCATATTCTTTTTGTGTCTTTTTATTCTAAATTTTGTATGGGTAATTCTAATTGTTATGGGTACTTTTTTTGGAGACATTCAAACTATTTTTCAAGGTGGAAGCTTAACTGATATAATTTTATTTTCTGTTTATACAAAATGGATTTTGTTATTTGATATAATGTGGATGTGTATTTTTATTGTTTTTATTTTTAGTAGAAAACAATACAAAACTGACGCTGAACTTCATTATTTAACATATAGACCCTTAGATGAATTAAAAATATGTGTAATAATTCCGGCATATAATGAAGAAAATTCAATTGAAGAAGTAATTCGTGATTTTCAAAAACAAAAATTTGTTAAGAATATTATAGTTATAGACAATCACAGTTCAGATGATACAGTATCTATTTCAAAAAAATTAGGTGTTACTGTGATTGAAAAAAATCAGAATAAAGGATATGCTCATTCAGTACTTTTGGGTTTTAAGGAATCTTTAAAAACTGATGCCAATGCTATTTTGTTTACTGAATCTGATGGAACCTATAATGGATATGATGTTGAAAAAATGTCATCCTATTTGGTTAACGTAGATATGGTTTTGGGTTCAAGGTACACTCAAGTTTTATCTGAAAAATGTAATCAGAATTCTATTATGCATATTTGGGGAAATATTTTTTTAGCAAAATTAATTCAAATCAAATATTTTAGTTTAAAACATCTTGGTGCCACTAATTTGACTGATGTTGGCTGTGGAATGAGATTGATAAGACGAAATTGTCTTGAAGATATTATTCCGTATTTATCTAAAAATAATTCAGAACATCCTATTGCATCTGATGCAATTCAAATTCATATGACTATGTTGACAATAGAGATGAATTTTAGATTTATTGAAGTTCCAATAAGTTTTAACAAACGGAAAGGTAACTCAAAACTCAGATCTGATGAATTTTTTCGTGGAATTCATTGGGGTTTGAAATTCCTTTGGTTCATCATGTTTCATTAGATTGAAAATATGATTCAATTAAGATTTAGACTGTTTCATAAGCAATATTGTGTATAATTACTAGCCTCTTGTTTGCTTAGATATTTTTTATTATTTCTTAATATTATATTTTTATCATTTATTTAAAATATATTATTTAATTATGATTTTGCCCACACAATAATAAAATTTTAATGTTATTTTACTAAATTTTGTTTAATGGTAAATTATTCACTTTATCGCAGACGATAATTTCAATTACAGGAAAAAAATATTTATGAATAACAAGAAATAGATTGCTATCTAAAATCAGCTTTTTATTATATACCAAATCATATACAATCCATATTTTAATGCAAATAATTTTTTACTTGCTTGAGTTTTTGAAATTCCTTTTCTTTTTTTGAAAGTAATGGGTATTTCTACAATTCTTAAGTCATGTTCAATAGCTTTTGCAGTTGTAAACATTCCAATTGTTACCAAATTGGCACCAAAAACTAATTCGTCTGAATTAGACTTTGTAAAATCATTTATAATTTGTTGTAATGATTCATTTTTAATACAACGAAAAGAACACCCTGCATCATTCACTTGAATGATTCCTAAATGTCTAATACTAAAATATTTTATTTGTAATAATTTTGCAATAAACGCATTACCCCATACTAAAAAAATATTATTTTGATTATCTATTTCAGTTAGTATCTGAACCATTCTATTACCTAAAACCATATCACAATTATCAAGATATGGTATCATTTTTTTAAGATCATATGCATTATATGTAAGATCAGCATCACATAAAACCGTAATATTTGTATCTGTTTTAAGAGATTCTTTAAATCCCAAGTACCATGAATGTGCATACCCCATATTTTGATCTTTAGTAATTACAACTGCACCCGATTTTTTTGCAATTTTAACTGTATTATCTTCACTATGATTATCAATTATAATTACATGCTTAACATTTTCTTCTTGAATAAATTCTGTTACAATTTGTTCAATGTTTTCTTCTTCATTATATGTCGGAATTATTACACATATTTTAGGTTCTTTAATCGGAACATACTTCAAGTAATGTAATTTAGGATCTGTTTTGTAATGTTTTCGTTTTAATAGAAAACCAATAAGCATCAACAACCATAAACTATCTACAAGAAGTATCCATTTTAGAAAAGTAGATGCATAAACATTTTCAGTAAAATTCATTCCTTGCAAGAGAAACTGTATACCATGTACCGCCCATAAATACAAATTTAGACCTAACCAAGTAATATTTACAAGAAACAGGATGATAAAAGAAAAAGCAAATATGATTAATAATAATCCCATAAAATTATTTTTTTTTCATATAAATAACTGTATTAAAATTTGCAGAAGATAACTCCTTCATACATATGATAAATTATAATTTAATATGTTTAAAATTAAGTCTTTATAACACGATTTATTTATCGTATACTGATGAAAGCCGTAATTTTAGCAGGTGGGTTTGGTACACGAATTAGTGAAGAATCACATCTAAAACCTAAACCTATGATTGAGATTGGTGGGATGCCAATTTTGTGGCATATTATGAAACATTATTCTACTCATGGAATTAATGAATTTGTCCTTTGCTTAGGTTATCGAGGATATATGATAAAAGAATTTTTTGCCAACTATCATTTACATAGTTCAGATGTTACAATAGATTTACAAAAAAATGAAGTATCCGTCACAAATTCTACAACTGAACCTTGGAAAGTAACACTTGTAGAAACTGGTGAAAATACAATGACTGGAGGTAGAATAAAAAGAATTGAAAAATACATTGATGATACATTTTGTTTAACGTATGGGGATGGTCTTAGCGATGTCAATATTTCTTCATTAATACAATTCCACAATAAAAAAAAGAAAATGGTAACTTTGACTGCTGTTCAACCTCCAGGTAGATTTGGTTCATTATTGCTAGATGATGTTGCTGTTCGATCCTTTGTTGAAAAACCAAAAGGGGATAATGCTTGGGTAAATGGTGGATTTTTTGTATCTGAAACAAACTTGTTTGATTTTATTGAAGATGATTCTACAATTTTAGAAAAACAAACTTTATCCACTTTAGCAAAACAAAATCAAGTAAACGCATTCAAACATAATGGTTTTTGGCAACCTATGGATACTCTTAGAGATAAACATTATTTAGAAGATTTATGGTCTACTGGAAATATCCCATGGAAATCTTGGTAATATGAAAAACCAAACTATTCAAAATGATTTTAAAAATAAGACTGTTCTTGTAACTGGGCATACTGGATTTATAGGAACTTGGATGTCTTTATGGTTAGATTTGTTAGGTGCTAAAATAATTGGTTATTCACTAAATCCTTCTACAACACCTTCCATGTTTGAGATAGTAAAACTAAAAAAAAATATTACACATGTAGTTGGTGATATCAATAATTTTAAAAAATTACAGCAAACAATTGAAACAGAAAAACCTGAATTCGTATTTCATTTAGCTGCACAGGCTATTGTGCGTGAATCATATGATGATCCTTTGAAAACATTTCAAACAAATGTGATGGGTACTGCAAATATTCTTGAATCTATAAAAAATTCTTCAGTTAAATCATGTATAATTATGACTAGTGACAAATGTTATGAAAACAAAGAACTTGGTCGTGCATTTAAAGAATCTGACTCTATGGGTGGTAATGATCCTTATAGTGCAAGTAAAGGTGCTGCAGAATTAGTTACTGCTGCCTATCGACATTCTTTTTTTAAACATAACAAAATTGGAATTGCATCTGTTAGATCTGGAAATGTAATTGGTGGTGGGGATTGGTCTACTGATAGATTAATTCCTGATTGTTTTAGATCTCTTTATCAAAATAAAATAATTTCAATTAGAAATCCTAATTCAGTACGACCATGGCAATTTGTTTTAGAACCTATATCTGGAATGCTTTCTTTATCTTTACATCTGAGAAAAAACCCTAAACAGTTTTCTGAACCTTGGAATTTTGGACCTGCTTCAAGTAAAAAACTGACTGTTGAACAAATAGTTAAAAAAATTATTCAACAATGGGGTAATGGAAAATACAAAAAAAATTTCAATAAAAAAGACAAAGAATATCTTGAATCAAAAATCTTAATGTTAAATTCAAAAAAGGTAAAAAAATCACTTGGCTGGAACTCAGTTTATACAGATAATGAATCCATTTTTGAAACAATTGAATGGTATAAACAATATTGTGGCAAAAACAATATGAAAGAATTTACAATTAAGCAAATTCAGAAATATATGAATAAAGTGAAATGGAATTATTGATGAAAAATGGATTTCACAAATGATATTTTAGAAAATTCTCGAATAGATGATACTGAATCCTCTGAAATACGAAAAAGTATTCTTGAACAAGTAGTAAAATATTCAAAAATAGCTCATAAAAAGAAAAATTTCATACCTGGCAAAACTATGATTCCTGTATCTGGAAAAGTCTTTGATGAAACAGAACTGCAGTTTCTTATTTCATCTTCATTAGATTTTTGGCTTACATCAGATCGTTTTAATAAAGAATTTGAAAAAAATTTATCTATTTTTCTAAATTCTACTTTTGTTCTTACAACAAATTCTGGCTCTTCTGCTAATTTATTAGCAGTTAGTGCACTAAAATCAAAAGAACTTGGAAAAAGATCTTTGAATGATGGAGATGAAGTGATTACAGTTGCTGCTGGATTTCCAACAACTGTAAATCCAATAATTCAAAATAATCTTGTTCCTGTATTTGTGGATGTAAAACTTGGTTCTTATGTTATTGATGAAACAAGAATAGAAAATGCAATTTCTGATAAAACTAAAGCAATAATGTTGGCACATACATTGGGAAATCCCTTTAATCTAAATTACATCAAAGAATTGTGTAAAAAATATAATTTATGGTTAATTGAAGATTGTTGTGATGCATTGGGAAGTACATATGATGAAAAACATGTTGGATGTTTTGGAGATATTGGTACACTAAGCTTCTTTCCTGCACATCATATTACTATGGGTGAGGGGGGAGCAATTTTTACAGATAATCCATTACTTAAAAAAATAATTGAATCTTTACGTGATTGGGGACGTGATTGTTTTTGTGCTCCTGGAAAAAATAATACTTGTGGAAAAAGATTTGAATGGAAATTGGGGCAACTACCAGTAGGTTATGATCATAAATACACTTATTCTAATTTAGGATATAATCTAAAAATCACTGACATGCAAGCCGCAGTTGGATTAGGACAATTAACAAAACTTTCTAAATTCACCCATGTTAGAAAAGAAAATTTCTCATATCTCAAAAATAAATTAAAAGAGTTTGAAAAATATTTAATTTTGCCTGAATCTATACCAAAAAGTGAACCTTCATGGTTTGGTTTTCCAATAACTGTAAAAGAATCTGCACCATTTTCAAAAAATGATCTTGTTAATTTTCTTGCTTCAAAATTAATTGATACAAGACCTCTTTTTGCAGGAAATATTGTAAGACAGCCCTATTTTGAAACTATCTCCTATCGTGTTGTAGGAAGACTTCAAAACACTGACTTGATTATGAATAATACATTTTGGATTGGAGTATTTCCTGGATTGACTCAAGAAATGCTACAGTATGTTGTTGAAGAATTTAAAAATTTTTTTAATACTTTTGACTGACCATGACTAAAAGAACTGCTTTACTCACGGGATCCACTGGTGGGATTGGAACATCTCTAGTTTCTTCACTAAAAGAAGATGTGAACGTAATTTCTCCTACTAGAAAAGAATTAGATCTTTCTTCAAATTCTTCAATAGATGATTACATTTCTTCACTAGACATTCCTATAGATATAATTGTAAATTGTGCTGGGATACACAAAGCTGGAAACTGTGAAGATTTAACTACACATGATTTCCAAAATATTCTACAAATCAATCTAATTGCACCTTTCCAAATAATTTCTGGACTTGTGAGAGGAATGAAAGAAAGAAAATATGGACGTATTCTAAATGTCAGTTCAATATGGAGTATAGTTTCCAAAGAAAAAAGAAGTATTTACTCTGCTAGTAAATCTGGGTTAGATGGTTTAACTAGATCCCTTTCTTTAGAATTTGCTCCATTTAACATTCTTGTAAATTCCATTGCTCCTGGATATGTTGACACTAAAATGATTCAATTGTATAATTCCGAAAAAGAATTAGAAAAAATTAAAAAAATTATCCCATTGGGTAGATTTGCTAAACCGACTGAAATAGGTGATCTTGTAAAATTTTTATGTTCTGAAAAAAATTCATACATTACAGGACAGGTAATTCCAATAGATGGCGGATATTTAATACGTTAAAAAAGATATGTCAAGTAAAAAATTTATAGAGTTTGAACATATTTTTCCTTTTTCTGTTGTTGAGATTATTATCTGTGATGAAAACAATAATTTTCTTTTAACAAAAAGAGCCATCGAACCATTTAAAAATAAATGGCATTTTCCTGGTGGATTGGTAGAAAAAAATACTTCTTTAAAAAAAATGGTCAAAATCATTGCTAAAAGAGAAGTGGGTTTAGATGTAAAAATTGATAAATTTATTGGAGTTTACGAATCAATTATGCCTAAAAGGCACGATATATCTCATCTTTATCTCACACATTACTCTAAAGGGACTATAAAATTAGATTTTCAGAGTACTGATTCAAAATTCTTTAAGAGAGTTCCAAATAACATAGTTCCATATCATCGAAAAATGTGGTTAGATGCAAAAGAAGTAATGCTATCATGACATCTTAGTGTATCATGCATTTGAATCAGTCAAAAATTTAAGTTCCATTAATATTGTTTGAAGTGATGTATATTTTGGAATAATTTTCAAGTCTGTTATTTTTTTTGATTTTGAATAATACTTTGTTTTGAGTCCTGTCGGTGATGTTTTAATTTTATTTGAGATTACATAATTTAATTCATATTTTTTAGCAAGAGATTTTAATAAAGAAAATTTACTGATTGGTTTTTTACTACTAATATCTAATACTGTGTTGATTTTTTCTTTTTTTATACATTTTTCTATTATTCTGAATAAATCTTCAGGATGAACATAATCTCGTATAATGTCATTTTTGTCTGTAACTAATTTTTTATTAAATTTTATAGAATTTGTAATATTGGACATTAAAAATTCATCTTGCAAATTTATGAATCTACTAAAAAAACTAAAAATTCTTAAATCCACAATATTTAGATTTTTTAAATTTCTATGCTTCGCTTCAGAATATAATTTTGAAATAGCATAATATGCACCTTCATTCAATTTATTTACATTTATTGATGCTAATGATGATTCAGATATAGGAGATTCGATGGTTTGCCCAAAAATTGCACCACTACTAAAATTTATGTAAATAACAGATTTTTTATTTTTGATATATTCTAATATTTTATTGTCGTAATATTCTGTAATTTTTAAAATATCCCTATTTTCTATGATGTCTTCAGGATTTCCTATTCCTATACAATTAATTATTACATCATATTTTTTATTATTAAATTCATTATATCCTGCAAAAGAATAATTGCCATCTGGAATTATTTGATTCATTATTTTTTGAATCTTTTTCTTGTTTCTTCCAAACAACACTAAATTGTTTTTTTTATTTTGCGAGAAATAATAACTAAGATTTTTTCCAATATGTCCTGTAGCCCCAAATATTGCAATATCTAAATTTTGTTTTATCATCTAGTAGGCTTAAACCTCGTCTATGTATAGATTATTTTTGTATTCATGTCTATCTAAAAATGGATACATATCTTCTAACGGTCTAGATGACATACTGCCATCGGCATTAACACGAGAGGAGACAGTTGGAATGATTTTTTGATCTTCAGGAACAATTACTTCACAAATTACAGGACCATCAAATGCCAATATTTCATCAATTTTAGTGTCAATTTCTTCAGTTTTACTAATTTTAACAAATTTAATTCCATATGCATTAGCAATTTTTTGGGTATCTGGAAAAGATAATCCAGATATGCTACTCTCACCAAGAAATCTATTTTCAAAATAATTTTTCTGAGATGTTCTAATTGATTCATATCCATTATTATTTAAAACAAAAAGCTTGACAGGTAAAGCATATTCAATTAATGTCTGTAATTCTTGAATATTTTGTTGGAATGAACCATCTCCAGTTAGTGCAATTACTCTTTTTTTATCGGTTGCAACTGAAATTCCAATTGCAGCAGGTAAACTATATCCCATAGTAGCCATTGCACCTGATGGAATGTATCTTTGACCTTTTTTGGTTAATTGAATAGCTTGTGATGTTGCATAATAGGTTCCAC
>Ga0308019_10001976_pt1 | contig 11942 bp, 11 predicted proteins | sample Neamet284_FD_203135 | JGI IMG/M metagenome (GOLD analysis project Ga0308019, IMG submission 203135) | Marine microbial communities from water near the shore, Antarctic Ocean - #284 | ecosystem: Environmental > Aquatic > Marine > Unclassified | place: Southern Ocean | collected 2014-10-01
TTTTTTTTAATGTAAATAGAGAAAAATATGAAAAATGTTCATGGTATACCATGTCAAATTCACATTTTTTTATTACATCCAGTAAATATGCTGAAAATTGAATTATAATAATTCCATTTTTAGTTATTATATTTTTCATTCCTAAAATAAAATCATTTAGATTTGGAACATGTGGCAATACATTAAATGCAATTAATACATCTGCTTTTTTTCCTGAACTAATAATTTTTTCAACAGTTTCTGTTCCAAAAAAACTTGTAATTGTTGGTATTCCACATTTTTCTGCAATTTTTGCTACGTTAGATGCGGGTTCAATTCCTAATACTGGAATATTCTTTTTTTTAAAATTTTTTAAAAGATAACCATCGTTACTTGCAATTTCAATTATTTGATCATCATTTGAAATATTAAATTTTTCAATTGTTTCTAAAACAAATTTTTCGGTATGTTCTAACCATGATGTTGAATATGATGAAAAATAGGCATAATTATTAAATATATTTTGAGGTTTTTCATATTCATCAATTTGAATTAAGAAACATTTTTCACATATTAATGCATTAAGAGGAATTTCTTTTTCTATTTCAAAATCACTTTCTTTTGTTAGATATGAATTTGCTAATGGTGTATTTCCTAAATCTACAAACTTGTGTTCTAAAGGATTTTCACAAAATCTACAATTCATTTCCAAACTTTCCATTGAGCATCACCTGATTCCCATAATTTATTCAAATATTTCTTTTCACTAATTGTATCCATATGTTGATAAAATCCTTTATGTTCATATGCACTAAGTTGTTTTCTTTTCACTAATTGATTCATTGGTTCTTTTTCCCATACACTTGAATCATTTTTAATGTAATCAAATACATCTGGTTCTAAAACAAAGTATCCGCCATTTACCCAAATATTTTCCATAGGTGGTTTTTCTTTAAAATTTGTAACTATATTATTTTCAATGTCTAAAATTCCATATTTTTGTCTAGGTTGACATGCTGTAACAGTTGCAATTTTAGATTTTTCTTTATGAAAATTTATGACTTTATCTATTTTTACATTATTTAGAGTATCTCCATAAGTAAAACAAAATGTTTCATCTTCAACATATTTTTTAACTCGTTTCAATCTACCTCCTGTCATTGAATTTAATCCTGTATCAATACAAGAAACATTCCAACTCTCTTCAATGTTTTTAAAATATTCTATAATCATATTTGCTTTATATCCACAACAAATTATAAAATCTGTAATATTGTATGTTGAGTAATTTTTCATTATATGCCATAAAATTGGTTTACCTCCAATTTCCACTAGTGGTTTTGGTTTACTCTCTTCTGATATTCTTGTACCCAAACCTCCTGCCAGAATTACTACTTTCATAAAATCACTATCATTCTATTATTTTTCAATATATTACTATATCTTATTTTAAAATATTAAAAATATATATTATTTTGATTATAAATTTACTAAAATTATTTACATATAAAAAAATTTATTGATGTTTTAATTTATTTTACTTTTAATTTTATCAATTGAAACTACGGGTGAAGGATCCCTTTTTGATAATGCAGAAAAATATAGTGTTGTATAATCTAACAAATAAATTAAATTAATTATTTTTGTTAAAATACTACCTTCAATTGAAATTACTTCATAGAAATCAATATTACTTTCTTTAAAATATTCTTTTAATGCTGTCCATCTTTCTTTTGTTTTGATATAATCATCTATTCCTTGTATTAAAATTGGTTTAACATCACTTTCTATTTCCCATGAAACAATTCCATTATGACAAGCTTCTATAACATCTTCAGTAATTGCATGAATTTTACAATTTTCTTGAAGTGAATTTTTAAATCTAATTGCAACTGGTTGTAAACCAAAAGGATAGTAAATCATAGGAATATCTTTAATCCATTCTGCAAGATTAAGAGCTAAATTATTTTGTGTTAGGTTTAAAGAATTAATTTTTTTACATGTTTTTTCCAATTCTGTTATAGATTCCAAAATATCTTGATTTTTAATATTTAAAAAAGAATGTAATACTTTCAATATTGTGTATAAATAAGAAGTAAAAGAAACTCGTGGAGAATGATATTGAGTAACTAGTCTATGGTCTATTTCATTTTTTACACAATAATCTAACATTTTTCCTCCGGAAGAAAATGCAATAATTTTACTTTTTTTCTTGTAGGCTTCTTCCAATACAGATAAAGTTTCGGTAGTGTTACCTGAAACACTTACAGTAATGACTAATGAATTAGAATCCACTGTTAATGGTAAGTGATACCCTTTTACAATATTAACATGAATATTTGTTTTTGATAAAACAGATGCAAATATGTCCCCGATTGCACCTGATCCTCCCATTCCTGCAAATACAATATGATCTATATTATCAAAATTAATTGATTTTTGATTAGATTCAAATGATTCACGAGCAATATTTGGCCATTCATCATAAATTTTATACATTTTTTGCGAATCATATTTTTCTAAAGTAGAGATATCCAATGAATGCAGTCTATTCTTTACAATAAAATATCTATCTACACCTAAATTTACCAATTCATTTTTAAAAACCTCAATTTTTTACATTATATGCAAAATGTAACTGGTTTAAGGACTGTAGAATGGAAAAATAATAAAGTAATAATGATTGAACAAACCAAGTTACCTAATGAACTAATATTTGTAGAATATGATGATTTTAATCAAGTAGCTAATGCTATCAAAACTTTGATAGTACGGGGTGCTCCTGCAATTGGAGTATCTGGTGCATTTGGATTGGGATTAGCTGCTTTACAAAGTAAGGCAATAACAAAACAAGAACTACTATCAGATTTGGAAGATGCGAGAAAGATTCTATTTGCAACTAGACCCACTGCAGTAAACTTGAGTTGGGGATTAGAAAAAATAATGAATATTGCAAAAACTGGAAATTCTGCTGAACAAATCAGAGAATTAGTAATTTCTACTGCTAAAAAAATGGCAGATCAAGATATTGAAATTAACAAATCTATGGGAAAGAACGGTTCAGTTCTTTTTGATGATAATGACACAATAATGACTCATTGTAATGCAGGTGCACTGGCTACTGTTGCATATGGAACTGCACTAGGTGTAATTAGAGCAACTAGAGAAAGTGGAAAAAATGTTAAAGTGATTGCTACTGAAACAAGACCTATTCAACAAGGATCAAGATTAACTGCATTTGAATTAAAACATGATGGCTTTGATGTTAGTCTAATTCCAGATACTGCTGTAGGGTATTCAATGGCAAATGGATTAGTAAATAAAGTTGTAGTAGGGGCTGATAGAATTGTAAAAACTGGCCATGTCTTTAATAAAATTGGAACATACCAAGTAGCAACAATGGCTAAACAACATGGAATTCCATTTTATGTTGCAGCACCATTGTCTACAATTGATATGGAAACAAATGCTGAGGATGTTATAATTGAAATGAGAAACGGGGATGAAGTTACAGGTATCGGTGATAAAAGAACTGCTCCTAATGGTATAGGTGTGATAAATCCAGCATTTGATATGACTCCCCCAGAATTGATTTCAGGAATAATTACTGAAAAAGGAATTGCTAGAAATCCTTATGAGGATTCCATTCGAAAACTTTTTGAATAAATTTTGTTTCTTGAAAAAATAAATATTTTTTAATATGTCCAGATTAATGAAGTGAATTTTTGGAAATAGATCTTTAATATTTTGAATATTGATTTTATTTATTTAGTATCTTTCCTGTATTGTTTTGGCCATCCTCTAAATGGTGTTCTGAATTCAACATTATTTTCTTTTATCCAATTAATAGTGTGTCCTAATCCTTCTTTAAATGAAATTGTAGGTTCCCAATCTAAAACTTTTTTAGCTTTTCTGTTATCACAAACTAATTTATTTACATCAAATGGTCGTAATCTATCTTTGTTGCTAGTGATTCTTACTTTTGTATCTAAGATTGATGATACTGATTCAACAATATGTTTAATTTTATGAGATTTTCCACTTCCTAAATTAATTGTTTCACCTATTGCTTTATCTGAAAATAGTGCAGAAATAATTCCTCTTGCAGTATCTGAAACAAATGTAAAATCTCGTTCAGCATTTATGTTTCCAAGTTTAATATTCTTATTTTTTCCTAATATCTGCATAATTATTTCTGGTATTATGTATGGTTGAGTTATGTTTGGACCAAATGTATTGAACGGTCTAATTAATACCGCAGGAAAATTATGTTCTTTATGCATTGTAAAAACTGCTTTTTCTCCAGCTAACTTACTTACAGCATAAGTTGATTGTGGTAAAATTGGATGATTTTCGTCCATTGGTGATTTTTTTGCACTACCATATACCTCACTTGTTGATATATGAACAAAATTTTTAATTTTTTTATGATCTATAGACTCTAAAATTAAGTTAAGAGTGCCGTTTGTATTAACTTCAAAAAATTCTTGTGGGTAATGAAAAGAATCTGGAATAAAAGGCAATGCAGCTAAATTAATTATGTATTGGGATTTTCCAATCGCTTTATGAATTGTTGAACGATTTTTCATATCACCTTTGATAATTTTTACTTTTGGATAATTTTGAATAAATTTTTTCTTACCTGATGAAAAATTATCATATACGATAGCAGTTCCACCTGAGGCTGAAATTTGTCTTACTATTTCTGAGCCTAAAAACCCTGCTCCACCAGTAACAAAAATTGTCTTATTTTTACAATTAGTAATTAAATTTTTTTGCATAATTTTTCTAAAAAAATATTCTAATTAAATCCATTGGATGCCTTTTTTAATGAAAATTATCTATTTTATAGGTAGATATTTTTATTTCATCCATTTTGTCGAAAATATATTTTTAAAAAAATTAAATAAAATTAAGATAAGTTTAATTTGTAATCATATTAGAGCCCATTATTGGTCCTCGAAAAAATTTTTAGTGAAAAATACCGTTTTGCGATTATTTTAAGAGATGGTCATGAACCTGATGGCACAATGTTTTATACTGAAAAAAATGATTCTTTTCAACTTGGAACAATTAAACATGAATCTGGATATATTGAACCACCACATATTCACAAAAAGAAAGAAAAAATTATTTTAGATGTAGTTGAATCCCTTCATATTGTATATGGACAAGTTGCAGTAGATTTTTTTGAAGATGAAAAAAAATTTTCTAGTACCATATTAAATCCTGGAGACACAGCTTTGTTAATTGAAGGCATTCATAGAATTAGAGTATTAAAATCGTTTAAAGGAGTCAAAGTGAAACAAGGTCCATATCAAAGTATTGAAGATGATAAAGAATATGTTAAAGTGATAGAATCTTGATCAAGTATTTAATAAAAAAATGAGAGGTGCATGTGGAAGTGGTATTGCTGGAGAAACTTTTCTAGAAAAAGTAAACCAAGATCAATTATTTGAAATATATGATAAAAATAAAATTAATTCGAACATAGTCAAAATTTTTCAAATCCAATTACTTGATAATTTTTCAAAAATTAATAAAATTTGTATGTTTAATTTCGATTTTTACCCAATAAGTCATTATAGTGTAATTTTAAAAATATAATATGAAAAATTCAATTTCTATAATTATTCCAGCATATAAGGAAGAAAAATTTATTGAAAAAACTATTACAGATTTAGTTTTAGCATGTCAAAAACATTCACTTGATTTTGAATTAGTAATTATTATTGACAAAGCACCAAATGATAGAACATTTGAAATTGTAAGTGATTTATCAAAAATTTTTTTAGAAATTAAAATTATTTCAAGGGAGAAAAAGGAAGGTGTATCTAGTGCCATTCAAGCTGGAATAAAGAATGCAATCAAAGATGTTTCAATAATTACTGTAGCTGGAAGTCATATCACTGCAAATGATGTTGTTTTATTAGCACAAAAAATGAATGATGGATATGATATGGTGTTTGGAGATAGATTTTCTAAAAGACTAAAAATTCCTAAATACCCAATTACAAAACTTGTTGCAAATAGATTATGTAATTTAACAATTAAATTATTATTTGGAATAAAATCAAATGATATTACTGGTGGAGTAAAAGCTTACAAAACTTCATTATTAAAAAAAATTCAATTTCAATCTACTGGATTTGAAATTTTTGTAGAAATTCCAGTTAATGTTTTCTTACAAGGAAATAGAAATATTGGTATTATGCCTATAACTCTTCATGAAAGAGACGTTTTATATTCTCATTTTGATATAATCCATGAAAGCCCTAGATATCTAAAGACCATTTTTAGGTTATATTTCCAAAAATTAAGACGAATTCCTCTTTGAATAAGTTAGAATTAAGTTTTAATATTCAAAATAAATCTTTTTATTATTGATATTAAAAAAAATTCAATTTAAAAATAATATTGGTTTAATTAAATATGATCATAAAATTTATTTTAATTATTTATATGGATTACAAAATTGTATCTTCTAGAAAATAAAACTATTTTTATTATTATTGCTATAGCTTGTATTTACATTGGATTTGCATTTTATTCTGATGTAAGTAAAACTTCAGAGCATTTTTTTAATGTAGATCCCACATTTTTGTTGATAATTTTACCAATTGAAATTTGTGCTTTTTTTACAAGAAGTATACGTCAAAAAATTTTATTAGATAATATTGGTGTAAGGATTTCATTACTATCAAATTTTAAACTTTTTGTTGCTGGTTTATCAATGACTATTACTCCTGGTGGATCTGGAAATATTATCAAATCTCATTTCTTAAAAAAATTTTATGATTATCCACATTCACAAACACTTCCCTTAGTTTTTGTCGAACGTTTTCATGATTTTTTAGCTGTTACAACAATTATTTCTATTACTTTACTTTTCTCTTATCTTTGGCAATCATTTGTTTTAGTAATCTTGTCATTACTGTTTTTAATTATTATTTTTTCAATATTTAAAAAACCAATTTTATTAGAAAAATTTCTTTCCAAAGTTAAAAAAATCAAATTTTTATCTAAATACATTCCATCTTTAAAATTTAGTGAATCTCTAGTTATCTTAACTAGTTGGAAAATAACACTAAAAGCTTGGCCAATTAGTATTGTTTCATGGTCACTTGAAATATTCTCATTTTATTATATTTTTAAAGCATTTGACATAAACCTAAATTTTATTGAATCTGCTCAAATTGTTTATACTTCAATTTTAGTAGGAGCATTATCATTTCTTCCTGCTGGATTAGGCTTTACTGAAGGAACTTTAATTGCATTGTTGTTAGAACGAGGATATGAATTATCAGTAATTACTGCAGCAGTATTTATGATCAGAATTGTAACTGTTTGGTTTGCTACTGGTATTGGATTTATTTTTGCTCAAAAATTTTTAAAAATTAATTTTCCACAGGAGAAATATTAAAAATTTTTTTACCAATTTTTACTTTAGCTAAATCAAATGGAGGAAAGTAAAGCGCACGAATATGTCTATTTATTTTATCATATTCCCAGTCTAGATCTATATATCCATTATTTGGAATTTCTTTTTTATAATATGATGAATCCTCTTCTTTCTGTGAAATTCTTTTAGGTAATTCATTTTTGTTAATCATTGGAAGTAATTTTTTAAATTCATTTAAGATAATTTCTGATGATTTCATATACAGTGATTTTCCGGTTTCATTTTCTTCAATTTGAAATTGTTTTTGTAAAAGAATATCTCCACTATCTATTCCATCATTCATAAAATGAAATGTAATGCCATGTATTTTTTCATTATTCATTATTGCAAACATTGTAGAATATCTACCCCTATACTTTGGTAATGGGGCTGGATGTGCATTAATTATTCCAATTTTTGGATGTTCTAAGATTTCTTTTTTAATTATCTGTGCATAACCTATACTTAGTATAATATCTAGGTCATATGATAAAACATCTTCAATTTTATTTATTACATTAAGTTTGTAATCACTTGCTAATTTTTTTGTAGATTCATAAAATGGTCCAGAAATTCCACTATCATCAGAATTAACGAGCACAAATTCTGGATAAATTTCTTTTTCAACCATATATTTTAAACAAGAAAATCCCATAACTTTTCCTCCAAAAAATCCTATTTTCATTATAATCCTAAATTAAATTTATTTTTATATAAATTATGATTTAATTTTCAGAAAATTATATTTTTTTAAATATATTTATGACTAATATAATATTTTTAATCTTCATGATTTCAAAATCTAGTCATAATTTCTATAAAAAATGATTTCAAACATTTAATTAATTTAGAAAATTTATTTTACTGAATTAATTTTTTGACAAATATATTCAATATCTTCTAAATTTAGTTCTGCATGTGATGGTAAATTTAATCCCATCTCACAAATTTTTTTTGAAATAAGAAATTTTTCTTTTGTTTTATACGGCAATCTAGTATTTAGTGGTTTATTAAATGGTCTTGAACCAATTCTGTTTTTATTAAGATATTTTTCTAATTTGTTTCTATTTTTTACAAGAATATCAAAGTACCACAGATGATTTCCTTTTTCTTTAGGAGGAATAATGATAAATTCATTTTTATTCAATAATTCTGAATACAATTTATATAATTCATCTAGTTTTTTGATTCTATTTTTTAATTTAGAAAATTGTGAATTACCTAACGCAGCTTGTATATCTGTAAATTTAAAATTATATCCTACTGTTTTATAATTCTCAGATTTATCTATTCTGCCCTGATCTTTCATTTTTTTTATTTTATCATATATTTTAAAATTATTAGTTGTAATCATTCCTCCTTGACCTGTAGTGATAATTTTACTTGGAGCTAATGAGAATGCTGCTACATCTCCAATAGAGCCTTGAAATTTTTTTTTATATTTAGAACCTAACCCTTGAGATGCATCTTCAATAATCTTAAGATTGAATTTATCTGAAATTTCTATTAATTCATCTAAATTAGTATTTCTTCCATTAAGATGGACAGGAATAATTCCTTTAGTTTTTTTGGTAATTTTTCTTTTTACTGATTCTAATGAAATTGTAAAATCTTTTTCATTAACTTCAGCCAAAACAGGTTTAGCTCCTGCCAATTTAACTGCAGATGCTGTAGCAATAAATGTAATATTTGGGATAATGACCTCATCATTTGGTTTTATTCCTGAACCTATTAAACTCAAAAAAATTGCTGCAGTACCACTAGTTGTAGCAATTGCATATTTGGCCCCAACAAATTTTTTATAATTGTTTTGAAATTTTTCTGTTTCTTCACCTTCTGAAACCCACCCACTTTTAATTATTTTAGATACAGTATCTGCATCATTTTGATCAAATATTGGCTTATGTTGTAAAAATTTCTTTGATTTTATCATTTAATTTAATTATATTAATTTGAATTAATTATTAAACTTACTTATTTTTTTTAAATTATTTTTGTTAATATTTTTAAAAGTATTTTAATTGTTAAAAATATTCACATCTGTAGTAAAATGCCTGATCTACTTAATTATTTTGAAAAATTAAAAAATCCAATAATTTTAACTATGGTTTTAATTTTATCCTTACAAGCATTTTATGTTATTTTTACACTAGGTGTTGGCCATCCTGCACCTGATGAAATAGAAAATGTTCCTTCTATCAAATTATTTTTAGAAGGAGGACCTTGGTGGGAAGATGAATGGTTTTTACAACATTTTGAACACCGAATTATAATTCCAAATCTTATATTTTTTACTAGTGCTTTTCTAGATCAAGGGAATTCAGTTCACCTTATGTATTTGGGGTGGTTTTTTACCGTTCTTACAATAATTCCATTATATGCATTATTAAAAAAAATTAATGAAAATTTTACATGGCTGATAATTCCTATAGCTGCTTTAATGTTTAATCTGGGTCAAACTACTTGCTTTACATGGGGTCTTTGTACAATCGTTTGGCATCTGACATCACTATTAATTATTTTAACAATTTTTTTCATTAGTAAAATTGATCAAACTAGAATTGCATTAATTTTATCAATTGCTTGTGCCACTGCAGTTTCTTTTACTATGTTTCAAGGTTTGTCAATATGGGTTATAGGAATATTTGGTTTATTTTTTGTTAATAAAATGAAAAAATTGTCCTTAATTATTTGGATATTATCTGGACTAACTGTAATTTCCCTATATTTTATAAATTATAATTTTGTTGCTGGTGATGAAATACTTAATAATTCTGAAGGAATTCAATTAAATACCATATTTACTTACGATGGTATTTCCTACATTCTATTATTTTTATCAAATGGGTTGATGGTTCAAATTCCTCAAGTTATTCATTTACAACATATTATTGGACTTGGAATGATATTGATAATACTTTTTGTTCCGATTTATGCAAAATTAAAAAATATTAACATTAAACCTCTAGTTCCATGGATTCAAATTGGATTATATGCTATTCTTGGCGCAATTATACTAGCAATAGGTAGAATAGATGTAGTTTCTGCAAATGCATCACGATATATTGCATGGTCTGTATTTGCACATATTGCAGCAATTGTAATTGGTACTGTTTTCTTATTATTTATCTATAAAAAAATAAAAGATAAGCGTAAAAAATTATTATTTAAAATTTTAATTTCTATTTTAGTTATCTTTTTAATTTTAGGTATTTCTAGTTCTTATTACAGTGGAATAAAAATTGGTATTGATTTAGCTGGAAAAAATTCACTCACAGTTGATTGTTTGACTGACCCTAAATTTGATTTAAAATGTAGAACCGCATATTATACTCCACTTGAATATGAATATATTCAAGAAATGCAAAATTTACGTTTAGGTATTTTTGCAACTGAATATATTACAACATATGATCCATTACTTGAAAATTCTAATTGGAAAAATATGGTTCAAAATACAAACGGATTTGGAGAAATTGAGTATATTGATTCAAAATTTAATGTTGATAGACGTCAAGAATTACAACCACAAACTTTTGTGAATCGTGAATCTTCTTCTATCGATGTAGGTGCATGGGGAGTTTTTGCTGGAAAAAATATTGATGTTGATTCTGCATATGTTTTTGTTGATGATAAAGTACATTCAAATGCATACTATGGCTATCAAACTCCTTACAATGGAGTATATGGTCAAAACATAAAACCTTCCTATTATGCAGGTATAGGTGGAATTTTTATTCTTGAAAATTTATCTGATGGATGTCATGATTTTTCAATAAAAATTACGCATGAGAATGAATATTATGAAATATTGTCAGACTCACAATTATGTGTAGAATTTGATTTACAAAATTAAATGATTATATCTATTCCTAAAATAGATTATGTAGTTCAAGCTAATTTATACAAAGTTTTTATTGTTTTTTAAACTGGCTTAAACGTATGAGTACAGTTACTTCCCAAGCAATTGAAGAATCATTGAAACAATGCATGGATCCTGAAGTCCCTCTTAATATTGTAGAAATGGGACTAATTTATGGAATTGATGTTACAGAAAATAATGATGTTAATATAAAAATGACCATGACTACACAGGGTTGTCCTTTACATGAAACTTTAGTTGCAGATGCAACAAGATTTGCCAAAAAAGTTCCTGGAGTTAATAATGTAAAAATTGACATTGTATGGGAACCTGCATGGACAATGGATAAAATGACTGAAGAAGGTAAACTCAAAGTTAAAGAAATGGGTGCTACTGGATTAAATACTCCTGCTCCAATTAATTATGAAACTGCGTTACCTCAAGGAGTTGGAAAATTAGTAACACAAGAAGACGGTTCAATGGTTTTAGCTAATGAACATGACCAAGGATTTATGGTGAATCAAGCAATTGTAGACTTTTGGAAATCTTGTAATGGTCAACGTAAAGTTACAGATTTAGTAGAAGTATTTGCACAACAAACAGGATTACAAAGAAATCAAGTTGAAAAAGAAGTTATGCAATTACTTCAACAACTTCGTG
>Ga0308019_10001977_pt1 | contig 11935 bp, 13 predicted proteins | sample Neamet284_FD_203135 | JGI IMG/M metagenome (GOLD analysis project Ga0308019, IMG submission 203135) | Marine microbial communities from water near the shore, Antarctic Ocean - #284 | ecosystem: Environmental > Aquatic > Marine > Unclassified | place: Southern Ocean | collected 2014-10-01
TTGGAAGGACAACATGTGGGGCCTCTTAGGACTCAAACTTTGTCTTGAAGCACGCGGCGATGCTCCTGAAGAACTTGCAACTGTCACTGCATTGTTCAATGAGCGTAGTTCTCGCGCTGATATCGTTCCTGCAAAGACCTGCTTCTGTGCTCAAGACAGCATCGAAAAGAGTTGCTGCGATTAAGTAGGCTCAACTGCTTTTGAACATACAAAGGCCAGTCCTCTGTATTGAAAGTCCTGTAATCGGTCCTCTTCGCGCCATCAAAACCGCAACGGTGGAATCCATTTCTCATTGTTTCGAGCATGGTCCAAAAGATGCCAATAGACCGTGGTAACATCAGAATCTAGAGACGTCAAAGCCGGTTCTAAGGCTTCTTCAGTGAACGGAGTTGGTAGTTTTCTCCAACCTCTTTTCGCAATCAATGAAAGCGGAAATAAGGACAGTGCTGGACCATTCATTGGAAGGCTCCAGTGCGTTTTCCAAGGGCGCGAGACGACACCACTTTCGACCAGTGCCTCATCAACATCCTGCCAAGAATTCCCCTTCCCTGCTTTACGTTTGACAAGCCAAGATGGATGAACTGAGCTGTCGAGAACATAGTCATTTTCGGCTAAGACAGATGCCATCCAAGGGGACATATAGCCGCCTGGTGCTCGAAACCAAGGCCTGAATGAATCTCCAGCATGTTTGCTGATCACTTCGGTCGCCTTGGCTAAATCCTCTGAGAAACTCTTGGCATCTTCTGGCCAGGCAGACCAAGATTTGTGACTCCAACCGTGGCATCCGACGGTAAGGCGTGTTGGATATTTTGCCAATAGTTCTGAAAACCACCGTTCAAATTCTTTACTCAAAAACAAATCACCGATGACAAATAAGGTGACGGGATGCGTATTGGTCGCAAGCCATGAAGTAAAACCACGCATCCCTTGAACAAATTGTTCTGAGAGCGTTTCTTGTACTTTAGATTCGATGATGTGAGCGTAACTGTGTTTACTGCGCTTCGGGTGACCGTAAAAACTTGGAATGTGTCGCTTATCGTCGAGGTCAACGGTTAACCACGTGGCATTCAAGCCGCTTCACCTCGAGGTAAATCGAGGATATGTAATCGATGAGGGACCGTGCGTTGACCAATTTCAATCCCGATGAATTGTTCAATCGTTTCGCCATTCCATTCTTCGCAAATACGGTTTGCAGTAGCAAGGCCGGCTTCATTATGAGGGTGGACAGTGATCTCAATTCGAATGAAGTCATCACTCGCAATCGTTTTATTTTCTAACCATTGGAGTACTGTTCGAGTCGCCTCAAGAGCAACGCCTTGGCGCTGATAGGAAGAGCGAACCCAGTATCCTAAATTGTACGATGATTGTAACAGTTGTAATTCGTCACCAAAACCAATCAATCCAACAAAGGCTCCCTTTTCTTCTGAACGTATCCACCAAAAATGTAAGCGGTCAACTTCCGCTTGGTTTTCGACATCGAACAACATGTCACTCAATTGGCCTTGAACATTAGAGGTTGCATCAAGCCACGGTAAGGCGGTTTGCGCCGCTTCCGGGTCTTCATGGTAGGCTTCGAGTAGCAAAGGAAGAATCGCCTTACTGACAGGAACCAGCCTCATATCCGGGCGAAACTCAAGTTCAGGGGTCATGGTAAGTCCTCTATGATAATTGGGCGACAGCAGCAGCCACGAGTTCATTGTTTGGATGGACATGCTTCGCCATAGCCAGCATCCATTGCAAGTGTTCTTCTCGATTCAAAGCGCGCATTGCAGAACCGATGTGAAGCATCATTTCGAAATTATGTTCAAGATGTGGACCCAATGAATCCAGCGTTTCAGCAGCCTTCGGTAATTGGCCTACTTTGATGCATTCAAGCAGCACAACAACTTCGCGGTAGACTTTCTGTGCATCCCAAGGCTCTTGGGCAGGCCATGGCCAAATCCGTGTGCCTATTTCGGGTGTTGGGGCAGGTGATTGCTCAACCGTTTGAACACCTTGCGCAACGTCACCAAGGGTCGGCACCTCGGGTGTTGTAGCCACCGGGGTGGATTCAACAAGTACAGGGATTTCTGGAGTTGTAGGTTGAGGTGTGTGTTCAGCCATCATTGGAATCTCGGGGGTTGTAGGAGTGGGCTGTGTTTCAGACACAACAGGGTCAGTTGGCAGTAAGGCCGTAGAGGGGAGTTTCGCAACACCATTCTGCAGCGGCTGTTGTGTAGGCTGGGTTAAATTGGTAAAATCAGGAAGTTCAGGTGTACCCGTTGCTTGGCTTGCTACTGGCCCGATGGTTCCCATTAAATCATCATCTTTTTCGGTTTTAACAGAAGGTGAATACAACTTACCCAATCCAGTATGAACCGGTTCTGCGACTTTCCCGAGCGGGTCTTCATCACCCATGTCAAAAACTACGGCATTTACCGGAGCATCGGAAACTTCCAATTCCACTTCCTTTGGCGATTCGAATTCAACAGTTTGAGAAAGTGTTGGACTGCTCCCGCTAATGAATTGGAAAGAATCCTTTTCTTCTTGTTTCGATTCTTCATACTGATCGATTTCAACAGAAACATCCTCAAGAGAAAGAACCGCTTCTACAGCGACTTCCTCTTCTTCAAGGTCAACCTCAGCCATCAAGGTATTCAACAAGTCAGATCCAGAGGATGAAGGTGTTGCCATCGGTTGGTCCCGTGGTGCAAGATTCAATGAATAGTAGCATTGAGCACAACTTTCAACAGCATCTACGTTGACATATTCGCAGTAAGGACACACATTGTCCTCTGCCGAATTTCCATCTTTGCGACGCCTAAACATACTGCCCAACAATCCGTCGTCCAATATTTTGGGTTTAATACATGGGGTTTCTCGACTCGCTAATACTTCATTGTTCAAGGCATACGCTGATGGGGTACGCTGTTTTGCATTGGCTATGGAGGAGCGAGGTCAAGTGCGTCGGATGAACAGTAGCACTGCTCAAAAGAAGATTGACCGAGAACTCGCAGAAGAAATGCCCCTCAAGTGGCAGCGAGGCCAAGACCACTTTACCCGTTTCACTCAACTGATCCGCCGAGAGTTGGATGATGAAACGGCGATGGTCGAGGAACGATGGAAGAAATGGAGTAAACAACGCTTGTTAGCGGCAGGTTTGACTTTGTTTGATTTGACAGGGCGAGTCCAGGGCCGATTTTTTGGTGAACCTATTCTCGTGTTTGAAAATAAAGCGGGGTCTCGCTTGCCAATCCATCGGTTTGGCCATGGAGACATTGTTCTGATCTCTCGTGCCCGGCCTTGGGGCGAAAAAGTCGTAGAAGGTATTGTTCTCGACCGTGGTCCTACACGGGTTCGTGTCGTTGTTGCTGAAAAGCCCAGTGATTTGAAAAAAGGTACTTGGCGCCTTGACCGAGGCGCTAACCGGGTTGCACATGACCGAATGCATGAGGCTCTATCGACGTTCCATTCGACCGAAGGAGACAGCGGAACTGTGCTACGCGATGTATTGCTTGGCGCTTTACACGACATGTCCACTTCCGCCCAACGGCCACCCGAAATTCGTGGGCAGAAGCGACATGGACCGCTTGGAATTGGTAAAATGGAGTTGAATCCATCTCAACAAGCAGCTATTGAAGCGGCCATCACTCAACGCCTTACTTTGATTCAAGGCCCACCTGGAACTGGAAAAACGCATACGGCCATTCGCCTACTGACTGCCTTTGTTCGCATGGGGCGAGGTCCAATTCTGGCCACTGCAGAATCCAATGTTGCCGTTGATAATTTACTCGAAGGGTTATTGGAAATGAACATCAAAGCAGTTCGTATTGGCCGTCCAGTCAAAGTCCGAGAGCATCTACGGGAAGCTACCCTTGATGCACAAATTGAGAAACATCCACTGCAAGAGGAATTACGTTTCATCCGAGAGCAGAACGACGAATTACGCCGTACCCTTTCTGGATTAAAAGGCAAAGAAAAAGGCTTGGCACATCGAGATGTCAATAATAATTTTAAGGAAATTCGACAGATAGAAGGCAATATGATTTCTGCGGTTCTCGATAATGCAGAAGTGATCTGCGCTACGACAATCGGAGTGGGGCATAATTTACTCAAAGACCGCAAATTCCCAGTCGTATTGATGGATGAGGCAACCCAAGCGAGTGAACCAAGTGCGTTGGTCCCCATCACCCGTGGTTGCCGTCAATTGGTCTTGGTCGGTGACCACAAGCAACTTCCTCCGACCGTAATCAGTAAAGTCGCAGAACAAGGAGGCCTTGGCCGTTCATTATTCGAGCGATTAATCGAATGTGGACTTGAAGCCCACATGTTAACCACCCAATATCGAATGCATCCCACTATACGAGAATATCCAGGTGAACGGTTTTACGATGGCCGACTGGAAGACGGTTGCAGTTCAAGCGATCGTCCACCTGCAGCAGGCTTCTTATGGCCCGATTGGGATCACCCAGTTGCGTTTGTACCAATTGATGGTTCTGAAATCGTCGATGAAGAAAGCAGCAGTAAGTCGAATATGGATGAGGCCGCCAAAGTACTCTCGATTGTCAATGATTTACTCAGTGCTGGCGACCTTACACCGTCGGACATTGGTGTGATTACTCCGTATAATGGCCAAGTCCGACTGTTGGTTGATTTGTTTGACCAAGCAGGTGGGCGAGAGGAAAATGAACCGTATGCTGGTCTTGAAATTAAGAGCGTAGATGGCTATCAAGGACGGGAAAAAGAAATCATCGTGTTCTCAGCAGTCCGTGCAAACGATGCAGGCGAGATTGGTTTCTTGAAAGATAGACGCCGTCTCAATGTTGCTCTTACCCGAGCCAAGCGAGGATTGATTGTACTTGGAAGTCTCAAAACACTCCGGCACGACAGCACATGGCGTGCTTGGTTGGATTGGGCGGAGGAGAGAAACCTCTTCGCTTGGCATATTACTCACGGCTAAAGTTTTCAGCCAACACTTGACAAAGGGCAGACTCTACCGAGCACTATGGCAGACACTGCAGTCAGCATCCACCAAGGAAGTGGAACACTTGCTCAGGCAGTCCTTTCCTCTGCACCAGAGGGAATGCTCATCGCACCGGTCTGGAAAAGAGTTGCCGCCTTCTTACTTGATGTCGTACTGTTGTCCTTGGTTTTGCACTTAATGACCGGCCAAAGACTGCTTTATTATTTGAGTGACTTTGGGCTACTTACCCAAGGACCTCGATCGATTGCAGCAGTAGCACTCAACTGGATTGTGTTTTTCATTGCGCATTATCTTTACTTCAAGTATACAGGGCGAGCCTTTGGCCGAACGTTTGCTCAACGCGGCTTTCGAATCGCCATTGTCCATGATAACGGAACGTTGCTCGAAACCCACCATTGGGGCCCAAGGGCCTTTGGAAAATTGCTCTATCTTCTCCCATTCATTGGAGCGGCGTGGTTTGGTCTACGGGATGTTCTCCGTGGGCGCTCGAAAGAAGCAGAGTACCGAACCACCCTGGATGTCAAGAATCACACCGTTGCTGCTGTCGATTGGTCTCTACCTTCCGAGACCCGACTCCGACTGCGCTGAACTGTGTCCAGTACGACATTGAAATGAAGTAGGGTTTTGTAGAGAAACCTCTACGGTGGATAACATGAGTGACGACCATACCGTTCGAGCGGCATCGCTTGAAGCCCGATTATCGACCGTTCTGATGGACATTGATGACGATGATGAAGATGTGGTTTTAGTCTCTATTGACATGACCAACGAGGCCGCTATTCCTCTTGGAGGACTGGAGGTTCACATCGTGACCAGCGATGGTAAGAAAGTTGAATCCGAATCTGGGATATCTTCGTTAGGACCTGGTTTAACACGAAACTTTTCGTTTGAATTCCCCCTTGAAAAAGGAACTTGGTCGTTTACCGTCTCAGGTGCGGGTCAATCCCTTTCATTGGGCCCATACGAAGCGGATTTTACATTCGAAGCAGAAAAAGGCAGAGCTTTTGGTAATGCCATTGGTTCAAATCTGTTCAGCGGCGCCTTTGACTCACATCTCGATACCTTTGGAAAGGTTTCCGAGCGTGAAATAATCGACCCTTCTTCAGTTGTTTTGACCTCGTACAGTGGAGAGAATTCAACGGGTGGCTCGACCAAAATCTCACTTGGTGATTCCAAAGCCGAGACTACGGGTGGCAAAGATGAACCTCGAGTACCTCCTTGGCAACAAAAGAAATCCACTAAACCGGCCCCTGTTGAAAGCCCTACACCCTCTGGTGATCTGCTTCTTCATGCCGCTAAAACGAATTCTGCCGCACCAGAGGTCGTTGAATCTGCTCCTGTTGAGATGGTTACAGCAGCAACACCACCACCTCTTCCGACAGGCCCAGCACATCCGCCTGAAGAATCTCCAAGCAGCACTCCACCAGCAGTTCCTGTGGCCAAGTCTCCATCGGGCCCACCTCCCGGCCCTCCATCCGGGCCTCCAACCGGTTCACCCGCCGGTCCTCCATCCGGTCCACCTGCTGGTCCTCCATCCGGGCCTCCATCTGGTCCACCTGCCGGCCCTCCAGCCGGGCCTCCAACCGGTTCACCTGCTGGTCCTCCATCTGGGCCACCTGCTGGTCCTCCATCCGGGCCTCCAACCGGTTCACCTGCTGGTCCTCCATCCGGGCCACCAACCGGGCCTCCTACTGGAAAGCAACCTCCTCGGCCAGGAAACTTGTGAAGTGAGAACATGAGTGAAGGATTCGCGATGGAACTGTGCGGCAATAAAGCGGCATGGCGAATTGTCCCGGAAGGCATCACTTCTATCCATCTCGAAAATGTCGGTCGACTTATCGAAGAGGCCGGATATGAAGTCGGCATCCGAAATCGACTTTGTTGGACTTTCTCTGGGCCTTGTGATCTCACCCTCTATCCAAGCGGTACCCTTTTAGTCAAATCTGAAGATAAAGAATTAGCAACAGAAGTTGCAGAACAGCATGTGTCGGTCTGGGCTCATGCATAATCGAGGTGAAGACATGGGGCCAATTCCCGATGAGACGCAGGCTATACTCCGTTCAAACGGAATCGTTGCTTATCCCACGTCAACCTTACCTGGTTTAGCGACGCTCCCTACATCTGAAGCATTGGATGCATTGTTTGCTTTGAAGCGCCGTCAAGCTGACCAGCCGGTGAGTTTAGGCGTAGCTTCTTTGGAGCAAGCAGAACTCTTGGTACATGTTCCTGAATTTGTGCACCGCTTACTTGCAGATTTTGAACGAGGTTCATTGACGCTTCTTCTCGACGCCCATACCCCATTAGACCCACGTTTAGGTGGCCAACGAGTAGCAATTCGAGTCTTTGCACACCCAATCGCTCTTGCTCTAGCGCAATCAGTCGGCCCAGTCACAGCGACAAGCGCGAATGTCGCAGGTACTCCGCCTTTGTCTGAAACAGAAAAAGCCGGCCTTGAACTCGGCTTACCATCTCAGGCAATTCTCCCCGGGAAATGCTCCGGTGGGCTTGGTAGCACTCTGGTTTCTGTGGAAAAATCCGAAGACTCACCCATGGGTTATTCGGTAAGCATTATGAGAGAGGGCGTAATACCTAAGTTTGACGTGACCTCATGGATGTTGAAGAATCACTAAAGTATTGGCGAGATGCAGGGCATGTCGCACGTCGTACATTGGAAGCAATGAAGCTGGAATTGCAGCCAGGGAAGACATACCATGAAGTGATTGAATCAGCAGAACGCTTCATTCATCGGCATGGAGGCAAACCAGCATTTCCAGCAACTATTCATTCAAACGACCTTGCAGCGCACTTCACTACCAATCATTTGGTTGAAGGTCCAGACGGTTGGGAAGGCGACATGGTTTTGCAAAAAGGAGATTGCGTCAAAATTGATTATGGAGTACACATCAAAGGCCACATTGGTGATAATGCGTTGACCTATGAAGTTGGAAACACCAACAACCACACTGAACAAATCAAAGCGGCCAAAGAAGCCCGAGATGCAGCAATAGAAGTGATGCATCCTGGCACACCTTGGTACAAAGTAGGCGCAGCAGCAGCTCAGCCTTCGATCGATGCGGGATTCCAACCGATTCGGAATCTCTGTGGGCATCAATTGAAGCCGTGGGAATTACATGCGGGTGTTTCGATCCCTTCCTATGCATGCGGTGCTGAAAATCGTGGTTTCAAAGGAGTGGTTGAAGAAGGCAGCGTCTATGCTGTTGAACCGTTCAATACAACTGGAAAATCTGGCATGATTGAAAATATCGGTGCCCCCGGCTCCTCCAATATCTATCGAGTGACGGGTTTGACGACATCTCGCAAGGCGCGAGCGAAGGGGCAATTGAAACCTCTCGGCGCCCAACTTGCCCGAAACCTCGAGGAACGATATTCCACACTCCCCTTCGCTGAACGTTGGGCATACCCAATGCTGGAGAAACCATTCCCTGAATCAGATGAAGCCAGCAGGCAGAGTAAATGGAATGCTTTAGTCAAGAAATTGATCGGTATTCGCTTCCTCGAAACATATCACGCTCTACGATGCATGGATGGCGGAAATATCTGCCAATTTGAGCACACGGTCTACATGACCGCAGGCGGGGCAGAAATTTTGACAGTTGAATGATTGAAACGGTAGAAAACCGTAGAATCTTCCTTTTTTCCTTGAAAACCAATATAAACCGCGATTGCATGGACTGAAACGAGCAGGGCTGTTGAAGTTCTTGTTGAGTGCATCCCATCCCCTCCGCATTACTCTCACCCTGTTCACCTTTATTCACTCAGGCCTTGCGGCTGTACGAAAATAACAAAACAGAGAAAGTATTTTTTGAACATTTAGCGCGCAGTTCGCGCTTACAAACTCAGTGCTCCACTCACTACGGCAGACTTTTTCGCAAAAGAGACCATTCCAATAAACGCCGATTTTTGCTGTTTTTGGGCCTTTTTATGAAGATTGTAAGAAGTAGGGTTAAATACCACGGTTACGGTAGGGAGTCTACCCCCGATTTCGGGAAGGAGGACAAAAATATGAAAAACGAAAACAATAACGAAGAAGCAGTCAGCCCAGTTATCGCTACCATTCTAATGGTCGCAATTACTGTGGTTCTCGCAGGTGTTCTGTATGTGTGGGCTAGTTCCCTCGCAGAAGGTAACACTGATGGAAATCTTGCACTTTACGTCTTTGACGCTGAAGATGCATCTGGATCCCCATCCGAAGCAACCGATGACAAGCTCATTCGTGTATCAATGACCCAAGGAAACGCCATTAACTGGGCTGCAATCTCTGTAAAGATTTCAGTCAACAATGAAGCACCTGTAACCTGCAACAACCCTGGTTTGACCGGCGGTGGCTGCGACCTCTTAGAGTTCGGAGACACCTCAGACACATCATGGACTGTAAGTGACGGTGTCACAATTATGGAAAATGGACAACAACTTTGTGACGTTGCACCAGCACCTTGTAACATCAAAGTAACCATTACTGACACACAAGAAGAAAAGACTCTTGACGAGTCTTCCGCTATCTCTTCTTGATTCTTTTAAGAATCAATTAGAATAGTCTTGTGATTATCACGTGTTCTGTTAGAACACGAGAGCCGCCCCTCCGTGGACTTCGGTCTGCGGTGGGGCCTTTTTTTTTTTTAATTTAATTCATCTGAATCAGCGAGAGCAATTCTCGTATCGCTGTGTTGCTCCCACATGTGGAGTGAACGACCGCGCAATGAATGCCAATGAGCGGCGAGTAAATGCTCCATCCCAGAAAACAGTGTTCCGAGGGTCGTGAGTAACGGCACTCGTATGCCTTGCCGTGCCAGTAACCAGGCAGTCAAACAGCCCAGTTCAATCAGAGCAAGACTTCCATGTAACATTGCCAGCGCCCCATTCGGCATGCCGGCTAAACCGATAATACTCCATCGAAGAACAGCAGTGCATCCCGCTGCAGCAAACAGCACTGGAGCAAATAAATGGAAATGAGCTTCACGGCGCAAGATACCAGCAAAGGTCCCCAAACGTCGGTCGAACCACGATTTTCGATGGCTCACGAGTAACCGTTGCAAACCTTGGCCCCGACGAACCTTCTGCCGCCGTTGTCCTTCCGGTGATGTCGGTGCAATGTCTTCAAAGTAGATCTCGCTGTCATGGAGGCTACGCAATCCGTTCAAACGAACACCTGTTGCAATTTGAGCGTCATCAGCATTTGAATGAACATTGAGTTGCTGTGAAGAGAATGCCTTCTGCCTCCACATCATGCACGAACCTTCGAGAAACGGCGTAGAGTCACGTGCTGATTCTCCTTCACGGAGCATTTCGAACATCGAGCGGTGTGTGCGCTCATCTGAGAGTGCTTGGTGCCGTAGCGCTCTTGCACCAACAGCCCCGACAGAAGGGTCAGCAAACCAACCTTGGAGTCTTGAAATGGCATTTGGAGGCAACATTGCATCAGCATCGGTCATGCAAATGAGTCCTTGATAATTTTCCTCTTCAAGTGAAGCGAGTGCTTGTCGTACCGCTTCAGTTTTCCCAAGACGCTCTTGCATCTCGATGACGGTTGTAGTCTCAAACGCCTCAGGGTGTTGTTTTAGCCATGTATTCAAAGTAGAAACGGTAGAATCCGTTGAAGCAGAATCGATGACAAGAAGTGAAAAGCGCATGTTTTGGGCAGCAAGGTTTGTGAGTTTCTTTTTGAAAATCAGTGCTTCATTCCAAACCGGTAAAAGTACGGTTACAGGAGGCAACACTTCTGTGTTAGTTGGATATTCTATTGCTTGTTTCCGCCACCTTCCAACCGAGATTCGATGGGCAAGAAAAGGCGTGAATGCAGCAAGGCCCAAACCGACTTCAACTAAGGCCGGAATCCACACCATGACCGTTTCACCGTCACTCTCCCCTTGATATCTCCCCTCAAAACTGGCTTGTCGAGGCCACTTTCTGTGCGGAACTTCTTCATCCAATGGCCCAGAGGGTGAACCATGCCTAAGGTGCTCCACATCGGTCCGTGCGAGACTCCAGGCGGCATGGCCAACGTGATGCGCATCCTTGCCGAACATCCACCAGAGGGCTGGGAGGCTGAACTCCTCTCTTCTCACGTCGTGGGTTCCCATTGGGCAAAATGGCGGGCATACCGTCAAGCGCGTGCCTCCTTTGCTCAGATGCTTAACGACGCTCATTCGCGACCCGATATTGTCCATCTTCATACAGCGGCTGACTGGTCATGGTGGAGGAAACGCCGATTTGCCAAGATGGCACATAAGGCAGGAGTGCCAAATATCGTTCATATCCATTCTGGACAATTTGATACCTGGCTTGGAACTCCTGAATCGAAACGAAGTCGGGCCATGAAGTCCTTTCGCAAAGCTAACCAAAGCCATACTGTGGTGCTGGGTGAGGGCTGGAAACAGCGACTTGAACCATATCTTGGGACGGTCCATGCGATGAATAATCCAGTCGATGCTGACATTCAATCAAGTACAGTTGAACGAGATGCGCTCCACTTGCTTTTACTCGGTAGAGACGATGCCGTCAAGGGGCATCAGTTTGCCATTACAGTCTGTGAAAAAGTTCGACAAAAGTATCCCGAACTCAAAGTCACCATGACAGGGATCTCTTCGAGTACCCATGATTGGGTTTCTGCCCGAGGGTGGGTCAGTGAATTGGAAAAAATCCACCTTCTTCAAACGGCTTCTCTTCTCTTAGTACCGTCAGCCTTTGAAGGTCAACCACTTGTCATTTTAGAGGCTCTTACTTGTGGTCTTCAAGTGCTTGCATCCGACCGTGTAATTTCTCCTGAAGGAATCTTCAGCGCCCCATACCAAGATGTCGAGGCATGGTTTTCTTCGATATGTGGATTCTTGGAATCACCCGAAATCCAAACGACAGAAAAGATTCAAACAGATGCGTTCAAAATAGGACTTGTATCTCAACAGTGGGGCACTTTCTACTCTAACTGTCTTGATTCGTAAGTGCGAGGATCGTTGC
>Ga0308019_10001978_pt1 | contig 11930 bp, 12 predicted proteins | sample Neamet284_FD_203135 | JGI IMG/M metagenome (GOLD analysis project Ga0308019, IMG submission 203135) | Marine microbial communities from water near the shore, Antarctic Ocean - #284 | ecosystem: Environmental > Aquatic > Marine > Unclassified | place: Southern Ocean | collected 2014-10-01
AAATTAATTCCAAAAACATTACTTTTAGCAAAAAATAATAAAAAAATTCCTATTTACGGTACAGGTAAAAATTTACGTGATTGGCTTTATGTTGATGATCACTGTTCTGCAATTCTATCTTGTTTACATTATGGAAAATCTGGAGAATCATATAATATTTCATCTGGTAATGAAATTGATAATTTAACCATCATTAAGAAAATTCTTTCAATAATGGATAAATCTGAAGATTTAATGGAATTTGTAGATGATAGACCTGGTCATGATTTTAGATATAGTATGAATTCAAATAAATTACAAAATGAGTTAGGTTGGAAATCTAAAACTAGTTTTGAGTCAGGAATAGAAAATACTGTAAATTGGTATTTAAAAAATTCTCAATGGTGGGAAAATTTGTCAGAAAGCATATTTGAGCATACACCCTGGAAAAAATAGAATTATTTTATTAAGAGAGATTTTTTCTTTGTTATATGAAAGGAATTTTACTTCATGGTGGTCATGGAACTAGATTACGACCTTTAACTCATACTGGTCCTAAACAACTTATTCCAATTGCAAATAAACCTATGTCTGAATATTGTATAGAATCAATGAAAGATGCTGGTGTTACTGAAATTGCAATAATTATTGGAGGAATTGGTTCGAATAAAGTCCGTGAATATTACGGCAGTGGGGAAAAATTTAATGTAAAAATAACATATGTCAAACAACATGAACCTTTGGGAATCTCTCATGCAATTAATTTATGTCGTAGTTTTATTGGAGATGAAAAATTTTTAGTTTTTCTTGGAGATAATATTATTAAAAAAAATATCTGTAATTTTGCTAATGAATTTATAAAATCTAATGATGATGCTTCTATTTTATTATGTGAAGTTGATAATCCATCTAGATTTGGAATTGCAGATATGCATGACGGTAAAATTACTAAAATTATGGAAAAACCAAAAAATCCACCTACAAATTTTGCAGTAACTGGAATATATTTTCTTACTCCAAAAATATTTGATATCATTGATAATCTAAAACCTTCTTGGAGAAATGAATTAGAAATTACTGATGCATTACAGATTCTTCTTTCTGAAAATAATAAAATTTCATATCATATCATAACTGATTATTGGAAAGATACTGGAACTCCTGAAGATATTATTAATGCAAATAGAGCAATTCTTGAAAATAAAGTAAGTTATTTTTATGGAGAAAAAAATGACTCTGTATCTTTAACTGGTATCGTTTTAATTGGAAAGGGAACAAAAATTTTAGGTAATTCACAAATTATAGGACCAGTAATAGTTGGTGAAAATTGTATACTTGACAATGTATCTATTGGACCCAATACTAGCGTTGGAAATAATTCAAAACTTGAACAATGCACTATTGAAAATAGTATAATTATGGGAGATTGTAAAATTGATTGTCCAATTAAAATTGATAAGAGTATTATTTCTACTAATTCACAAATAACTGTCGGGAATAATGATAATAAGAATAAAATTTTCTTGTTGGGTGAAGGGACAAGGATTATTCTTTAATTACTGGAATTAATTGATGATCGTATTGAAAAATTTAGAAAACTCCTTAAAATTATCAAATATTGAAGATATTTCTAATCAACTTGAAAATTTCATAAGATCTGAAGTTCAAGAAAATTTTAGAAAAAATGGGGTTGTAATTGGTCTTAGTGGTGGATTAGATTCATCTGTAACTGCTACATTATCTGTAAAATCCCTTGGACCTGAAAATGTTTTGGGACTAATTCTTCCTGAAAAAGAATCTAGTCCTAAAAGTGAAAATTTAGCAAAATCTTTAGCTAATGAACTTGGAATAAAAACTAAAACAATTGACATGACTTCAATTCTTGATGCATTTAATATTTATGACATTAGAGAAAATATAGTTAAAAAATATTTTGATTCATTTACTGAAGGTTGTACGTATAGATTAGTTGTATCTCGAGATGCTGTAATTAAAGGCGGTCTTCGAATTCCGTTTCTAGAAATTCAGGATAATAAAAAATTAATTCATAAATTTCGCTTGACTCCATCTGATTTTTCTACATTATCTTCTGCTACGTCTATAAAACATAGATCACGAATGAGTATGCTTTATTTTTTTGCAGAACAAAATAATCTTGCAGTTCTTGGTTCCACAAATAAATCTGAATATGTTCAAGGTTATTTTGTAAAATATGGTGATGGTGGAGTGGATTTAGAACCAATACAAAATTTGTACAAAACACAAGTTTTTCAATTAGCCCATCATTTAAAAATTCCAGTAGATATTCTTAATAGAAAAGCTAGTCCTGATACCTGGAGTTTAGAAGTTACAGATGAAGATTTTTTTTATGGAATAAATTATGAAACATTAGATATAATATTACATGCAAAAGAAAATGATATGTCACTAGTAAATATTACAAAATTAGTAAATCTTGACCAATTACAAGTCAAAAACTTAATTTCATATTTAGAAAAAAGATGGAATTCTACTTTACATATGCGTAAAACACCTTCAAGTTTAAAATTTTAAAATTAATCAATAGATATGTTAAAAACCATATACTACTAAAAAAATTTGAATAATCTTGAATGATTCAAAATCACTAATCAGTATAATTATTTTAAACTACAATAGTGGAAATTGGTTAACTGATTGTGTAGATTCACTACTTAAAACAAATTATAAAAATTATGAAATAATTGTTGTGGATAATCTTTCTGTTGATAATAGTCATAAAATATGTAAAGAAAAATTTAAACAAATTATTTTAATTGAAAATAGTGAAAATTTAGGATATTGTGGAGGAAATAATGTTGGTATTAATGAAGCAAAAGGTGATTTTTTAGTAATTTTAAATCCTGATACGCTTGTTGAACCAAACTGGCTAGATGAACTTGTCAAAGCTTATACAAAATATGGTGAAGGAATATACCAGCCTAAAATAATGGCTACAACTGATCATAATTTAATTCTTAGTACTGGAAATATGGTTCAATTATTTGGATTTGGATTTTCTCGTGGCAAAGGAGAAAAAAATATGAATCAATATGAAATTGATCAACAAATTAGTTATGCCTCTGGGACTTGTTTGTTTACTTCAACTAAAATTATGACATCCCTTTCAGGTTTTGATTCTTTTTTATTTGCTTATCATGATGATTTAGATCTATGTTGGCGTGCTTATTTAAAAGAAATAAAATCATACTACATTCATAGCTCAATAATTTACCATCCCGTTGAAGGTTACAGTTTCAAATGGAGTAAATTTAAATATTTTCTTATGGAAAGAAATCGTCAATATTGTATCTTTACACATTATTCTAGAATGACACTATTCAAAATGCTACCATCATTAATTCTTGTTGATTTAGCTGTTACTGGGTTTTATTTAAAAAAAGGTCTTTTACTTGTAAAAATTAAAACTAATTTTAATACAATAAAGAATTTGAATAAAATTTTTAAAAAATATAATGAAATTCAAAATTCCAGAAAAGTTTCTGATAAAAAAATTATTAAAAATTTTGTAGATATTATTGAAGTACCCTCATGGGTAATGAATAAAGATCAGAATAAATTTTTTAATAAATTTTTAAAAAAACTTAGCAGTTTTTCTAGAAACTTTATTTAATTTTTTTCTGAAATTATCATTGCAATTGCATATTCTTTATCATGACTTAAAGAAATATGGCCCATGAATGATTTTTTTTTTAAAATTCTAACACATGGTTTAGATTTTTTATAATTAATTTCAATATCCTTCATTCCAATTTTATTTTTTATAGCCTTAATCACCGCTTCTTTACCTGCAAATTTCATTGCAAAATGGGGGTATGGATCTTTATATTTAATACAATATGCAATTTCAGATTCTGTAAAAATTTTATTATAAAATTTTTTGTTTTTTATGTGTGGTAATTGTCTGAATCTATTAATCTCCACAATATCTGTACCAATTAATAATTTTTCTAGCATGAACAAATTACTAAATAGATTTATTTATTATCATCTAGTTAGTGAAATTATTGTCTAATAATTTTGATTTAGAAAAAGAAATTAAAAATATTTTCTTTGAAATTTTCCCTAATCTGAGCCTATCTGAATTTGATTGGAATAAACACCAGCGTGAATATTCTAATTGGGATTCATTTGCTCAATTACACTTAATTGCACTTGCAGAATCTAAATTTAATATTGAAATAGATTTTGATAATTCTATTAATTTTACTTCCGCAAAAGATCTTTTGGAATGTGTTAAATCTTTATTATGAAAACACTAATCAATTTTTTAGAAGATCATTCTAAAAACAATCCTACCAAAATTGCAATTATAACAAAAAATAATACATTGACTTATCAAGAATTATCTGAACGATCATCCCAATTTCAAAATTCATTGAATAATTTTTCAAAGAATTCCGTGATTTCTTTAATGTTTGAAAATTCCATAGATTTTGTAGTATCCTACATTGGAACATTAAAAGCTGGTTTAACTGCTCATATCTTATCTCCAAATATATCTAGAAATAATTTATTATTTCAAATTGATAACTCAAATTCTCAATTACTTGTAACGGAAAATCTTGATTTTTCTAGTTTACAAAATACTAATTCTTTAATTAAAATAAAACAATTTAGTGAAATGTTTTCTAAAAATAATTGTACTCATCTTGAAATATTACCTAACGATTTTGCACATTTACTTTATACTTCTGGAACAACTTCTGAACCTAAGGGAGCTGGTATAACCCACTCAAACATACTATTTACTCTTAATAATATTGTTTCTGTTTTAGGATACTCTCCATCTGATATTTCATTATCCCCATTACCTCTTTCTCATTCTTTTGGTTTAGGATGTTTAAACACTAATTTGTACACTGGTGGACAATTAATTTTAGTAAATAATGCATCTAACCTTGATGAAATATTAGAAGCAATTCAAAAATTTAATGTATCTACTTTAGCAGCTGTACCTGCAACTTTAATAAAATTATTAAAATTTCATAAAAATCAAATTCAAAATGAATTAAAAGATTTACGATTATTAATTACAAATAGTACTTTTATTCCTCCAGAAATTGTATCAAAATACAAAAAAATTCTAAAAAATGGAAATCTTGCCACATATTATGGATTGACTGAAGCTTCTCGTTCAACTTTTATGATTTTTGAAAATCATTTGAATAACAATACCTCTGTAGGAAAACCTGCACCTCACGTAGAAATAAAAATTGAGAATAAACATAACGATGTTGGTGAAATTTGGATTAAAGGATCAAATGTAATTAAAGAATATTGGAATAATTCCGTTGATAATCAAAATTTTATAGATGATTGGATAAAAACTGGTGATTTGGGGTATTTTGATAAAGATGGATTTCTTTATCTTTCTGGTAGGTTAGATGATGTTGTAAACATTGGAGGTGAGAAAGTGTTTCCTGAGTATGTTGAAAAAATAATTAAACAAAATAATGATATTGAAGAAGTCATAATTATTGGTCAAAAGCATAATGTCTTGGGACACACTCTCAAGGCTTTTGTTAAATTAAATCCTCAATCTACATTAAAAAAATCAGACATACTTTCTTTTTGCCTTAAAAATCTTGAAAAGCACATGGTTCCATTAAAAATTGAATTAGTAGATGAATTTCCTGTAACTGACTATGGAAAAATTAAACGATTTTTACTTTCTTCTGAGGACTTAAAAAAATGACTAGTGAAGATTATTTTAAAATTAATGAAAATGAATTAATGGAATATTTTGATTACTCTGGTTTTTCAGGAAAATTAAAACTACGTTTTAAGTTTGTAAAAACTTGGGTTCTACATTCTATGGCTTATTCTTCCCCTCTTCCAAATTGGATTATTTCATTTCAACGAATGAGAGGAGTCAAAATTGGGAAAAATTGTCATTTTTCACCTTATGTCCAAATTGATTTATTGTACCCTGATCAAATTACCATTGAAAACAATGTTTCTATTGGAACAAATTGTATAATTTTTGCACATGCAAATATGCCTACAAACATGAAATTAAAAAACAATGCTTATCCTAGAAAAATAAAACCTGTTCATATAAAATCTGGTGCAATTATTGGACCTGGAACTATAATTACTGCCGGTGTTACTATTGGAAAAAATGCTTTAACTGCTGTTGGAAGTGTTGTTACCCAGGATGTACCTGATTCATGTGTTGCAGCTGGAAATCCAGCTAGAGTAATAAAAAAAATTGATGAATGAATTCTTTAGATTATGAAAAAGACTAATAATGAAAATTTATATAAAATAATATGAATTTACTTGGAATTGATTTTGAAGAATGGTTTCATCCACAACTAATTCAAGATGTATTAAACCATGAAACAAAATCTTTTAAAATTGTAAAAGGCATTGATAAAATTTTAACATTTCTTGAAAAACATGAGACTTATGCTACATTTTTTATGGTTGGTGAAATTCTTCAAAAATTTCCTGAAATTTTAGATAAAATTTTAGATCATGGGCATGAAATTGGATTCCATACTATGTATCATTCTAGATTAGATTCTAATAATTTTCAAGAAAAATTTTCAAAAGAATTAGATGATTTTGCTATACTTACTAATAATAAAAGTAAAGGATTTCGTGCTCCCACATTTTCTTTAAATAAAAAATCTTCATGGATAATTGATACACTTGAACAACATGGTTATGTTTATGATAGTAGTATTGTACCTGCAAAAACTAGTATGTATGGAATTCCTAATGCTCCAAAACATCCTTACAAAATTACTAGTAATTTTTTAGATTGTGATGATCCAAAAGGAAAAATTATTGAATTCCCATTAATGGTAACAAAATTTTTAGGAAAAACAGTTCCTGTTGGAGGTGGATTTTATTTACGAACATTACCGTTTGGTACAACAAAAAATGCACTCAAAACATATGATGAAGAAAATATACCTGGAGTATTTTATATACATTCTTGGGAATTAACGCCTGAATATATGCCTAAAATTAAACTTTCAGTAAAAAATAATTTCATTACATATCATAATTTGGATAAAGTGTTTGAAAGGATGGATTACTTACTTTCAAATTTTCAATTTACCTCATTTGAAAAATACTTACAGAATAAATCTTAATTATTTCATAAATTATTATCTTTAAAATATTTCAAAGTTTTTTCAATTCCAATTTTTACTGATATTTTTGGTTTCCATCCTAATGATCTCATTTTTAAATTACTAACAACAAAATTCCCAACATCCACTTTTTTTGTATATTTTGGTGGTTTTACATATTTTGTTTTTGCATTAGTTAATTTTTCAAGTGTATTACCAATTTCATAAAACCATGTTTTTTTACTAGATGAAATCCAATATAATTCTCCAGACTTTCCTTTTGTCATAATTTTATTTATTGCACTCACTACATCTGAAATATAGATTAAGTCTCTAAAAAATTTGCCATTATTATAAATTGTAATATTTTCTCCTTTGAATCCTTTGTATATTAAATAATTTATTGCATTTTTGTTAGGAATTATTTGCTCTCTAGGTCCAAATGAATTAGTAATTCTAAAAATATTAGTATTCAAACCGTATACTTGATTGTAAATTTTTGTATAATATTCACTTGATAATCTATTTACACCATACATCGTAGTTGGATTACATGGTGTTTGTTCATTAACTGGAAGTTTAATGGGTTTACCAATTACTACAAATGTGCTACCCAAAATGAATTTACATTTTGGTAATATCTTTCTTATAATTTCAAGAATATTTAATGTAGATTTAGTATTTGAATCAAGATCATTAAATGGTAATTCAAATGATTTAGAATGTGATGTATTACCTGCTAAATGAATAATTACATCTGGTTTCTTTTTAATAATAAATTTTTCTAATTTCACATAATTTGTTACATCAATTTTTTCAAGTTGTATTTTGTCCCTTATGTCATCAACATTTTTTACACTTGTTTTTGTGCATATGATAATTTCATGACGATTTTTTAGTAAATATTCTGCAAGATGACTACCTACAAAACCTGCTCCTCCCGTAATCATAATTTTCATACAACTAGCAATTATTGATTCCTTAAAAAAATTTCTCGTAATTTATTAACATCTATAGTAAATTTTCTTTAATTGACTAGTATATCTGAAAAATTCAAGATTCTGAAGAAAGCAAAATTGGTATTTGAAAATTGGATAATGTACCCTTTATCTTATTATAATTTCATTCACGATGATTTCATTATTTTTAAAACTCGTAGCAAAAAAATTATCAAATTACGAAAACAGTCTACTGATTTAATGGCATTAACTCATGTATGGTTAATTGAAGAATATAAAAAAGAAAATTTTGAAATTAAATCTAATGATGTTATTATAGATGTTGGTGCGCATATTGGATTATTTACAATATATGCATCTCAATTTTGTACTAATGGTAAAATTTATTCTTTTGAACCTATTGTGGATAATTATGAGTTATTATTAGAAAATATTAAATTAAATAATTTAGATAATGTTAAAAGTTTTAATCAAGCTATTTCAAATTCTAATGAACCCATAAAATTATTTCTTAATGATGATGAATCTGGACATAGTATGTTTTCACAATCATCTAAAAGTATAATTATCGACTCTATTTCTTTACAGAAATTCTTTGATGAGAATCAAATTAAACATTGTAATTTCTTAAAACTTGATTGTGAAGGTGCAGAATATGAAATTATAAAAAATCTTCCATTAGAATATTTTCAAAAAATTGATAAGTTAGTAATAGAATATCATATGGCTGATTTACATCCTGAATTACTAATTGAATTAAAAGAAACTTTATCTCAACAAAATTTTGAAATAGAAACCAAAAAATTATTTTCAGATATTGGATTTTTATACGCTAAAAAAATCTAATTTTTTATAATTATGCCTAATCCTTGATTACCTTTTACTTTTACTACATATTTTTTTACATTGTTCATCCTAGTAAAATCATAAAATGCATCATTATCTATTATATCATCTGAAATAATTACTCCCTCTTTTTTTATTTTTTTAATTATTATGTTAAATTCAAACATCATGTTTTCATATGTATGAGAACTATCATGAATAAAAATATCTAAATCCTTAACTTCGTTTGAAATATTTTCTAATTTTTCTGTAGATTTTCCAATTATTAATTCCCATTTACTTTTTAATTTTTTGGGAATTATGCTACCAATCATTTCTTCAGTTTGCCATGGTCTAAAAATAGAATCTATCGAATATAATTTCCCAAATTTATTATCTTCTAGTGCTTGTAAAATATATGAACTACTAATTCCATATGCTACTCCTGTTTCTATAACATTTTTTGGTTTTAAAATTCTACATAAGCAATACAAAAATTTTCTTGAATCTGAATTGATTGAATAATCTGTTGGATAAGGTTTTTTCTTTGATGGATATTTTTCATTTTTCAATTTTTCCAAATTTTGTTCTACGTGTAATTCTAATTCGTGTAATTCCATTTGATTTACTTCTTTTGTTGGAAATATGTTTTTAAAAAAATCTTCAATTGAATCAAAATCATATATATATTTATGATTTTTATGCTCTTCATTTTCTTGACTTTGCCTTCTTTCTTCAAGTACATCTTTTACTAATTTTGGTTTAAAAATTGATTTTGTTAATATTTGGAAAATAATTGATATTTTATTCATTCTTATTTTTATTCATAAATTTTATATATATTAGTTAAATTTTATAATAATTTTTATGTTTTATAATAATACGTTGTTTACTTTAACTAGAAGTACAATAACAAAAAATGTTAGAATATGAAAATTGCACTAACATGCCCTGCCTCATTACCTGCAACTCAGTTTGGAGGAATAATGTTTCTTTGTATTCATGTTGCAAAAAAGCTTTCAAATGAAGGACATCATTTAACAATTTACACTACTGATCTTGATTTTGCAAATACTATTAAATTCAATAAAAAATTACCTAAAAAAGAAAAAATTGAAAATTTTTTTATAAAGAGGACACATGTTTGGGCATCTTGCTTTCTTTTCTTCTTTAATCCTGGAATGTATAGGCAAATGATGAATGATAACTTTGATCTAATTCATACAATAGGGATCAGAAGTTTTCAAGCATTTGTATCTGCCCTAGTATCTAAAAGAAAAAAAATTCCATTAATAATTTCTGATCAAGGAGGTCTAACCACTCACCCTGATTTAAAAAAAGGTTCATTTAAGAAAAAAATTTTAATAAAATTACAACAACCGTTAATTAAATTTATAATTAATCAAGCAAGTAATGTCATTGTTGCAAATGAATATGAAAAGAAAATTTTTTTAGAATTTTGTGACGAATCAAAAATTTCAATTATTAAAAATGGAATTGATTTAAATGAATTAAATTCATCTAATGTAAATTTTAGTAAAAAATATGGAATTAAAGAAGAATTTATTTTATTCTTAGGTAGATTTCACAAAGTTAAAGGTATCGACACTTTTTTAGAATCTATTAATTTAATTAAAAATAACATTATTTTTAAAAAATATAAAATTGTAATAATGGGGGTTGATTTTGGTTTTGAATCTAAAATGTTTGAATTAATTAAAAAATTTAATTTATCTGATCAGGTCATTGTAATAAAAAATCCTCCGAGATTAGATGTTTTAGGTGCATATTCTCAGTCAAAATTTCTTGTTTTGCCTTCAAAATGGGAGTTGTCTCCTTTGACACCTTTAGAGGGATTTGCATTTAAAAAAGCAGTAATTAGTACAACTGCTCATGGAATTCCATTTACCTTAACTAATAATAAAAATTCTATTTTAGTTAATCCTGATGACTCTAATGAATTAGCAAATGCAATTCTAGATTTACTAAAAAATCCTAAAAAATGTGATAATCTAGGCTTATCTGGATTCAAATTAATTCATGAAACTTGTAATTCTGATGTAATGTCTTTAAACTATCTAAAAATATATCAAAAATTTTTTAACAATCATATTTAGAACTTACTATCAATTATTCATTAAATTTTAAAAAGTAAAAAAATTGTCAAACAATAAATAATTTAATTCTATAGATAAAGAATTGAAATCAAAAAAAGATGCATTTAATGATAATTCTATATCTGTACCTTTTGTAATTCCTATGATTACAAAAGATGATAAAATTGCTATTAACGATGCATTAAATTCAGTATTGCTAACTGATGGCCCTAAATTGATAGAATTTGAAAAAATGTTTAGTAAATACACCAATTCCTCTTCTGCAATTGGCGTATCTAATGCAACATCCGCATTAATGTTATCTTTAAAATCCTGTGGAATTGGGAAAGGTGATGAAGTTATAGTTCCAGATTTAACTTTTGTTGCAACTGCTAGTGCCGTAATTCATTGTGGTGCAACTCCAGTTTTAGCTGATGTGGAAGAGGATACTATGAATATTGATCCTTCATCCATACAAAGAAGTTTAACTAAAAAAACTAAAGCAATAATTCCTGTTCATTTTGCTGGTAGAATTTGTAAAATTAAAGACATTTTAAAAATTTCTAAAGAAAATAATTTAAAAATTATTGAAGATTGCGCTCATGCATTAGGTTCTAGAATTGGTAAAAAACATGCAGGAACATTTGGTGATGCTGGATGTTTTAGTTTCTATCCTACTAAGAATTTTACAACTATTGAAGGTGGAATGATAATAACTAATTCAAAACAAATTTCTGATTATACAAAATCTACAAGAAATCATGGGATGACACGATCCTTGAATAATAGATTTTCATCTGGTAAACCTTGGGAATATGATGTTAAAGAAATTGGTTTTAATTTTAGATTAGATGAAATACGTTCAGCTTTGGGATTAAGTCAAATGAAGCGATTGGATAAATCAAATGATTTGCGTAAACAAGCATCTGAATATTATACTTCTC
>Ga0308019_10001982_pt1 | contig 11911 bp, 9 predicted proteins | sample Neamet284_FD_203135 | JGI IMG/M metagenome (GOLD analysis project Ga0308019, IMG submission 203135) | Marine microbial communities from water near the shore, Antarctic Ocean - #284 | ecosystem: Environmental > Aquatic > Marine > Unclassified | place: Southern Ocean | collected 2014-10-01
GATGTAATTATTACCTGTGCTCCTTCTTTAACAAATAATTTTGATATTGCTTTACCAATTCCACGACTACCCCCTGTCACTAATACGACCTTATCCTGTAATTTCATACTACGTTTTATTCTTCTAATATTTTAAATTATAAAAGATTAGATTCCTCAATAATTTTCTTTAATTCATCTTTTTGAATTTTATCAACTAGATCTGAAGAATATTTTTCAAATTTATCAATTTTTTTAATTCCAGGATATGTTTCATCAATTATTGTAGGATTAAACATTGGGTATAACGGGTTAGTAATCATATAGACGTCTTGATATTCCCAACTATATCTAATCTCTTCCGTATTGATTAAAGTTTCATGTAATTTTTCACCAGGTCTAATTCCGAGTACATCCTCACCATAATCTTCTAGAATTTCAGTTAATGCATTTTTAATATCTGAAATTGCATAAGCACGAATTTTTGGTACAAATATTTCAGAACCTTGACCATATTCTGCAGATTTTAAAATAAAATCAAGTGCTTCACTCATAGTAATACTAAATCTAGTCATTTGTTTATCTGTAATTGTAATTTTTTTCTTATTTTTTATTTGTTCAATAAATTTTGGAACAACAGAACCACTACTACCTAAAACATTTCCATATCTAACAGCAATAAATTTAGTTACATGCTTTTTTGGATCTAAATAATTATTTGCAGTTACAAATAATTTTTCCATTAAAAGTTTTGTAGCACCATAAGTGTTTAGTGGGGATACTGCTTTATCAGTACCAATACAAATAGCCTTTTTTACATTTGCTTCAAGACAAGCATCAATTACATTTTGTGAGCCAATTACATTTGTTTTAATTGATTCAAATGGATTATATTCAATTTTTGGAACATGTTTTAAAGCTGCAGCATGAAATACATAATCAACACCTTCAGTAGCTCTAACTAATCTTTCCTTATCTCTAATATCACCTAATAGAAATCTTAATCTATCGTCGTTAAATTTTAATTCCATTTCAATTTGTTTATTTTCATTTCTACTAAAAATTCGAATTGTTTTAACACCTTTTTCTAAGAGACGATGTGTTAATGCTTGACCTAAAGAACCAGTTCCACCAGTAATTAGAATTGTCTTATCTTCAAACATGAGTATAATGTACTCTAATGAGTAAAAGAATCTTTTGCCAATTTTACTTAAATGTTATTTTAAAAAAAATCAATATCAATTAGAATTATCATAATAAAGTCGTTCAAGATTTCCTTCAATATCTCTAACAAGATTTCCATCTAAATTAGTTTTAAATAATTCTTTATTAGTAAATTTTTCACATATGTGAACAAATTCATCTTTGGACATATCAGCATCTTTTAAGAATTCATCTAAATATTTTGTTGGAATTTTACCTTCATATTTTTTTACTTTTTCTAAACCCTCTTCTCTAGTCATTCTTCCATATCTAATTTCCATAGATACATGATCCGTAGTTCTACCATAACCAAATTTTAAAAATTTAAAATAATCATGTAATGCAGTATATTTTACATCAAGGTTTTCCCAACTATCATAAGTCCCTTCTTTAATTTGATCATCTTCTTGAAATCCTAATTTTTTTACTAGTTCTAATTGTTTAAAAACATCCCATTTGATGTAATGCCCTAGAAAAATTCCCAAAATTCCAACTTTTTCAATTTCTTCATTTGATGGAAAAATATAAGGATGTAAATCAGTTCTATTAAATCCGTGTTCAGTCATATTTTCAGGTTTAATTTTATCTAAAAAGAATGCACAATATTTTTCTTCATAATCACGATCAAGAAAATAAATTTTATTATCTTTAGGTCCTGAACCAACTTCACTTGGAGATTCTGCCCAAACAATTAATGGAATATTATATGCAACTGCAATTTGATAAGGCGTTGTAAAAATTCCAATATGTTCCGGCCATTGAAAATCACCTAATTCAATTAAACCAAATTTGGCTAATTTTTTATAAATTATAGGATTGGGAGTAAATTCAATACAATCTGCACCCATTTTTTTAATATTTTCAAGATTTTTTTTCCCAATTTCTGTAATATCTTGAGGATGAAAATTTACTAGAAGTGGATTCATTCCATACTCTTTGAGAATTACATAAGTTTGAAAATGTGAATCCCTACCACCACTAACAGGAATTATACAATCATAATTACTATTGTCTTTGTTACGATATTTTTCTAAAGTTTTTTTGAGCTCTTCTTTTCGTTCATTCCAATTAATAGAATTTTTTGTTTCACTCCATTGGCATGCATCACATACACCATTTTGATCAAAATTCAATTGAGGCTTAGTTTCAGGATACAAACATTTAGTACAATATTTCAAATTGAATTATAGTTAAATCAGTTTTATTAATCCTTTTCCAAAATTGAATTAATTATCTTCAAGAGACATTCTGAATCAAACACCCAAAAAATAATAATTAAAATCTTATAAAGTTAGATTTTGCATATTAATTCATAAGTTATTTATAAATTACTTCTAATTAAACTTCCAATTTCTTTAGATGCTGAACCTGAATTTTTAAGAAACTCTTTGATAAATATTTTTGAATTTTTTACTAAACTTTTTCTTAATTCTTTATCAAATAATAATTGTTTAATTTCATTTTGTAAATCCATTGTAAATGGAACTGAAATAATTGCATTTTTTTTAATATATTCAAATTGATACATTTTTTCATCTAACACTATATTCATCACAGGTTTTTCTAATATCATACTCTCTAAAATTATTGTTGATGGTGCCCACCCTTCAGGTGTAATAGTAATCACTAAATCACTTTTTTGAATTAATTCTGAAACTGGATTTAATAAATAAATTGAAATTTTTTTAGAATATTTTTGAATAATTTTTACTAGTTCATTATTGTGTCCTGATTGACTAGGGTGCATTTTAAAAATAATTTTTACATTTTCATAATTTTCAAAAATTTTACACAATTTTATTATTACATTTTCATATTTTTCATGGATATCTGAAGTATCAAATCCTTGTAATTGTGTAATTGGAGTTGGTGCAATTAAAACCTGAAAATTTCCCACTTTTTTGTCAATTTCTTTATTTTTATTTAATAAATCATGTCTAGGACTACCTAGAGCAAAAATTCTATCAGAATTAATTTTGTAATTTGAAATTAAAAATTGTTTTTGAAAATCACTCCAAACTATTATGTCATCTCTAAAATTATCATATGATGCTAAACTTGCAAATGTTTTAGTATCATCAAAAAATAAACCAAATCCATGTTCTAATAAAAATGACTTAACTATTTTATCTTTAGATTCTAAAAATACTTTCTCAGTTTCTCCAATATCATATAATGATAAAATACAACTAATGTTAATTTTTGAAAATATTTTTTTTGCAAAAAATACAGATTCTATATATTCATCTATTCTTTTACTAAAAACTTCTTTTAACTCATTTTTAATCAATGACCCAAATATTAGGTCATCATTTTTGAATATTTTATTTAAACTACCATCATCCCAGAAATTGATTTTTTTTTGGGAAAATTCTTTTTTTACTTTTGCTATTTCCTCTAAATCTTTTTTTTCAAATAAATCTTTTTTAGAAATTAATTTACAATTTGATTTTTTTAATACCTTAATTGATTTTAAATCGTATGTAACGGGTCTTCTTTGATTAATTATTATTAAATTATTATCTTTATTATTTAGATTTTTAAAAAGTTCATCATATACAGGTGGATACATTTCTAAAATTAGAATTGTTTTTTTATTTTTATTTTTAAAATCAAACCATAATCCAAATATTGAACTAACAGTTTTATCTAAAATATTTTTTAATTTATGAAATTTTGCTCTTGATATTTTTATTGAGATTGGTATGCCCATAAAATTTTGTTTAATATTAATTGAATCCCATAATAAATCCTCATTTTTTTCTTTTGAATTAATTATTATTTTTATAGAATTATTTTTTTTATTTAATAAAATAATATCTTTTATTTTATTTGAACATTCAACTGATTTCGGTTCCTCATCCTCTAAAATTTTTTTAATCATAAAAAAATTTATTAATTTTTCAATAATTAGTAAATGTAATTCAATTCCATCCAATAATCCCAATAAATTAACTCCGTTTAGATTAAATTGTTTTAATGAATCATCTTGATACCAATTTTGAAATTTTTTTGCCATATTAAAAATTTCAATTCGTTGATCATAACCTAGAATATTTTCTGCCATACTATGGGCTATTCCTAATTCTTGAAGTTTTTTATGAGATGTATAATCACAACTAAAAATTTTAGTATTACTATTTTCCTTTATTGTGCTATGATCTTTTATTGATTTTGTGACTAAAATTATTTTTTGGATCATAAGTATTTGATTATTTATTTTGAAATTGTTTTAGGTGTTGGTATTGGGATTAAAAATTTACCCCCATTTTTAAGAAATAATTTTTCTTTATTGATAATTGCCTCTTCGTAATTCCATGCAAGTAATAATGCAATTTGCTGTGACGGTTTTTCAATATTTTCTTTATCTGATTTTACTGGAATATGCATACCTGGAGTGTATAATCCTTGTTTTAAGGGTGTTGTATCTATAATATAATCTAAAAATTCTGTTCCAATATTACAATAATTAAGTAAAACATTTCCTTTTGCAGGTGCACCATATCCAAAAATAATTTTGCCCTCTTTTTTAAATTTTAATAATTTATTTTGTAATTTATTTTTTAATTCTTTTACATTTTCTGAAAATTTTTGATAAGTTTGAATTTTATTAATTCCAAATTCTTTTTCAAATTTAATCATTTTTTCAAAATTTATTGTTTTTTTAAAATTATTTTTTTCGGATACAAAAACTCGCATAGTGCCTCCATGAACTTTTTGCTTTTTTACATCAAATATTTCTAAATTAAATTCATCCATTAATCTAATTAATGGAATTAATGAAAAATATGATAAATGTTCATGGTACACTGTATCGAATTCTAATTTTTGAATTAAATTAACTAAATATGGCACCTCAAAAATAAAAACTCCTTTTTCTTTTGATAATATTTTTACACACTTCATAAATTCCTTTAAATCATCAATATGCCCAAATACATTATTACCAACAATTATCGATGCTTTTTTTTCTAAAGATTTTTTTTTCACAATATCATAATTTAAAAAAGTATTTTCTGTTGTAATTCCTGCATCATTTGCTATTTTTGCAATATTTTTTGCAGGTTCTATTCCCAATACTGTAGCTCCCAATTTTTTAAATTCTTTGAGTAATGTTCCATCATTACTCCCAATTTCTATGACCAATGAATTTTTACTTTGTTTCAAAAATTCTTCATAAACATCATATGCATATTTTTTAAAATGATTTACACTCGGTTTACTTGCACTTGTTAAATAGAGATATTCTTTAAATAAAATTTCTTTATCTACTATATCTAAAAGTTGCAATAAATAACATTCTTTACATAAGTATAACCTTAAAGGAAATTTATCCTCAGGTTTTTCTAAGTCCTCTTTTTTAATGAATGCGTTTGACGGAGGCTGTTCTCCAAGATCTAATATTAATTTTAGATTATTACTTGAGCAAATTCTACATTCATTTTTTTTATGATATTTACTCATTTATAGTCATAAGTTTGCTGAATTGAATATATGAATTACTATGTATTATTTTTATAATATCCTACAAAATTACCCAGAATTTTTAATAATTTATTAAATTTTTCAATACTTTCAGTTTCTGATACTTCTAATGGAGTTTCAATTGTACAACAAAATGATTCAAAAATTTCATTATCACTGATATTTCTTCTTCTTTTAATGTCTTTTCTTCTTTTTTTAATATGATTCAAAAATTTAATTATTCCTACATAACTTTTTAATTTTTTTATTAACATTCCTTTTTTTATAAAAAATACTATTAGTACAAATTCAATAATTAATAATGATGGCAATAATTTTAAAATTGTTTTAATACTATAATTTGATAAAAGTACAATCCATCTATTTCTTTCAAGCAAATAAAATTTTTCTCCACTCCACTTCCATTGTGCGCTTCCATGGTGATATACAATTGATTTTGGAACGTAGTATGATTTATAATTTAATAATCTTGCACGCCATCCTAAATCTAAATCTTCATTGTACGCAAATAATTTTTCATCAAATAATCCAACTTTATCAAAAATTTCTTTTGAACAAAATAAGCATGTTCCAGCTGCAAATCCAATTTCTTCTATTATATTATATTGTAGAATATCTTTTCTACCTTTCTCTCTAGAAAAACCAAATCCAAATATACTAATTAAATTTCCAGCACTATCAATAATATTTTTATCTTTCATTTTTAAAAATTTTGGTTGATACAATCCATTTCCTTTTTCTTTATATGCTTCAAATAAATAATCCAACCATTTTGGTGCTACAATCAAATCATTATTTAATAATACAATATGTTTGCCATTTGAATTTCTAATTCCAATATTCAATCCTTCTGAAACTCCAACATTATTTTGATTTAAAATAAATTTACACGATTCATATTTTTTTGAAAATTTTTCTCCACTTTTATCTGGAGAATTATTATCTACAATTATTAATTCAAATTTTTGCTTTGTTTCTCTAAATATTGACTCTATACAATTTTCTAAAAATTCATTTCCATTGTAATTTAATATTATAATTGAGACTAATTCTTTTTCTGAATTCATATTTTTAGACATATAATTACCAAAATCCCTTGTTTTTATGATGTTTTACCTATAATTTCTGGTTTCTCTAATTTAATTTGATTATACATTTTTTCGATGGATTGATTTATGTTCAAAAGATTAACTCCATTTTGAACTATTTTATCACAATTTAAGCATGATTCTAAAGTTCGTGGTGCAATTTGTTTTAATTTTTCAGAAGAAATTGAAGAAATTGAATTATCTGAATATCCAAATGTTTTTGCTATTTTTTTAGAAAAATCTAATCTACTAATGCATGAAAGTCCTGATAAATGGAAAATACCTGTCAGATCCTTTTTAATAATTTCTATAATATTTTCTGCTAAATTATCTGCTAAAGTGGGTGTGTTGATCTGATCATTTACTATTGACATTTTATTATTTTTATATAATTGATCTATAACCCATAGTCCAAAATTCATTGTTTTTCTTGATTCATCTTTTGTTTTAATATATTCAAAAGGAATCCAACCAAACAGAACACTAGGTCGTAATATTACACTATCATTAACTTTAGAAACAATTTTTTCACTTTCTAATTTTGTTTTACCATAAACACTGATGGGGTTTGGTTTATCTTCTTCTACATAAAATTTTTTACTTCCTGAAAAAACTGCATCTGTAGATATGTGAATTAATTTACTTCCTAATTTTTCTGCAATTTCTGCTATATTTTTTGTACCTGTAACATTTACATCAAATGCATTTTTTTCAAATTTTTCACAATAATCTACATTTGTAATTGCTGCAGTATTGATAATTATATCTGGTTTTAAATTAAGAATTTTTTCACAATTTTTTATATTAGTGATATCTATTTTCAAAGTTTCTACATTTTTTAAATTAATTAAATTTTTATTATAAGATGCATAAATTTCAAAATTATTTGTATTTGATAATAACTTGTAACCCAACAAACTGGTTCCACCTATCACTAACATTTTCTTTTTCATTAATTAAAATTAAATTTTGATGTGATAAAAACTTTTTAAAATAATTTATCTTGAGAAAAATTATTTTTAAATATAAAATTTTAATTTAAAATTAACTACTTATTGATACTAAACAATATTAACTCATAATTTTGATATCATGATATGGAATTAGATATTAAAAACTATGATCTTGGGGTTCAAGTTCTGACACCCAAAATAAATTCTGATGATCGTGGATTTGTTACTGAAATTTTCAGAAATGATTGGAATGGATTTTTTGGAAATGAAAAACCTAACCAAATTAATATTTCTAAAAGCAATCCTGGCGTAATTCGTGCTTGGCATAAACATTTGAAAGATCAAGTTGATTTTTTTACTGTACTAAAAGGAACTGTCAAAATTTGTATATGTGATAATAATCCAGAATCTAAAACTTTTGGAACATTAGTTGAAATAATTTCTAGCGATAAACAATTACAAATTGTTAAAGTCCCTGGTCATTTTTGGCATGGAACAAAAACAATTGGCTCTGATGAATCATTTACTGTATATTTTATTAATAATTTGTATGACTATGAAAATCCTGATGAACAACGAATCCCTTGGAACGATTCATCTATTATTGATCCTAGAACTAAACAAGCATATGATTGGAATTCTGTGAGTGAGTTATGAAACTTCTTGTTTGTGGCGGGTATGGTTTCATTGGAAGTACATTTATCAAAAATCATCTAAATAATTTTTCTAATGATGAGATTATCAATATTGATAATCTTACAATCGGTTCAAATAAATTTAATTTATCTGAAATTAATAATAATAATTATTCTTTTGTTAAGGAAGATATTAAAAATTTTGATGCAATTGAAAAAATCTCTAAAGATGTTGATATAATTATTAATTTTGCAGCTGAAACTCATGTAGATAGAAGTATTTCAAATCCAAAACCATTCATTGAAACAAATATTTTAGGAACATATTCTCTTCTTGAATCTTCACGAAAATATGATAAAAAGTTTATTCATATTTCTACTGATGAAATTTATGGAGATTTAGAAAATAAAGAATCATTTAGTGAAAATGATATTTTAAAACCTAGTAATCCTTATTCAGCGACTAAAGCAGCAGCAGATCTTTTAGTTGGATCCTATCAACGAACTTATGGAATTGATTGCATAATTACCAGATGTACAAATAATTTTGGTACAAATCAATTTCCGGAAAAACTTATCCCAAAAACAATTATTCGTGCATCAAAAGATCTAAAAATTCCTCTTTATGGGGATGGTAATCAAATTAGAAGTTGGATACATGTTCTTGATCATGTTACAGCAATTGATGCTTTAATTTCTAGAGGGAAATCTGGTGAAATTTATAATATTACTGCATGGAATGAAATTTCAAATAGAGTTATGGTTGAAAAAATTTTAAAAATTATGAATAAACCATCTGATCTTATTGAATTTGTACCTGATAGGCCTGGTCATGATAAACATTATTCTATTAATTCATCAAAAATAAAAAATGAAATTAATTGGAGTCCACAATTTAATTTTGATGATGCCTTAAAAGAAACTGTAAATTGGTATTTATCAAATAAACAATGGTGGGAACCATTAATTAATGAAAAAACACTTCATCCACAACCTTGGACATTAAATTGGAAATAATAAATTATTTAAAGATGAATTTAATTATAGACAAAACTATTTTAAGAAAATGAAAGGAATTATTCTACATGGTGGTCATGGGACTAGATTACGACCTCTAACTCATACTGGTCCTAAACAGCTTCTTCCTATTGCAAATAAACCCATGTCTGAATATTGTTTAGAGTCTTTACGAGATGCAGGAATTACAGATATTGCAATAATAATTGGTGGAATTGGTTCAAACAAAGTTGAAGAATATTATGGTGATGGCAAAGATTTTGGTGTAAAATTATCTTACATCCAACAGGATTCTCCAAAAGGAATAGCTCATGCAGTAAGACTCTGTAAAAGTTTTGTTGGAAAAGAAAAGTTTGTAGTTTTTTTAGGTGATAATATAATTCAAAAAAATATACATGAATATGCTGATGATTTTAAAAATTCTAATAATGATGCTTCTATTTTATTATGCGAAGTTGATAATCCCTCACAATTTGGAATTGCAGAAATTGAAAATAATAAAATTATTAAATTAGTTGAAAAACCTAAAATCCCAAAAACAAATTTGGCAGTTACTGGAATTTATTTTTTGACTCCAATAATTTTTGATCTAATTGATACTCTTAAACCATCATGGAGAAATGAATATGAAATTGTTGATGCCCTTCAAATGCTATTGGATACAAATAAAAAAATTAGATACTATGTAATTACTGATTTTTGGAAAGACACTGGAACTCCTGATGATATTCTTCAAGCAAATCAAATCATTCTTGAAAAAATGCAGACCTATTTCAATGGAATAAAAGAAGAAGATGTTACAATTCAAGGAAATGTCATGATTGGGGAAGGAACAATAATTAAAAACCATTCAAAAATAATTGGACCTGTGATCATTGGAAAAAATTGTTTAATTGATGATAATGTGTATATTGGTCCAAACACAAGTATTGGTGATAATTCACAAATATCTACGTGTCACATTGAGAATTCAATAATTATGTCAAACTGTAAAATCAATTGTAATGTAAAAATAAAAAATAGTATTATTGCATCTCATTCAAAAATTTCTAAACATAACAATGAACAAGACGAAAAAATTTTTCTACTTGGAGAAGGAACAATAATTAAATTATAATTTATTATAAATCATATTATAACATAAATAAACAAGTAAACAAAAATGAAATTAAATGAAACCAAATATTTTATTAATTGTAATTGATTCATTTAATGCCGAAAAATTTTTCGGTGAAACAAAAACTTCAGTTACACCCACTATTGATTATTTAATTAAGAATGGTACTTATTTTAATAAAGCCATAACCGTAGCAACAACAACCATACCATCTATTTCAAGTATTTTTACCGGATTATATCCACTTCAATCAATTAAGCAAATTGGAAAAATTTTAAAAATTAATGATAATATAGAAAATTACATAAAAAAATTAAAAAATCATGGATACAGTACTCATGCTATTGTCCCTAAAATTATTTCACTTGCTAATTTAAATTCAATATTTGATGAAAATATAGAAGAATTTGATTCATTTGCAACTCTTTATGATGGAGTTGGTGAACAAATTTTAAAAAACATAGATTCCAATCAAAAAAACCCATGGTTTTGTTATGCTCATTTAATGGATATTCATGGAGATGCAACATTTCATTTAGGTCAAAAACTTAAAAAATATGAAAATTCAAAATTTGGAGACAATAGATATGAGCGTATGATTTCAGCAATGGATCCCTGGTTAAAAAAAATTATTGAAAAAATTGATTTTGATAATACTATAGTTATCTTAACTGCAGATCATGGTTCATTTACTGCAAACTATGATCTAGACATGGAAAAACAAAATGATATCAGTAATAAAAAAAGAGAAACAAAAGTAAATGATTCATATAAAATTGGACATAAAATATTTACAAATTTGCCAAGCGTTTTTAATCCTATGCGAAAATTTATTTCTGAAAAATATATTAAAAAAAGAAATAAAAATATTGATATAAAAATTAAATCACAACTTAATGAAACAAATTTTTCTGATCTATCCGAATATAAAAAAAGATTATTAAAAAATTCTATAGATTCGATTCCAAAACTATTTGATGACATTTGCAGAGTCCCATTATTATTTATAGGATTTAAAATACCTAAAAAAATTATTTCTGATCAAGTAAAAAATATAGATATTTTTTCTACTATTTTTGATTTAATTGGATTAAAAAATGAATTAAATACCTCAAGTCAAAGTTTAGTTCCTTTAATGGAAGATAAAAAAATAGAACAAACTGATATTTTTATTAATTCCATAACTAATTCAGATGATGAAATTGTTTGTGGAATTAGGACAAATAATTTTAAATATTTTAGAAAAATTAATGGTACTGTAGAAGATGGATTATTGTTTAATTTAAAAAATGATCCAAATGAAGAAATTAACATAATTAAAAAAGAAAAAGAAATAGCAGAAGAATTAGAAAAAAAATTAATTGTATTTTTAGATTCAACTGAAAATTCAACTGAAAATTCAACTGAAAATTCAACTGAAAATTCAACTGAAAAT
>Ga0308019_10002002_pt1 | contig 11867 bp, 20 predicted proteins | sample Neamet284_FD_203135 | JGI IMG/M metagenome (GOLD analysis project Ga0308019, IMG submission 203135) | Marine microbial communities from water near the shore, Antarctic Ocean - #284 | ecosystem: Environmental > Aquatic > Marine > Unclassified | place: Southern Ocean | collected 2014-10-01
ACAATAAAGGCATAATCATTTTTTCTATTTTCAATAAATCATCTTTATGTTTTTTCTCAAGGATACTAAGTTGTGTTTCATCACCCTGACGTAATTCTATCAATTTATCTAACTTGACTTCCAAATCAGTTGTATCAACTTTACCACCAACATCTGCTACTCTTGACTTTAATTCCTCTTCATGTTCAGTAACTTCTCTTTCGTCTACTGTATTAAAGCCAAAATCAAAATCATCTGCATAATCCTCAACATCAAACTCATTTGCCATTTTACGTCTCCTAATTTTATGAAGCAAAGGCCTGGCCGTCGCGATAATGCCAGTTTTACCCAACAGAAAACTAATGCGACGACCAACCTTTGCACGCTGGATGGGCTAGAGACCTCACCAGGTATACTAATATTAACTCATTTGAATTACTTGTGGTTCTTTCATCATAAGATTGATTAATCTATCTATATAGAAGTCCATCTCATCAATTGATTTTTTAAAAACTTGTACTTCAAATCTGTCTCTTACTGCTATAAGTATAACAATCTGCTCTGGTAGTGCACCAGTCATCTCAAAGAATGCAGCTGTATAGAAAAATGCTTGTGTATAATAATCCTCTATCCATTCTTCTCTCTTCGGCTTTCTGGATGTTTTAAAATCAATAACAGATAATTTACCATTATACTCTGCTACGCAATCAGTAGTTCCGGCAACTCTTAGTTTATCACTATACAATGGAATTTCTAATCCTACTATATTATCAATGTTCCCAAGTAAGAATCTTAGTCTATTAAAAACACTAACAGCTTCTTTATCTTCACATTTCAATTCATAATTATAAAGATACTTCTCACATAAATCATGTACAGTAGTTCCTAGTGCTGCTGCTTCTTTTGAGATTCTATTAGCTTCTTCATTACCAATTTTCTCTCTCCATGCATCTAAACTTGGTTTAGGTTGACTACCTAAAATAGAAGTAATAGACGGATAATGATTTCCTTCTGGTGTTACATATACTCTTTTACCGTCTACTGTCCTTCTTTCTGGTACCAATAGATCATCAATATCATCTACATGAGTAAATTTCTTTTTCAATCTCGTACCTCAATTGGTGATCCAGGATGAACCTTTTTGATATGTCTTAACCTTTCATTAAAATCTCTAGTAGGTTTTGGTAAACCTTTTGTCATTTCAAGTAACATAGGATCACATAACATAGGAGCTCCACCAATTAGTCGAGTAATATCTCCAGTCTTTTGACAAGAAGGACATGGTTCATTTACAGGTTTATCATACTCAGAAATATTTTTTAATTCTTCAAATTCATGCGAACATCCACTACACTCATAACTATAAATTGGCATTAAATACTTACTCCTAAAGGAATTTCAAATTTTGATAATCTATTTTTCCACTTCCAAAACGATTGACCATGATTTGAAGTATATAGATTCATCCACTGCCATTGATGAACCATCTCATGTGCTAACGTATATAGAAACTCATTCTTATTTATAAAACGATCTGAAATGGATAATTCTCCATATATACTTCCATTATTATCTTCATGTGAAATATGTTCTGCGTGACAACCTTGTTTTCGTTTTATATCTATAGTATAAAATGGATAAATTTTATTATTAAATATCTCTTCATTCATTATATTGAACCATCTAGTTATTAGATGTTTAGTAACAAAAAATAATCTCTCATCATTTTGTTCTTTATAAGCCAGATTTAAATTTGTTTCATAACTACGGATTTCTTGAGTAACAGGATTTTCTTTTGAAATATACATCACATCTCCAAGTTTATGCTGAAGTAGGTATTCCACTTTTACTAGGTCTTCCACTTTTACTCCGACTTACTACCGTCGATTTATTTTTTGAAACTCCACCACCAGAAGGTATTTTATTTGCTGTAAAATCTCGTCCGACAATTGTATAATCACAAGATATTTTATTACCAAACAAATCAGCCTTATATAAAGATTTATCCCACAATAACTTTATTGGTGTAGTTGTCACATCAGCGACTTCCAATACAATATGTTTTCCTTTAACTGCTTCTACAACAACAGCATCATATTGTTTAGCTTTCTTTTTTCCTGATGGTATATACTCAATGGTAGTTTTTAAATTTGAATTGATCATACGTTTTACACCTCTCTATATAAATCTGGAAACACTTCTAATACTAACTTCTCTGTTAATCCTTTTACTTTTAAATTTTTCTTTAACATTTGAGCAAAGATAATTGATTCACCTTTGTTCATAGATTCTAACACTTGAACTAGAATCTGTTTCATTCTTTCAGGTGTTACTCCTGCACCTTTCGGATGACCTTCTGCAAATATAGTACATCTAGGAATCTCTTGAAACAAATTTGATGGATTCAATCCTATTGGTGCCGCATCTGGTTCATAATCAGGTGCTTGAATCTTCCATTGGATATTAGGATCAAATGTTCCCTGTAAAACAGCTCTTAGTGTATCATTAGTCTTATTATCATTTAAAAATGCCAACTTTTCTTTTCTTGATTTCAAACCTTCAAACTCTTCAAACAATTCTACAATATATTTTATCATTTTGTAAAGTCTCCCATATTTTCCATTAAGTATTTCAAACGATGTTTAATAAAATAATTCATTAACTGACCACGTTGGTGATTCTTTTCTTCATTGTATTGATCTAATATAGTATCATTAATTTCTTTAGGGATACAATTAAAATCAATCAAAGTTTTATTCCTATCCCAACCACGTTTCAAGTCTTCGTCAAAATCATTCGGATCCATCTCAGACCAAATAGCTACTTTCTTTTTTGAAATAGCCTTTTGACGTACACCTTCTACCAGACAATTATCTGCTGATAATGCATTGGGAATACCATCACCTTTATCTCCTCTGATAGTATGTTCTATCAAGTATTTATAAGGGTCATCGCCGCGTACTATTTTTTGTTTCAATGGACTATACTGTTTAACCCATTTATGTTTATGTAATTGAGTAAAATCCTTATCACTTGACACAATCAAACTAGGTTCATTAAATGATCTAGCCAAAACAGCAATAACATCATCCCCTTCTGCATGTGCTACTCTAATTACTTTATATGGAAAGAAGGTATCTAATTCAACGATGATCCTACTTATTGTATCAAATAAAGCACTCCAGTCCATACCAGTTTCTGTTTTCTGTTTTTCTCTTGCTTTCTTTCTATGAGCCTTATAGAATGGAAAAACATCTTTTCTCCAACTAGAATGAAAATCCGTACAAATAACAATCTCACCATATTTAGTCTTATGTTTATTCCTATAAGAACGAATACTATTTAACACTAAATGTCGAATAAAGTCTTCACCAAATCTCTCTTCATCTGGTACTTTATGAGCCACCATAATAGAGCCAATAATTACATTACTAAAATCAATCAATATCATTTAATTACCCCTTCAATTTTTTACTAGACGGTTGTTTAGGTGCTTCTGGAATACCTCCTAATTCTCTAATACTAGTAATAGAGTCTAAACGAAAACTTCTCCATCCACCTTTTTCAACATCCCATACTGGAATTACATCTTCATTCATAGCACGTTCATTTGTATTTTTAACTTCCTCTGTAAGATTAACAGTAAATGATTTATGGAGTGAACATTTCATTACTCGCTCTTCACCATTTGTTTTCGTAAAAGTAACCTCCATTAATCCTGCTTGTAAAGTTTCAATAATTTGATCTCTAGTCATCATTTGTTTTCCTCCTCATTAAAAAATGTATCTTCCTTAATTCCCGAACCCTCATCTAAATGTTCTGGAAAAGGTTTTGAAATTTCTTCCTTATCAGCAAACTGTTCACCGAAAGTATTCTTTAAATAAATTGTACCATCAACAACACTATTTTTTACATCAGACATATCACCAACTAGTATGTCTACATTCTTTTTATTATGAATCAATAAAGAACATAACATTAATACTAGAATACCAATAATAATATTTTTAAACATTAGTATACTCCTAATAATATAGTTTGGGCATTAATTCTACCCGTCAATTGTTGCTCTGTAGTTTTCATATCATTCAACTGCTTTTTCAAAGATCCTTTAGTTAACTTATTTACTACATCTTGTGGTTTTCTAGCAGTCTTTTGTACTGATTCACTTTCATCAAAATGTTGTATAGTAGAACCCTTAACAGATAGTCCTCTATTTGAGTTAACTGCACGATATACACCCAACTTATTGTATTTCGTATTATACACCCACAACTCCTTAGCCCCGATAATCTTCTCCGAGTTAATACTTACTAATTTAAGATCCGAAAATTCTATTTGATACTTTAATGTCTTTACAAGTCTTGTTGCTGATAATGTTTTCTTTTTACGTGGTTTTCTTTGAGCAGTTGAGTTCTTTATAATACGATCTAAATCATCAATAATCACACCATATAAGTCCATCATTAACTTATGATATTTAGGTTTCAAGTGACTCCACGCCTCAATATAATATTCATCGTCATTATTATATACGTCAACTAGTTCATTAAAACAGTCAACATAAAAAGGCCTCAATTTTCGTGCATGTGCAGCTTTACAACCAATTTCTTGCATGTGTTTATAACAATCATATTTCATTTTATAATTACTATTTATGAAGTCATCCACCCGACCTTCAATCTCTCCAATAAAATCTTCTACCTTACCCTGTAATCGTTCTTGAATACTAATTACTGGTTTAGATGATTTTTTGTCCTCTTTTTTTACGACAGGTTTACCCAAATCGGGCATACTTGGATCAATTAGTGTACCATCAATAAGTTTAACTGCTCTTGTTACACCATCATAACATCTCATAATATCATATTGAACTTCACTCATCATTTATCTCCATTTTAATATGTAATACGAATTAACCCAACTATTGCAATTAAAAACCCTAATACATTAATTGACAAAATATTAACATTCTTTCTTTTTATAGACGAAACCATAATTAGACCTGAACCCATTAATTGAAATATAAAAATATATAATATTACGGTTTCATTTCCCATAATAGCTATATATAATGATAGACAAATAAAACATAATGAACCCAAAGCTTCAAATATAAAAGTAACAGGATCTCTTTTCAAATCATCTACTAACCAATTAATCATAAGACCTCAATTATTTGAAACCACCATTTGAAAGTCTGGTGTAGTAATAATCCATTCTGGATACTCTACTTTTGCCATTTCTTTATTATAGGCTTCTTCTGGTGTCAACTTATCATCTTCTTCATTTAAAGAATCTAACCAAGCATCATACTCCTCATGATTTAGATTTAATTCCTGATCATCACTATCAAAAAATTCATCCATATCATCGTCAAATTTCTTCCAAATACTCATATGTATTCTCCTTATTAATCATTTAATATACTACTATCCTACAGGACCTCAGTACAATAGTCAAGGAAAAACGGGAGCTATACGTCCTTTGTTTACAATGACTTGGCCGATTGTCTGTAAGTACTTGTTTTTAAACGATTTATAAACCCTTTGTTTGCTTGAGGTTAAGTCCTATACACCTTTCCACTTGATTTCAAGTTCTTTTTTATAACAATTAAAGAAATGCTTCATATCACAAAACCAGTATTTTTTATATCTAAGTCCATTAATACAATCATTCGGGTTAGGGTTTCTTACACTTCTTCCAGTAAACCCTAACGGTAATGGAGTTACTTTTTCAGTTAAATGTCGTGGATTAAAAAGAACAAACTGACCTTTTCTAGTTATCTTAATAAACAATAACCACACATCTTCATCTGCTGTAATATCATGCTCTACCTGTTCTATCCACGAATCTAAAAGTGCTATAGTATTATTTCCTATTAACTGATGAAATGGAAAATCTGCATAGTTCTTACACTCAGCTAAAAAATATGGATAATCATTCGGTGGTATGATATCACCTCTTGATAATTTTATCTGCTCAGTTGAAAGCGTTTCTTTTCTAAATTGGTTAGAACCACCTATAAAAGCACCAGAACCTGGTACTCTGATAAAAGACTCATCATATAATTCAGAAAGAAATAAACAAACATCACGTTCCCAACTTTTACCTTTTGTTTTTGACTTACTACTCATTCATCCTCATCTTCATCAAATTCATCATTTTTAACATGTACTGGTGAACTACAAAAAATACAAAACTTTGGTGTTGGCATATCCTCCTCTACTTCCATACAAAAGTTGTGACCACAAGAGTCACAATAAAATCTTTGATCTGGAAATTCCTCTTCGTCTTCATACTCGTCCATATCTTCTCCTCTATTTAATGTCTACAAGATCCACAACCTCACATTTATCACCTGAACAAGCATAAGATTGTGAACCTGTTGTAGTATCTTCTAATTCAAGTTTAGATAATTCTGACCAATTAATTTTTTTAGGCATACTCTTCAACATCTCTTTATACTCTTCTTCAGTACAATCTTGATATGGTGCTTGGCGATAGTTATGATCTGCATATGGTAAAAAAGAAATACCAGAAATCATATCAAAGTTTTTATAAACCCATGCACCAACTTCAATCCATTCTTCATCTTTAACTGTGATAGTAACAGAAGGTTTATGCTCACACCAATGTTCTTGATACAACTTCCAGAAATTTAATTGCTCCAAAGCAGTTTTATCTTTTCGACAAATAGCCTTCTTATCACTTTTAAATGGAAATGAAAACACCCATGTATGTTCTGGTTTAGTTATATCCTCTTCATGAGGTATTTCTTTTTCAACCATAAATTGACAAATAGGGTCTTTCTTATCTCCTCGTACAGTTCTAATATAATATGGTGCGTGTCTTGCATGAATACCAGAAGATGCATCAACCAATTGTGATACTGTACCTGATGGTTTGACACAAGTAATAGCTGCAGAAGGATTAATTTCAAGTTGTTTTGCAATCTTCTTATTTGTTTCAATTGCAATAGTCTTCATACAATTTAGAAGAGCTGGAAGTTTATCTTTAGTTCCATTAGTATATGCATTATCCATAATACCAGTTAAAGATACACCAAGTAATGCTTCTTCTTCACAATTTGTTTTCCAATCTTTTGCCAAATAACGAAAATCAGTTAATGTTGCTTGCCATGTACCAAGTATAGTAGCAAGACGAACTTTCTCTTTAAGAGTAGTAGGAGTATCATCTGATCTAACTACAACCTCAGTTAAATTACAAAACTCTTTGTCTCTTAGTATAATCTCGGAACAAGGGTTAGTACCAAAACTATGATTAGGATCTCTACGATCACCAAGTTTCTCAACTTGTTTTTTCGCAGCCATTCTATTAAAGATTCCACGTTCCCCCGATTTAGATTCAATTAAGGACATCCATTCTTTTAAAAATATATTAACATCTGGCTTCTCTGTATACACAACAGAGTTATTAGACAAAGCTCGTTGAGTATTATCCATCCACCATTGACCAGACTTTGCTTTTCTCATTCGTTCATCTGTAAGATTTGAAAGAGAAATCAATGCTGATCTACGAACACCACCAACGACAACAATCTCTGCTATTTTACACATTATATCATGACACTCAATTGAATTTAGTTTTCTTCCATTTGAATGTTTAAATGTATTAATAGTAAAACGAAAAAGATTATCCAACGGTTCTGGACCAGAAGAACGTCCACCAAAAGTTTTTAGACGTTCACCAGCTTTACGGATCTTGGTCATGTCCCACTTTGGAATCTGTCCTGCATATAACATTGTAATTAATTCTTTATATGCCTTTGCCCATCCAATTTTAGAATCAGCTACATGAATAGTAGTATCAGTATCATGCATTTCATCTGGTACTTCTGGTAACTTCTCTACTTCTCTACGTTCAACGGAAAACCCTACACCTGTACCACACATTAGAATAAACAAACATTCATCAAATGCTCTTGGACGACTAACAGCTAAATAAGCACAGTTATATCCAGCAACATTGTCACGTTCAAGTGCTTCACCAGCAGTCATCAACGACCTCATTGACGGCATTATTTTCATCGCCAATGTAGCTTCTTCTAATGTTTTTCTATCTTTTTTTATATTTGGTTTTCCTTCAAGATGTTTCTCAAAAAAATCAAAGTACCTTTTTATAGTTTCTGCCCATGTCTCTCGTCTATTTTCAGCATCAATCCAACGTGCATATCTGCTTAAATGTATAAATTTCTGATAATCAGTCATCTCGTCCATTTCATATTCCTCTTCATTTGTGTAATACAACCATAAAAATAAATTAAAAATCCTAACAACTCAACAGGTAATATTTCCCACTTACCCGTTTCATTTATCCATATTAACCAAAAAAGTTCTGCTACTACACCATACCATACACCTTTATCAGACTTCTTCGTAAACTTCCACGCTGCTGTAACAGAAAGAATATTAGCCATCAAAGCTATTTGATGATCAAGCGTGGAAAAATATTCTATCATTTCGGCTCCACTCTAAACATAACCACAATATTAGCACGAATACCATTTCCAGTAAAGGTGTTTGACTCATGCCAAAGATATCCAGGATGTAAAAGAGTCATCCCAACCTTTGGTATAAATGAAATTGCTTTACTACTAAATAGATTATTAACTCCAACTCTTGGATCACATAAAATTAACTTACCAGAACCTTGAAGTGGAAATTTTTCTTCATGGACTTCACCATCTTTAATATTATGAACTTTACTATTCTCTCTATACTTAGTATCACCTTGAATAGCATAATACCCTTGTCCTTCTTCAAACAAAACTTCTTTATGTATTCTGTCTTCTTCGGTTAACGGAATTACATCATAATCATCATTTAATTTAAATTCATCACCTATTGTTAAATAATGAACCATAATACCATCATAATGATTATGATAATGAGGATATGTTCTACCACCATACATTTGATGATTACCAAAAGCTTTAACTACAACCGTATATTTATTAATTGATATATTATAAGCTTCAACTAAATAGTCACTAATAGTTTGTTTCGTTATAGCTTCAAATTCTCTTAGATACTGTTCACCTGGATTACCTTGAAGATATTTGAATATATTTGCACCATGCTTAGCAACTACACGAATAAGCGATTTTCTACATTCATCAGATAAATCTATAGACGTTTCAGCAATAGGTGATGACCATTTATGAATGACTTTCATTTCAATTTTTCCGATAGTTCTTTCCATTCACGTTTACTCATATCAAAATCTTCCTCATTTAAATCTTTAAGATTTTTCTTTATTACATCCCATTCCATTCTACTAAGGGACATACTATTTAGACTGTAATCTTCAAAGGCTTCTGATGCTATCGGAACAAGAGGTTTAACCATTTCATACATTACTTTTGCATAATCTTGTATCTCCTGTTGAGCATGACTATCCATTCTCAGACGGCAAAAATGAAAAAAGTTGTGCAAGTCAATCTTCCAGTAACATTCTGTATAATTCGATACTGGTAAAACTGTTCTCGCCAACTCTCTTGTTAACCCACCATGTGATACTGTTTCATTACCAACCAAAAACTTATATGCTATTAAAGATTTGGTAACTGCACCACGAATTGTTTGTAGATACTTCTGACTCCATATTTCTGTAAGATCACCTCCTCGGCCTTGGTTATTTATTTTTGACTGTGGTTGAATATAATCTACTTCTGGAACATAACAATCATCAGACATCAATGAATATCTTCCTGAATACTCATTTAAAGATGCAGTCCTATGTCTTACTAACTGTCTCATAATAAAAATAGGAAGCTTGAGATGGAATTTTACACTAACCATCTCAAGTGGTGAAGTATGTTTATGTCTAACTAAGTAACGAATTAAAGCTCTATTATCAGATGCAGTCCGAGTCCCTTTTCCATAAGAAACTCGAGCTGCATCTGCAATACAATTATCGTCACCCATTATATCTATAAATCTTACAAATCCATGCTCATGTATTTTTTTCTCTTTTGTTACCATTATATTCATCTCCAAATAATACTATTTTCATAGCTTCAAAAGCTTTTAGTTTATACTCTGCTTCACTAGTTACTGCATCTTGCCTTATGTTATCATAATGGCTAATCAAATCGGTTAAATAATACTTAGTTTGTTCTTCCGATAAAAGCATATTTTTCTCCTTAACATTTAGACCAACGGGAAAGTTGAAATTTTGCTTGTAAACCTGAATATGTATTACCATCTACAACACCAACAATTTCTTCTGGTGTCATATCACTCAAGATCATCTCATTAATATCCTTTTCCTTTATATTATCAGGCCAAATACAAACACTATAACCATCTATAATTAATTTGCTTAATGCCTCCTTTATTTGTTTGTTTCTTTTTTCATTATCTAAAACTATTATGTTATTTAATTTCAATCCTTTAAAATTTAAACCAGCTATTGCTAAACAATTTGGTAAAAATAAACTATCTAAAGGACCTTCAACACAATATTGCTTTTTATTAATATCAAGTCTTTCTTGACCAAATATTAAATTTTCTACTCCTCCAAATTTAATTGTTATATATTTACATTGATCTTTAGGATCAAACGATCTTCCCTGATAACCAATGACGTTATTATCACTATCAAAAAATGGAATTACTAATCTTGGTGTATCTTGTTTTATAGATCGAAATTTATTAGGAATGACTTTATTAGTCCATTCTTTAAAATTCGTACAGTAGTATAGCTTATTAAAATACTTTTCGGGTATTTTTCGTGTTCTTAAATAAGTTTTAGCTGGGTGTGTGTCAAACAAGGAATCAATAGCTGATAGTCCTTGTAAAACGTGATTGAATTTTGGAGTGAAATTGAATTTAGGAATGACTGTTTTTGACTCATATTGTTTCTCCTTATATCGTTCAGTAAGATATTCTTTATGTAAAGAAGGATTAACTTTTTCTAAAAACTTACTAAAACTAGTACCATAATCACAATTATGGCATCGGTAAAAGTATTGGTTCTTTTTCTCATAAATGAAACCACGGCGTTTATTCTGATGCTTCTCAGAATCACCACATATTGGACATCGAAAGTTCCAAAGGTTGGTGTGATTCTGTTTGAACTTTACTAGTATAACAGAAACTAGATTAATGTACTTTACATCTATATATGAACTACTCACAATATCTTCTCCTAATTGATTAATACAATTATACTATATATTAACCACCAATATAAGGAACTATATCAATCTCCAAAGAAGGATCCTACTTTATTCTTAGACATCGTGAAGTAATAACTGAAAAAGGTACCAGCAATTACAAGTCCACCCCAAGCTGCCCATTTCCATCTTTCCAGGTGTCGGATCCGCTCATCAAGCATATCAAAACGACATGTAATCTTTTTACGGACAGTTTCATGAAAATCTGTATCTAATTCTGTCTTCTTATCTAATCTTCCATGAATAGATTTTATATCTTCTAGCCGTTCACTATTCTTTGTTGAAAAATGTTCTTTAACAAACAAACATTCTTTTTCTAACTCAGCAATAATATATTGCAAATGTTCTACATCTTTCTTTAAAGATAATATTTGAGTTTCAGATGCTCTTGATTGACTCTCTAATTTTTCATCCACCTTCTCTACAATCCTCTAGTTGTTTTACCATTGAGTTTTCTGCATTAAACCTATCTTTAATCCAGCGAGGTGTCACCTCATAATTACCATTAGGTAACTTAACCATTTGAGCTTCACCGACTATTCGTACTGTAGGTCTTTCATAAGCATTACTATTGGCACAACCAATAAAAACTACTAAACAAATTCCTAATATTATATTTTTCATATTATCCCTTTCGACCAGTACTTCCACCACGAGCTCTATCTGCTAGATACTCAAACATAGA
>Ga0308019_10002003_pt1 | contig 11867 bp, 11 predicted proteins | sample Neamet284_FD_203135 | JGI IMG/M metagenome (GOLD analysis project Ga0308019, IMG submission 203135) | Marine microbial communities from water near the shore, Antarctic Ocean - #284 | ecosystem: Environmental > Aquatic > Marine > Unclassified | place: Southern Ocean | collected 2014-10-01
ATTCGGGTTTAATATCGTCCGTAATTGCAGCAGTGCATGCAAGAACTTGGCTGTCAGCAGTTGACATTGTAGCAGCAAAAATCGATGCGAGAATAAGACCGCCGAGCAAAGGACTCAACTGTTCCATGGCAAGTTTTGGCAAGCCAGTTTCAGCACCAGAGGCGCCAAGTTCCGGTAACAAAACTCGGCAGGCAAGTCCAATGAAGAACATCAAGAGGATGAAAGGAGTTTGCCAAACGAAGAACCAGACCATTGCTTGCTTTCGTGCCTTATCATCCTTCAACGTCATTACACGAGAGACCACCTGTGGCTGGCCAGCAACACCAAGGCCACCAAGGAAGAAAGCAGCAATCCACAGTGTAGCGCCGAACTTCAAATCAGAGGGGAATAAATTGACCATGGCTGGCTCGATACCTTTCAATTGCTCATGCAAACCAGAAAAACCTCCAGTGGACTTCACAGCGACGTAACATAAGATGGTCGAACCAACAATCATTACACAGGATTGGGCAGCATCGGTCCAAATCGAAGCACGAATTCCACCAGCATAGCAGTAGGCTACAACCAGGACGAAGCCAATTAAGATACCAATCGTCGGTGACCATTTGAGCATTGTTTCAAGGGCAATACCTCCAGCAGTCAGTTGAGCAGCAGCATAGATGGAAAGGAAAATCACCGACAGCACAGCAGCCACTTTCGCTTCTGGGGAGCCGGTTGTGTTCGAAACAAGGGAGGAAAGAGAACGGATGCCTCGTGCTTCACCTTCTTTCTGAATATATTTGTAGAGCCAAATCCAAGCGACGAGTTGGCCGATCGTCGAAACCAGAGCAATCCAGACGGCAGAATAACCGTTGATGAATATAAATCCAATAAATCCAATAAACATGTAACCGGAGTTCCATGTACTTACTGCCGATAATGCGGCTAAAGCCGGATGCATTCCTCTTCCAGCTACGAGGTAATCGTCAGTCGTGTCTTCTTTGACAAGCATTGAAGCAAGCCCAACGCCCGCAAAAAACAGCATAAATGCCAAAAATGAGATGAGAAGAAGTACACTGCCAGCCATAATAATCACTCACTTGCACTCCAACGAAGAAGGGCTTTCTCTTCAACTTCACTCAAACTTGCAGGGAATACGAGGCAATTTAAACGCCCACCAGGAATTGAACCCAGTTTTCCAATCGTTGTTGAAACGATTCGCTGGTCAGCAGTACCCATGTCTGCACACAAGACTACCGCGATGTCATCAATCACTTGACCGACATACGCACTGCACATGGCATGGCGCAAGACTCGAAGTGGGGAGTCGGGTGGTGGCGGCATTTCATCCAGTTCATTCTGTAATTTCGGCCACATGAGTCTGAATGATTCAACAGCATCTGAAGGCATCATTGGGCGCTGGTCTCCTGTACCTTCACCGGTCGGATCTAAATCGAGAAGAGCCACGGTATGCAGGTTACGGAATCGATTGTTCGAGATAACTTCCAATGGAGATGTAGCGACCCAACCACCATACGGATAAGTGAGTGTAGTCTGTCTTCCAAATCGATAATTCGACAAGCCGATTGCTCCTGTTACAATCGTCGTGATTGAAACTCCATGGAATACAAGGCATTCAATGCCAGCCTCTTCCGCTTGGAGCTGGAGGTCGACGTGCGTGGTTGCTTGAAGAGGGTCACCGACCACCAACAAGGCGACAAGGGATGTTTTCGCCAGTTCAAACAACTCATTCGGTTGTTCAACTTCAGGCCGCATTACCCTTTGAATCGTTCCAATTTCTTGCTCAAGTAAAGCAAGTTCAGCCTCTGGCCAAAGAGCAGTATATGCTTCATAGCGGCGATGAGATGCCATTTTTGCCACTTCGAGCGCCTCAACGGTCATTCCAGCAACCGTTCCCGGGCCCATTCCAACCAATAACAGACCAGTAGCAGGGAGATTCTCCAAAACAACTGATTTCTCCGCCATGCTCAAACCTCGGACTCGCTTGGATGGAGCGAGTGTCATGCGTCATTTGAGTGTGCCGAGCGCGCAAACCCAACAATGGTTGGACATATGCCGCACCCAACATTGGTCCAGTAATGAAGCCGGCGTTACCCACCTTGAAGATGGACGAAATGCCATCCCCCTCAACGATTCAGCCCCCCAAGAAATAGATGAAGTATGGAAGAAGAATCCACATCTGGAAATTGAAACCCAACCAAAGGGGCCAACGCATTGGCTTGACCATATCGATGAAGAATTGGCTGACAAACACCGTGAAGATTGGCCTCGTTCGTATGAAATTCAAGGCGATGTCCTTATCGTAAAAATCGAAGAAACAGTTTGGGACTATGGTGAAATGATTGGTGATGCTATGCTCACTCAACTACCAAACATCCGATTAGTGTGTGCAGATATGGGCGTTAAAGGCGAATTCAGGGTAAGAGAATTGCACCCACTGGGCAGCCGTGATGGAACGATTGAGACACGAACGCGTATCCGTGAAAGCGGGTATTTGCTTTGGGTTGACCCTTCAAAAGTCTATTTTTCTGCGCGATTATCCAATGAGCGCATCGAAACGCTTGCAACCGCCAAACTCCTTCGAGCCAAACTTGGTCGCCCGTTGGTCGTATGTGACCCCTATGCAGGTGTTGGCCCGAGCATGGGCGCGTTACTCAATGAAACAGGCCTCCTCCAGGGCTATTTGGTTGGTGACCTCAATCCTGATGCGGCTGAATTACTTTCACTCAATATCGATTATCTGGCTTCGCGTCGTAAAGATGAACAAGGAAATCCAGCGCCACCATTACATCCAACAGAACTTCATTGCCGCGATGCCCTTGATTGGGTACGCGACACTGAAAACCTCAATCAAACTGACCTACTTTTAGTAAATCTCCCACACCACAGCATTGAGCACATCGGCGCACTTTTGCCACTGTTAAAACGAAATCAAACCAGTGTATTGCGTGGTTGGGCAATCGTCGAACGTGCAGAACTTGAAGAAAGTGAAGAGGCGATACGCCGTGCCATTTCTTCAGCCAATGGAACAGTAGAAAAATTCACTTTTAAAGAAGTCAAAGGATTCTCTACAACCAAGAGTTTCATGTGTTTTGAAGCATGGCTAAATCTGTCTGCTTGAGCGTTGAGTTCATCAAGCGGGACAGTATCGGGTCAATCATGGAGAACACCGTTACTTGCGTATGCGGCGTAAAAATTGATCTTGCTGGTGCAACACCGCGTAAAGATGGAACCACAGTTTGGTGTAAAGTCTGCGGCACAGTTTCCACCCACCATCGAATGTGAACACACCCCTACTGTGTGTTATTTCCGCTCAAAGATTTATGATGCTTCTATGCGTTTTTTGCACTTTTCGCCTTACGACAGACATCGACAAAATTTTCAAACATTTCCTTGCCAAATTCCGAATCGTTGACTTCGGGATGAAATTGTAAACCAAACCGAGTACCTTCTTGATTCTCCATCCCTTGAACTTCACACGAGGGGCTGCTTGCTGTTATGAAAAAACCTTCAGGAACAACATGGACTTCATCATTATGTGATTCCCAAACAGTTTGTGATTGAGCAGTGTCGGCAAAAAGAACTCCTCCACCTTTTTGCAATTCAATTTGCATTGCTCCAAATTCAGGCTCAGGTGATTCACGAGCATCTCCGCCGTAAAAACGCGCCATGAATTGATGGCCTGCGCAAATCCCAAGAACAGGAACATCGAGTTCGAGATAGGCGCCACAATTCCCAAGTTCCCCCGTCAAACCAACTCTTGCAGCTCCACCCGAGAGAATGATTCCATCGACCTTTCGTAATTCTTCAATCGGCGTGGTATTTTCGATAATTTTGGTATCGACCTTTAGATACCGAAGCATCCGCCATTCTCTATGAGTCCATTGCCCGCCGTTATCTACGACATCGATGACGAGTGGTTGTCCATCCATACTTTCACCTGTATTTTCTCCTGTGTTGGTCGAATAACCTTGAACATGCCGCACCAAAAGCGTAGAAGAATGGATTGATGGTGCAGGAGTCTAACCGGTGGGCATGGTGCGAGTCTTGGTGGTTGGTGCTGGGCTGGCGGGTCTTGCTTGCGCGCTTGAAGCGACAACATTAGGCCATCATGTCGTCGTTCTTGAGCGGTCTTCGAGAATTGGCGGCCGCGGCACAACGCAAACCCTCGATGAGTTTCCAGTCGGATACGGCCCCCACCTTTTCCTCAAGAAAGGCCCCTTCCATGACCTTGTTCGAAAACTAAGCCGAGTCAAACTCGCCGCCTCCCCACTCCGCCTGCACCGTACCGAACTTATCGGACAAGGTATTGTCCGGCCATCAGAAGACATCAAAACGGCAATCAAAAATAAACGAATTTTACGCGATGCAAACAGTGAACACCCCTTGGTAGAGGGGTGCCATTTCCTTGCATCTTGGGGCGGGCAAGCAAACGAATTTCGATACACAGGATTGCAAAAAAGCCAACTCATGGTTTCAAACGAAGGTTGGGCAGGAATGGTCGGTCGCCTTGCAGCAGCTTTGGATGAAGTTGGTGTATTCATTGAATGTGGCCCAGAAGTACAACGTATTGAGCCGGGCAAAGTGTTTCTCGCCGATGGCAGAGATATTGAGACCGATGTTATCGTTCTTGCATGTGGGCCTTCTGCGGCCAAAAAACTCGTTGGTACAATGGATGAACAACGTTCGACAGATTTGTTTTCACCACTGAAACGAATTTCAGCAAGTTTTGTCGAAATTGGCTTGGATTCGAAATCCCTTTCTGGAAAGCATGCGGTGATCGACGCCCAAAACAAATTTATCGTAATCGATTATCGAGCGATTCAACCGCGTCTTGGGCGTGAAGGGAGCCACCTCTCCGCTCTTGCAATAGGGGGGCTTGAATCGGACCCGGGTGAAACAAGATATGCTACAGCGAACGAACGTCTCGATGCGCTCAAATCCTTCCTTGACAAGAGAGCCAACGGATGGCAAGACCATGTCATTCAACAATCAGAACAATCTAAAATCACTCTCCATGATGCAGGTACTTCTCGAATCCCACAACAAGCGATGGCCGATGTCGGTGTGCTTTTTGCCGGCGCTTGGGTAGAAGGAGAGCACATACTTGCTGATGGAGCAGTCAACTCAGGCCGATTAGCAGGGCGAAATATTACAGCCGCCAAACATTGAACACTTATCCACCTCCAACCAATGGGCGAATCATGCGCTTCGTTTCATGGAACGTCAACGGCATCCGCGCCGCAATACGAAAAGGAATCGATGCTTATTTTGATGCGTTTGATGCAGACATAATCATGTTACAAGAAGTACGTGCATTACCTGAACAATTACCAAAAGATTGGGATTGGCCAGAAGGCTACCAAGCCCATCTCCACTGTGCAGAAAAAAAGGGCTATTCGGGTGTAGCGACCCTTTCCCGGTCAGGGTTTGAAAGCATTGAAACAGGAATGGGGGGCACTTGTGATGAAGGCGATACCGAGGGGCGTATTTTGGTGACTGAACATCAAGGTTTTACCTGCATCAATACCTATTTACCAAGCGGTTCGAACAAACAAGAACGACAAGAATTCAAAGATACATGGATGGCTGAATGGCGTACATTCCTTTCGCCTTATCTTGCTTCGAAACAACCAGTCATCGTTTGTGGTGATCTCAACATCGCTCATACCGAAGACGATATTTGGAACGCAAAAAGCAACGCTAAATCCAGTGGTTTTCTTCCTCACGAACGAGAATGGTTTTCCAATCTCCTCGCAGATGGCTGGACGGATGCGTTCCGAGAACATGTTGGCGAAGGAGAAAAAATCTACTCATGGTGGTCAAACCGTGGACAAGCCAGAGTGCTTAATCGTGGCTGGCGAATCGATTACTTCCTTCTCAACGCAGCAGCAGCGGCATTGATAGAAAATGTTAGCATTGAACGCCAAGGCGGCATTGATGTTTCAGACCACGCGCCTGTAATATTGGATTTGAAACTCTAGAGGCCTTCTTCAATTTCTGCAAAGTCAACCAATAAAGCGTCGACGATATCGCGTAATGAGTGAAGACTGGTGTGTTGGATTTTTACTGTAAGATGAATTTCTCCATCTTTTTCAAATGAATTCCCTTCACAGTTTGAACGCTGTGATGCTGCGAGAAAAAGAGCTGCGAGTTCAGCATTTCCAACCCATTCAATTGTAGCTTCATGCAACTCGCTCATGTCAATTGGTAGAGGTGGGCTATTATGAGGATGACTCGTCGCAGAACCATGGCGAAGGGAAGTGAAGAGTTTCCCGTTCTTGCTGGAACCGGCGGCGTAGCCCTTGGAGAGGCACGAACGAACCACGAGGGCCGGAAAGCAATTCTGTTGGTTCGAGGCGATGAGGATACCTTGGAATTTATCGCATTAGTTGCGACTATGGGAATTTCCATCGTAGAAACATTACACCAACCAGGTCACATCGACCCGCGCGGTTATTTTGGTAAAGGCAGGTTACAGGATGTCGCCGATGACCTCACCTCACGCACTTTGACCTCTCACCCTTGGCATAATGTCGATTTGGTGCTGATACACACCAATGCGTCTCCTCGACAATTAGTCAGCGTAAGTGAAGCGGTTGGAATTGAAGTTTGGGATCGAGTCAGATTACTCCTCTCTCTGTTCACCTCTCACGCTTCTTCACTCGAAGCAAGAACCCAAGTACGTATCGCACGTATGCAAAGTGACCGCACCGTTCTGCGCGAACTAGCGAATCAAGAGACGACTGGCGAAAGAGCAGGATACGGTGGCGGAGGCAGTACTGCATTACAAGCCATCATCGATAATATGAATCGAGAACTTACCCACCTACGCAAACGCCAAAAAAAGCATGCTGTAGCCCAATCAGAACGAAGAAAACAACGCACTCGAGGCGGTGCAATGACCGTCGGTTTGGCAGGCTATACCAATGCCGGAAAATCAAGCCTTTTTCTCGCTCTTTCGGGGAAGGAAGTACTCGTAAAAGACAAATTATTCTCGACTTTAGAGACGACAATAGGCCGAATGGAGGCCAGCCCACGTGTACTCTTGGCCGATACCATCGGTTTCATCGACCACCTACCGAGTACGACGCTCGATGCTTTTCGAGCTACGTTGGCAGAAGCACTGGAAAGTGATTTATTGCTCATTTTAGCAGATGCGAGTGACAAACCCGAAGAATTAGAACGAAAATTATTCACTTCTCGCAGCGAGGTATTCACTCGCTTTTACGGTGAAGAAATCGACGAAGAATTTCCATGGAAATCTGTAGATTCATCCGTGGTCAACCATGTCCTGACCGTCTTGACGAAATGTGATCAAGCTACAGAGGCCCAGAAAGAGGAAGGCATTGCAACCGTAGCCGCCCTCGGCTTACCCGACCCAATCCTCATTTCAGCGCACTCTGGCGAAGGTATGCAGGAACTCAAAGATACGATACTTCTGCATCTCTTTGGCCCCCCGATGAATTTGCTTTTACTCCCCGTTCCTGCTGAAGGTGGCAGGGCCGTAGAAGGTTTGGTTTCAGATGTTTACGACGCTGGATTGGTTTCGGACCGAACCAATCACGATGACGGTATAGTGGAATTGCGTGTTTGGATACACGACCATGCTTTAGCGAGGTTACTGGCACACTCTAAACACCGCATTGAAGTGAAGTAGGACCGTGTTCTACGCAAAGCATGGCCGAGCCGGAAGAAGACACTTCTGCGGCTGAGATCACTCTTGAAGCGGCAAATTACATCGATGAATTAACTGGATTATCAGAACCGAAAGGAGAACTCACATTCGCTTCTTCAAACACCATTCTTACAATGACCGACCCAAAAATGCACCCAATGGGGCAATCCATCGGCGTGTTTCTGTTGTTCGTCTGCATGCTTGGGTTTCTCAACGGCATAGATTACGCATCGCCAGACTCAGGCCTCGTCCGTCCAGATGAATTCGTTTACCGCCTTTCCTTGTCCGCTCCAAATGAATCAGCCACCTTCCAAGGCGTGGTGTATGATCATGAAAATCAGCCTTTAGAAAATGTAACAGTTTATGTCTCATGGCACGACGATGATATTTGGAATTCAACACAAATCCAAACTGAAGCAGACGGCTCATATGTGTTCGAACGACTCAATCCAGGATTAACGCGGGTTGACATCATTGTCATACGGGACGGCAATCGTGATGTCTATGCGAATCGCGTTTTACTTTCACCTCCTGCATTTATTGAACCGATTGGTTTTACCACTATTGATTTCATCATACCTTCCCCAGAAGACTTCGCCGCTCAACCTTGCAGTAACGGAGCAGACGAGTGTGAAATACGTAACATCGACTTGACATCAAAACAAAAGGAACACCCTCTGATGGATTCGGGCGCCTCAAGCATTTACATCGTCATCGGATTTGCTTTTATGGGCCTTGCATTGATTACGACCGGATTTACCTTGTGGGCAATGAAAAACGGCTCAATCGTTGTTCTACGAACTGCAGCGGGCCTCTCGTTTTTCGGAATGGGCCATTATTACGCGGCATGTTGCTTCGGAATCCTCGCATTCTTCCTCACCTTTGCCGTACCAAAACGCTACATCCCGATGGGAGAAGAATCCTCGTTAAGCGAGATACTATGACGCAAGCCCGCCATCCAATTTAAGGGGGCTCAGCCCAACAGGCTGTCATGGACCTCTTCACATCGGCATGGATGACGCGGTCACTTGGCGAATCAGTTTCTGCGCTTCATCTCGAACAAGATGGAGGGGTTTTTGCCGGAGGATGGGATGGGTGTCTCAAGCATTGGAATGTAGAAGGCGAACTGGTGTGGTCAGCTCTACTGCCAGACCGAATTACCGTTCTTGCCATCCATGAAGGCACGGTGTTTGCGACTGCTGGATTACACATTGTTTGCCTTGAAGCCGCTACAGGTGGCCAAAGATGGAGCCACGCCTTAGAAGGCAGTGCCGATTCTCTTTATGTCTTCAAGGAACACTTGTATGCCATATCTTCGGTCTATGATATCGAACACAATGATTTTCTCGAATCTGCAGTTTGGAATTTTTCATTTGACGGCACGATGAACTGGATTCAACGAATGGATGAGCGACCATGGACCATCTTGGAATTCAAAGAAAAATTATGGTTTGGTTTGGGGCGGCCAAAATGTGGCTTTTCAACGATTGATTCACAAGGAAAAATCACCCACACTTCTACAGATACCGACTCCCCTATCACCTGCGGTTCAACAACCGCTTCAGCCATGCTGTTTGGCCATGCCAACGGTGCTGTATCAAATCACAAGGGGAAGGTAATTTTTTCTGAACAAAGCGCAATAGAACTTCTTTATGCTACTCCAAAAGGTTATGTCGCAGCATTGGAAGATGGCACCGTTCTCTCAAGAAAAGGGAAGGCCGAAGTTTGGTCTTCGGATGGAGGCGCCGTCACGGTTCAATCCAGAGGCTTTTCATTCCAAGGCCACCCTACTCATTGGGCATGCCGCTGGTCGGGCTCACAAGGAAACATAGAGATACGAAACATCGATTCAGGTGAACTTTTGTTGACAACCCCGAGTGAGCGTTGTGAATCGATTGCCTCAGATTCAACCCGTCTCGCCCTCGGATTTGAGAACGGTCAAATCCGACTCTGGGAGGCCGGCATGTTCGAGCGACGAATGCTAAATGGGCATGAGGCCGAAGAGAAAGATGAACGAAAATCAGCCCTTCAAGAGAAACTTAGCGCTCTACGCGACCGTTGAAACTCTTCATTTCATTGGTCATCCCAAACACTGATTGGGGTATCGGCGACACTGCTGGCATCGATGTCTACCCCAACTTTGTATTGCGGTTGCGGTATTTGATCCAACGTTTGATTTTCTTGTGCCGGCACCTGCATTCCAGGCACAACCCCTTGTTGAGGCATGTAGCCAATCAATTGGGTTGGTTTTCTGCCAGTGAGTAAGCCGATGAGAAGAAAGATCCCCCCGAGCCCACAACAGCACGAGCCGGCAACTCCGAGAAGACCACTACCGAATAACCCCAAAAGGCCATCGACATAGGCCAAATCCAGTTCGTCCTTATCCATGAAATAGATCTGGGAATCACTTGTAATGGTATATTCTTCACCAGTGGAACATTCAAATTCAGTCTCAATATCAATGGTAGCGCAAACATAGGCGAAAAGAATACGCCCATCATCTGGAAGCGGGTCGAACATCTCATCTGTAAAATCCAACTTATCTTCGGAAGGGGCTTGACAGGAAAACTCACTGGAATCTTCTGTTACATCAACACCTTTTGAATCCGTAACCGAGAAGGTCACGTTTTGACAAGCATCGGTTCTACCATCACCATCTGCATCAAGGTACTCTCCATCCATCATGATGTACCAGCCAGAAGAACCTTGACCACCTGCATCAGTAAAGTTATACGAAAATGAGGTATCCGGCCCTTGAATATAATCTTCAATAACAACATTGTTTATGTCATCAATTCCATTCGAACCGCTCATCCAAGCAACTCCAAAAGAAGCCAAAGCAAGCACCATGCAAATTCCGCCAATAATGAGAAGTGGTTTGTTTGCCATAACAAATCGAATGAATGGCGGTATTTAACAGAATTGCCAGCACCCCCCAATCTCTTTATGATATCATAATGGTAGCGCAAGTCGAGGAGCAATATGCAATCGACACCCGACCCAACGATGAACGACGTGAAATCAGATGAAATCATATTCAAAGATATCAACAAAGAAACACTCAACGGTTTCATCGGTGTAGCCATACATTGGTTGGCTTTACCGTTCCTTTTCCTATGTTGTTTCATTACTTACCCATTCGGCCCTCTTATTGCCGTGGGAATATTCGTCCAAGTTATCTTGTCCATTCTCTGGTTTATGATGTTCAACAGTTACCTCATCGTCAACCCTAATCAGTCAATTGCGCTCCAGTTTTTCGGAAAGTATTCAGGAACAGTCGACGAAGAAGGTTTCCATTTCCTCCTCAACCCGTTGTATGAAAAGCAGAAAATATCTCTCCGAATTCGTAACTTCGAATCAACAAAACTCAAGGTGAATGATGTCAACGCCAACCCGATTGAAATTGCAGCCGTCGTCGTCTGGAGAGTTGTTGATGCTGCTGAAGCACTGTTTGAAGTTGACAACTACCATGATTATGTTCAAATCCAAAGTGAAGCGGCTTTGCGAGCAATGGCAACCAAGTATCCATACGATATCATCGAGGAAAAGGATATTGGTGGAGTGGCGCTTTCCAGCCACCAAGAAATCATCGCCCAAGAACTGCAACTCTCCGTCGAAGCACGTTTGAAGCGAGCAGGAATACAAGTTCTTGAAGCACGAATCAGCCACTTGGCCTATTCTCAAGAAATCGCTCAAGCCATGCTTCGCCGCCAACAAGCAAGTGCTGTTGTGGCTGCACGCAGTGAGATCGTTAAAGGAGCAGTCGGAATGGTTGAATTGGCACTTGAACAACTACGTGAAAAGAACATCATCGAACTTGATGAAGAGAAAAAGGCGACACTGGTCAGCAACCTCTTGATCGTTCTTTGTTCAGAAACAGAGACAACCCCCGTAATCAACACTGGAGCCTTATATCAGTGAGGCGTTCTCTTGAATATCGAACTGTTGAGGGTAACTCTACCAGGCCTCATCCTGACTCTCTTCATGCTTGGCCTTGCGACCTATAATTTTGTCAACGGAGGAATACACGTAAAGGGCCAATGGAAGACAAAAGCGGAGGCTCCAAAGTCGTACTATGTACTCCAAGGCATCCTGATATTTTTGGCCCTGCTGAACATTTTAAGAATCGCAAGCCGGTTATTTTTTTGAATGTGAAGGGGTTTCGACATGACAAAAAAGAAAATTCTTT
>Ga0308019_10002006_pt1 | contig 11857 bp, 4 predicted proteins | sample Neamet284_FD_203135 | JGI IMG/M metagenome (GOLD analysis project Ga0308019, IMG submission 203135) | Marine microbial communities from water near the shore, Antarctic Ocean - #284 | ecosystem: Environmental > Aquatic > Marine > Unclassified | place: Southern Ocean | collected 2014-10-01
ATAAAATCAACATCTATTTCATTCTCGCCTGTTTCTTGGCAGTTAAAGTCTGAGAGTTTAAAGTATTTAAATTGTTCGGCCATTAGCTACAGCCTCCTTTTAGTTTGTTTAGTACTTTGCCGCCTGACATTTTCCCTACTCTACCACCCATATTTTTTTGAGTCAGATTAAGTTCATCTAGAGCATATTGTATTTCTGCACGTACATCAGAAGTGTCTCCTAGTAAATCGTCATAGCTACTAGCGGCTTCAAAGGTTTCTCTTTCGTCTGCTGTATACCCACGCACTTTACTAAACTCTTCTCCACCAATACCACCTGCTCTTTCAATAACATCAGGAAATTGTTTTTGAAGTTCAGCTACAGATAGCTCGTGTTTTTCTTCAAGAAGCGCCTTAGTTTCAAGCTTAATATAATCTTCCATATCAGGATTATCCAGAAGACTAGGCATATCATCAGAGCCTTCAAAGTTACGCAATATTTTATTAGCGGCTTCTTCGGCTACTTCGTTTGAAACATTTTTCTTGCTGAATTTTTTAATTACTTCTGCTAAAGGAAGTACAATTGTTTCAACTATTTTACTACCTGCGCTTTTTTTAACTCTTCCACCTGCGGCCATAGTTAACAGTCGCATAGGATCATCTTCATCCATATACGCAGTACCCGCGCTTTCGTTATACGGCAAGCCAGTAATTTTGTTTATACGCTCGTCAGGCTCAGCAGGTGCATTAGGTACAGGTTCAGATACTTTTCCTCCTATAGCCTTACGCATTCTTTGCATTAGCTCCATATCTTCTTCTGTTGCATCTTTAGGAACATTAAGCGGAACACCTAACATTGATTGATACATTAATTTAAGTTTTAATACATCCTCTTCAAACTCATCTAAAGTTGAGTCTCCTCTAGGAGTTTGATCATAAATTTTATTTAGTGTGTTGTCAGTGATTGGATCAGCATTAGAGCGCCCATCTAAAAATAAATTTGTTTGCTCTTTACTTAATCCTGCATCGCGTAAATATGTATAAACATTATCTGGCTCTAAAATTTCAGCGGCTTTTATTTTCCTATAAAGTTCTTGCTTTAGTTTAAATTTTTCTTTTTCTTTGCCGCCATATCTTTTTTCAAGAGTATCAAGTGTTTTTGTATAATCTATTCCTAAATTTAATAAAGTCCCTGCTTCACGTTCATAGTCTTTAACTGCATACAATATAGCATCTTCAACATCTAGTTTTTCTAGGTTTATACTAGTTACGAATTTACCAAACTCCAAGTCTAAATCTTTAGTTTTTCCAGTAAGCCTATTAGGGTTTTCATTCATTACAAGTACTAAATCTTTTACAGATTTAATCGATCCGGGCATTAGCTTGTTTAAAATATGCCCACCTGTATTTTCAATCCTGTCTCCATATGGAAGACCTCTAGTAAACATTTCTTTTCCTTTGCGTGTTTTTCCTTCACTATCAAAAAGAGCATACACAACATCTTCAGCAGCGTCAGCTAAAATAGTAGAACTAAAAAAAGGTCTTCCAATAGTCGTAGCTGTTTCAACAGTAAGAGCTAATAATCTTTTATCCAACTCTTCGCCTTTAAGATTACCATTCATTATTTCATTTTTTATAAGACGCAATGGGGCTTTTACAGCGTCAAAAGGATCGTGAGAAGCTGTGTCCCAGTAAACAATATCTCCAGTATCTTCATCTACATGCCATATTTTAGGCGCTGTTTTTGACCACGGTTTTTCAGTAAGTATCTGAGCGGCTTTTGCTTTTTCATCATCATTTCCAAATATAAGTGTAGCTGACTTAGCGGCGGCAACACCAATTCCTCCTTGTGTAACAATCATTCCGCTCATTCTTTCCATGCCTCTACCCACTAATACTGGATTTCCTGAAGACAGTTCTTTAGCACTTTGACGTAATATATTTACTTGTACTCGTATACTTTCAGCAGGAAAAGAAACAAAGCTACCAATAGGTAAATCTTTTAAAGCTTTAATTCCATATGGAACACGGTCATAGTTAGCATAGGTATTTTGAGTAATACGTGCGGCTTCAGCTTCAAGAACATCTAAAGACTTTCCAGTATCTGCTCTTTTTAAACTGTCTAGTTCTTTTAAATATGTATTAATTTTATAGTAATCATCTGTAGCAACATAAATATCTTCAACGCGCTTTAAACCTTTATTTAGTGTTGAGCCATATGGCATGTTCTCCATCCATTTAAACCCTGTTTCACTATTAGCTCTATAACCTGTTTCAAGAAGCTCTCTATATTCATTTACTGTTACGTTAGTATTAATAATACCTAAGCGTAAGTATTTTTCATATGATGCATCTAATGCCGCATCGCCACCTTGAGCTACAGAATTTCTAAGAGTGTTAAAAACTAGTTTTGTGTTTTTACCAAAAGGATTAACTCCGTTGGCGGCTGACATTACTGCGCCACCTGTTATGTTTTTTATGTGCGTTGTGTGGCTATATACAGTTTTAAATTTTTGTACTAGTCCTTGACCTTTTAAATATTTACTCCAGAATTTACTGCCTCTAAAGGCTTCTATTTGGCCTTGTTTTTGTTGGATAGCTGTTATCATTTCTTTGCTTGTATACATGCCATCTAATGTAGTGCCAGTGCCTTTAATTACTTCGTCAAAAGATTCTCCGTTTCTAGTAGCTCCTTTTTTAAATATGTAGCCTCCAGACACTCCTAGCTCTTTAAGAGTTCCTAAAAATTTATTAGTTTCGGCAAGTTTTGCCATTTTAGTAACAGTAAGAATAATGTTTTCGCTAGGTTCTTTTATTTCACCCATAAACGCTCTAAGCTCTGGGGCAATATCTTTACGCCCTTCAAGTATACCTGTGTTTACTTTTCTAACGCGGTTCAAATAATCTCCAACTTCTTTTAAATCTGCATCTTTAAGAAGAGCTTTTAAATAATCATCTGCTTCTTGCCTAGCAAATTTCTCTGAAAGATTGGGATTAGCGTTTTGATATTGTTTAGTTAAAAAATCCATAGCTGTTTCACGGACATCATCAGAAGGCATATAGCCTTTATCTTCATAAAGACGATAAGACCTACGCAAATATGAACCAACTCCTTCTGCAATTGCTTCTTTAAAATCGTCAGGCACAATAGAAGAATGAAGAAGGTCTTTAGATAGCTCATCAATTTGAGTTCTAGCGTTTACTAACTCAGTAGCAATATTTTTAGGCAAGTTAAATTGATTAGATACATCTTTTACTTTGTCTTCAAAGCTCAAGCCTTTTGCAAAAGTAAAATCAATTTGATCTGCAAAAATCTTATCCACAGTATTGATAATATCTTTACCTTCTTTAGTTTCAACAATAGCGTCTAAATGTATTTTTAATCTGTTGGCTGTGTTTTCAGCCCTAGTAATAGCTTGACGTTGTGCATATTGAGAATTTTCAAAAGCGTTATAAGCCTTTTTAGACCAGTAACCACGACTAGAAAAAAACTGCCCTGTCATACGATTAAGAAGACCAGACATGGTTTTTCCGTTTTGCTTTGCTATTTGTTTAACTTCTTCAGGAGCTTCTTCGTATGCTACAGTACCTTCGCGTTTTTTTAAATCTGCCGAAAACTCAGCCTCATCAAAATAATTTCCTTTTGATTTAGGCAGTACTTTAGTTATTGCCTCTAAAGTTTTATCTTTAGCTACAACAACTGGCGCAAGGCTTTTATCTTTAACTACTTTTAAATGCTCCATCATAATTGTAGCTCGTTCTGTTTTAGTAATTTTAGATACTTGTTTACCAAACAGTTTAGAAGCCCACCAACTTAACTTAGCAGTGCCACCAATTACTTCTCCTAAAACACCTATAGTTAGTTCTTCGCCTACAAGCTTTAAACGCTTTTCAAGTTGAGTGTCAGTTTCTTTTGCAGACATATAAGAAACAAAATCTCCTGCTATGTTAGGAGCCATGTACTCATCAGCAACATTAAAAAGATTTTCCATATCTGGCTCAGCAAGTATTTGATTTATACCACCGCCACTAATAACGCCCTTTTTAAAAGTAGTAAACTTTTTAAGCTTTGGCAATTTTGCAAGCCCTAGTCCACCTATAAGATAAGGAGCTACTCCTGCTACAGCACCTGCTGTTGTTTCTGTTTCTTTAGGTTTGCCTTCTTCTGTTAATAAAGAACTAGTTATTTTATCTGCTGTTTCATCAGCGCCAAATAATCGCAAAGGAGTTGTCATAACCTCTAAAGCCATTTTACGGCTTTCGTCATAGTACCACTCAGGAATTTTTCCAAGTCCTAAAGCTTCAGTTCCCATGCTTCCTAGTCTAAGAGGAAGCTCTGCTAAACTACTTCCGGTATCCACAACTACTCTAGCCATGTCTGCAAGAACACTTGGCTCACTTTTTTCTTTTTCTTGTGTCGGCTGTATAGGAGCTTTAAAAACTTCTTCAGTTTTAATTTCAGGAGGGTTTTCTATAGCGTCTAATTCTAGTGCTTCTATTTGTTCAGGCGTTAGCTTCATTTACTGCTCCTATTGACCATATTTTAATTTAAACTCTTCAGGAGTTAAGTTATCTACTATAGCTTGAGCGGCAGGAGATAAACTTCTGTATTGTTTTGCATCCATTTTGTTAGGGTTAGCAGGAATAGAAGTATTTTTTCTTAGTACTGCAAGACTTTGTTCTGTAAATTCCGTTGCGGCCACTGCCCAAGATTTATAAATTCCTGATAGTTCCTCTTTTAGCGTTTTAAATTCAGGAGAAGTGCGGTCTGTCATACGCTTTAATTTTCTTTCCATCCGTTCTACAACAATATTATTGTCTCTAAAAGTGCCTAACGAAGCAATATAAGTATCTTCTTTAAACTTATCTTTTAAATTATTTAAGTCTGAACCGTAGTTAACAAAAATTGAAGCTACCTGACTATACTCTTCAGCTGATGTAATATTAGCAGTGCTTAATTTCATGTTTTGAACTTCTTTAGTATACGCGGCATATGCAACAGGCGTTAAAACGCTTCTAGGCACAGACTCAAGATTAGTAACTTGACTCATTCCTTGAGCGGCCTTTAAAGAATCTCCCGCAGGATCATCAAAACTATCATCTGGTACTGCACTCTCATTCGAAGTTATTTCATTAGTAATATTGTCAGTTGTAGTTGTAGTTGTAACTTTAGCTATTTTATCACCTAAAGCTTTAAGAACACTTGTAGTGCTTGTTACTATATCTTTGTCTTCGTCAGCTATTTTTTGAATATCTACAGCGGCTATTGCAGTCGCATATTCAAAAGAAGTTATAACATTTTTAGTTTCTTTGTAACGCTCATTAAAAGCCGCCATTGCTATAGCACTTTTATTCATTTCGCTTGTTTGAATAGCTTTTACAACTTCTTGTTCTTGCTCAGCTTTTGTTTTACCTGAAAATAAACGCGAAGCCGAAGAAACTGCCGCATCTATAATGTTAGTAGGTTTAAGATTTTTAATTTGCTCTGCATAAGAAGATTTAAAATTTTCATAAGTATCTAAATTTTGAGCAAGCAGTAATCCTTTTTCATGTTCTGCCGCTCTTTGTTTGGCTAAAGGCATTAAACTTGAACGTATAGCTGTGCTAAAAAGCCTTTCTTCCCCTGAAATTGTTGTTGGCATTTCTTGTAAAGTTCTTTCTTTAAATGCAGGTTCCATTTGACCATAAAAATACTCACTGGCTGTTTCACCACTTTCATTTATAGCTGTTTGATCTGTTAAAAAACTAGCACTATTATCAACAGCCGACTTATATTTTAATTTAGTAGCCATAAGTTCTTCATTTTTTAAAAACTTTTCTTTGCCTATTTCAAGCTTAGATTCAATACCTGATTTTACACTTTTGCCAATAAGTGTTCCAAAAGCTAAACCTAGAGTACTTTTTAATTCATTTTTTGAATCATCTTTTTTTCTTTTTTTAGCATCCGAAATTAATGATGTTGCATATTGTTCAATACCCATTAGTTAATATCCTTTACGTTTACTGAGGTGTTGGAGGAGCCATTAGGCTTGGAGTTGTAGGCGTTTCTTCAGGGGCTGTTGGAGGAGCTAATAAGCTTTCAGCAGGTATCTTAGGAAGTTCTTCTATCTGTTCTACAATACCTTCGGGCAGTGCGCCTCTAGGAATTTGGCCTAGTCCTGCGGCCTTTTTTAAACCTTCAACTCTTTTAGAGTCAAAATCAACACCGAACATTTGTTCTTCTTCATCCTCGTCTTCTTTTTCTCCACTATAAATAGAGACTTCAATATCTGCACGTTCAGCTAAAGCAATAATAATGTACGCTAAAGGCTCTGCTAACATCATCATTAAATCAGGATTCCATTTACCTTTTTGAAAGCCGTCAAATAGAATTATTTGAACTAGCTCCATAACAGGAGTACCGCTAGACACTGCTTGCATTATAGGCATATAGCTTTTTTCATCAATCATGCTAAGAAACATATATTCAATAGCTTCGTGAACATCAGAAAACTCTGTAGCTTTTTCGTAGGGGGCAGGATTTTCTGGATCACTAGCTAAAGACTGTCCCGCTATTGGGCGTTTTCCTTGAGCAAGATATTTTGTGTATTCTTCTTCTGCCATAATATTATCTCATCCCTTGCGAGTAATTTAATTTTTCATTTAATTGCTGTTGGTGTTGGAATCGTTGTAGTGCTGAATTGCCATAAGGATTAAGATTAAAGAAATCTGTATTTGCCGAATAAGCCATTGGGTCAAATTCCATTCCTCTGCCTGTTCTAATTTCTGAACTTATATTTAAAAGGTCTGGAATAGCCGCCTTGTTAACAATCATATCTCCGGCTTGTGGGCCTAGTTTTCCTTTTATATATGTTGAAGGAGCATTTGTAACCGAACCTACAAAATCATCTACAGTATCTGGAATTATATTAGACGCTCTGTCTTTTAAATAATCATAGCCTTCAGTAACTTTTTTACTTAATAAACTTTTTGGTGAAGTATCTACAACGTCTACAACACTATCAGCAACAGTGTTTAAATCTGGCTTAGATATTTCGGTAAAGGCGTTAGTAGCGTTATCAGCGGCACTCCTTACGCTGTCTGACAGGTCTGCGGGTGATGTTCCGGTAAAGGCGTTAGTAGCGTTATCAGCGGCACTCCTTACGCTGTCTGATAGGTCTGCGGGTGATGTTCCGGTAAAGGCGTTAGTAGCGTTATCAGCGGCAATCCTTGCGTTATCTGCTAGGTCTGCGGGTGATGTTCCGGTAAAGGCGTTAGTAGCGTCATCAGCGGCACTCCTTACGTTGTCTGCTATGCCATCACCTCTCTTGATATCAAAATCTGTCGCTTTGGGAGCCAACTTACCTATAGCATATTTATTAGTACCTGTTAGAGTGTCCATGCTAAAAAGGTTTCCTCCGGTCTTAGCTACATCTGATACTGCTTGAGTTGCAACATCCATAATACTTCCAAAACCTTTTTGACTAATATCAATTCCTTTTCCTGCATTCATTCCTAGACTACCTGTAAACTTTTGAACAACTCCATCCATTCCTGGAATTTTATTTAAAACAGCACCTACAGTTTCGCCAATAACATTTGTTACTCCTTGAGTTACAGTCTTAAATACAGTACCTGCTTTAGTTCCAATCTGTACAGCGGCATTTACAAAGTGTCCTGCGGCAGATACAAAAGCATTTGCTGAACCCATTGCCGCACCTGCCCATGTCCCAATCATAGTTCCAATTCCGGGCAAAAGTAAACCTAAAGCTATTTGACCTACAATGCCTATTTTGCCCATGAATCTACCTACGCTTTTAAATGCGCTCTTAATGCCTTTACCTATTTTCTTAAAAACTTTTTTAACGCCTTTAAAAATTTTATCAAAAAATCCCATTATATACCCCTATTATCCTAATAATCCGTTAACAAGACCAACAAGAATTGAAGAACTTGTTGAACCTTTTTCTCCACCTGCTCCTGATTCATTTGCAAGGGCAGTTGCATATAGCTGTGTTTTTCTAGTTTCTTCGTTTTCGTATGAAGTTCTAATATAATCTGCTTCATCTCGTAGTTGTTGCCACATTTGAGTTTGATCTAAAGCAGAAATATTATAAGCGTTCTGAACATTCTGTTGATTAGAAGCGTTAATAGCCGCTGTGTCTATTGTGTTAGACTGTCTTCTCCAAGAAACATTAGACTGCTCTACTGCTTGTGCATTAGCGGCATTCCAAGTATCTCGTTGATTATCAATTGAAGCATTAAACTTAGATATATCTGCTTCAAGTTGTGCAGTTAAAGAGTCAGCTTGTAAAGTGTTTCCTGCTTCAATAGCGGCTTGACGATTAGTTTCAGTGACGTTAAAAGATTCCATAGCATTACGTGCAGTGGCGTTAAACTGTTTCATATTATTAGACTGACTAATCATAAACTGATCAATTTGATTCTGAGATGTAGCACCAAACTGAGCGGCGGCATTCTTAGCAGATTGATCAGATAGCAAAGTTTGCTGTGCTATTTGTTGATCCATAACAATACCTTGTTGCTCATTGCTAAGGTTAGCCATGTCAACAGCTAAGAAGTTTTTAGCATTCTCTACTGATACTCTTGTACGTGCGTCAGCATTAGCTAGATCAACTTGCGTAAGGGCTGTAGCATTCTGCAATGCTGTTTGTTGGTCAGAAGTAAACTTAGTAGCTGTCATAGTCTGCATAAACTTACTGTTAGCCATTGCCATTTGTTGTTCGTTGCTCATTGCGGCCATGTCTAAATTGCCATTCATTTGAGCATTAAACATTGCGGCACTTTGCTCGTTACTAAGATTAGCAAGTCCCATAGCCTGTGCAAGCTGTGCGTTAACTTGTCCTGCTTGCATTTTCTTTTCGTATATTTGAAGCTGTGCAGTATTTTCTGCATTCATACTTTCTGAATCAGCTTGGTTTTCAAAAGTAAGGTTAGCTAGTTCTACTTTTTCAGCGGCACTTAGCTGAGCCATTTCTGCATTTTGGCGCAAGTCTTCGTTCTTAGCCATCATGTTTGTATAGATAGTAAGCTCTTGAAGCTTCATCTTATTAGCTTCGGTAAAGTTTGCGCTGTCTGTTGCGGCCCTTTCAGATAAGTTAGCTAACTCCATCTGCTGATCGTTGTTTAGATTAGCAAGATCCATTTGTTGTGCAAGGTTAGCATTAGTCTTTTTAAAGTCTACAAGAACATTAAGGTCTGCTAAACGTCCTTGGTTAACAGCCGACATAGATGCTCTGTCTGTTGCATTAACTTCAGTTAGGTTCTTTAATTCAACTTGAAGCTCATTAGAAATGTTAGCTTTTTCCATGTCTTGATCTAGATCTGCCTGTCGCATAACTTTAGCAATCTGAGCATTATAAGTTGCAAGTTTTGATTGCTGATCGGCAGTCATGTTCTGAGAACCTGCGGCATTCATAGCTTGCAAGTTAGCAAGGTCTGATTGTACTTCTGCGCCTAGTGTAGATATAGCGGCCTGTTGCTTCTGTGCAGATTCTTGCGAAGCTTTTTCCTGTGCCATTTTAGCGTTAGTAAGGTCTGTCTCTTGTTTCTGCTGTGCAGTAGTTAGTACTGCTTCTTGCTCAAAGCTGTTCTTTTGCTTCTTAATATCGTTAGCCATAGAAGCTGTTTGAGATGCAGAGGTTTGTTCGTTTGCAAGATTCTGCATACGTACCTGCATAATACCTTGTGCAGTAGACATGTTAGCTTGTTGTTCGTTGCTTAGGTTCTGTTGCGCTCTAGCCTGTAGTGCTGTTGCATTGCTTTGTGCAATAGGTAACGCACTCTGAATAATAGCGTTAAACAAAGCATCACGGCCTACAGTAGAAGTACTTAAACCTCTAGAGGCCATTTGAGCTTCTAAAGCCGCTACAGCAGGTCTAGCCCATGCAGGGGTTTCGCCATCTTCCATACCTGCTAACAAGCCTTCCATCTGTGTAGAAACTAAGGCTTCAACAGGTAGTGCCGCTACAGCCGCAATAGTTTTAGGGTCTGCGCCAGAATCTATCTGAGCCATTACAGTTGCAGGGTCTTCAACAAGTGCCGCAGAAACTTCTTTAGGCACATTAGCAACTACTGCTAACATGTCTGAGGCGGCAACTTTACGTGCCTCGCCAGTTACTGCATCAAATCTAGCGGCATCTGCTGTTGGAATACCACCAATCTGTGAGGCGTTTCCTTTAGGCGCTGTGCCTGTAATGCCTTGACGCTCTTGCATATCGACAGGAGGGACATCTCCAATCTCAGAAGCTTTTCTGCTTTTAGCTTCGCCTACTTGTGCTTCTCTTTCTTTAGCGAGTGCAAACTCAGGAATAGCTTCTAGATCAACACCTTCTTTAGATACTATATCTAGAAGATCTTGCTTTTCTCTTTCAGACATTGTTTGAGCTATACGTTTAGCTACTTCAGGATCTTTAGCTTCAATAACTGTATAACGCTCATCGCTAGTTACAGGGTCTGCGTACTTTTTATAATCAGGTCTGTCAGCGGCAGTGCCTAATGCGGCTTCTTCAGCGGCAGTATCACGTTCAGTTTTATCAGCTTGAGAAATGTCATCTACTTGACCCGCTACGCCTTCTCTTATTGTTGACTTGTCTGTTGATTGAGCATCAATTGGATCAAGACTACCTGCTTTTGTAGCATCATATCTTTCTACCGTACCGTCACCCAGATCAGCTTCGGCTGTGTCTACAGTTCCTTGAGCGGCGTCTTCCATTTCTGGCGCGTCTACTCCAGTTGCTTCTGCATCTGTAGCATCTCCAAGTTGTTCAATGTCTTTGTCACCTGTTATAGTTCCTTCAGGCGCAACAGGAGTATTGTCGTAGTCCATGTTATTAGCGGCCGAAATACCTTTATTAAAGTCCATGTCACTAAAGAAAGCAGGAAACGGTTTTTCGCTACCTTGTCTATTGTTTACGCCCCATGTTCTAAGCTCTTCTCTTTGAGAATCAGTTAAATCAGGATATTGATCTACAAGTTTATCAGCCCATTGCTTAGATTCTGGAACAGGTTTTAAAACTTTTTCTGCTTCCATTCTTTCAATTTCAGTTTTGGGAGCATCGTATGTTATGCCGCGTGGTGCGCCAGTAGAGGTTGTGCCTTCAACAGTAACTCCACCTGATGTTACAGGCTCATCAGGTATTTTTTCTTCTGGCATTCCTCCGGGATATCCGGGATAAGTATAGTCCAGATTTACAGCAGTTTGACGAGCCGCCTCTAGTTGTTTTTGTGTTTTCACTCTTCCTGAGTAATCGCTAGGTTTCTGTGCGCCTTGATACAGTGTGTCTACTGTAGGATAAAAATTTGGGTCAAAGCTTCGTTTTCCTTCTGTAGTTATTTCTCCATCTACTTCAAAGTTCTGTTGTTGCATTCCTTGAGATTGCATGCTTTGTTCTTGAATGTTTCGACTTTGTACCTGCATCTGCCCTTGCATTTTATTTAATGTTGCTTTAGCTTCTTCATCTTCACCACCTGAAGATTGTAAAGCACTTAAAGCCTCTTGATACTCTGTAGAGTTCATAACATTGTCATTAAACTGTTGATTACGTTCAAGAACATCTTGTTCAAGGTTGTTTGCGGCCCTTAGTTTTTCAAGACTTCCACCCTGTTGGTTTCCTGCAAAGTCTTCGCTTCTTCGGTCTAGTAACTCAGAGCGTGATGCCGCGATTCGAGCCTGTTCGTTTGAGGCTTGCACGTTTTCAAGACTTCCACCCTGTTGGTTTCCAAACGGTTGCATTATATTTTCTACTAATGACTCACCGCCGTTACCCATATCAGCTTTAAGCTTCTTTGTATAATTTACAGGTTGAGTTGTATTCCTTACTCCACTACCTAGATTAGGATCAGAAAACAAAGATTTAGGGTCTACTACATTTTTTAGT
>Ga0308019_10002013_pt1 | contig 11831 bp, 9 predicted proteins | sample Neamet284_FD_203135 | JGI IMG/M metagenome (GOLD analysis project Ga0308019, IMG submission 203135) | Marine microbial communities from water near the shore, Antarctic Ocean - #284 | ecosystem: Environmental > Aquatic > Marine > Unclassified | place: Southern Ocean | collected 2014-10-01
CCGCTAAAAAAGTTTTCCCTGTACCTGCTGGCCCTACACAAAACACCATATCATTATCTTTAACAGTTTTAATATATTCTTCTTGGCCAACAGTTCTTGCAGAAACAGCACCCTTTCTACCATAATGAACAGTTGAATCCATTAATTCAGTTGAATGACCATTTTTATTTGCGGTAATACTTATTATTGTTTTCACATCTTCTTGAGTAAGTAAACCTTTCCGATTTAAGGTTGAACTCATTTCATGAAAGACTGAAGAGATAATACCAACTTCGGCTTTCTCTCCCTTAATTTTAAGCATATTACCTCGTACAAAGATTTGGCTGGAGAAAGCACCTTCTACCAATTTCAAATTTGAATCGTTGGGACCAAACAATATGCTTTGATCCAATCCTTTTATTTCAATAGTCTTTTCCATGTACAATAATTAATTAGTAATCTACAGGCTTGAATTTAGACAATTTTTTTAGGATTTCATCATTGTTCAAAATTATTCAAAAAATGAGTACATGAAAAAATATATAGCAAATAGCATATTAAGTATATTATTAATAATAACTAGTTGTTCAACTCGAAAAGACCCTTTCAATAAATACATTTCAAAAGAAAAAAATATTCAATTTCTTATAGATCAAGGACTAAGCCATTGGGAAAAAAGAGTCAATATAAAAGATGCTAAAATGTCTAGACTATTTCTATCAAAAGCAAATAACCTTAATCCTTTTAATGCTGAAATAGTAGAACTTTTTGCTCGTTCTTGTCACTTTGTTGGGTATTACATAGAGTCAAACCCAACGAATTCGGACTCTCTTTTTATTGAAGGTATGAACTCAACTTGGAGTTTTATTATCTCAACCGATGCTTATCAAGAAGGTGTTGCACTAGCTGAAGGTGATTCTACAGAAAAAATGATTGCTGGGATTTCAAATACATCTAAAGAAATAGTGCCTATGTTATATTGGTGGGTATCTAATTATTCAAGGTTTCTTGCAAAAAAACCAGTTATGGAACGATTAAAATCTCGTGATCTAATTGAGACTGTTCTTCATAAAATTCTTTCTCTAGAACCAGATTTTTTCTATCATGGAGCAAATAGGATGTTTGGTGGAATTTATGCTCGTCTACCAGGAGTTGAGCTTAGCTTATCTGAAAATAATTTTGATAAAGCTATTGAGGGTAGCCCTGATTATTTAGGTACTTATGTTATCCGAGCTGAATACCTTTACACTAAAAGTGGAAATCGGAAATCTTTTGTAAAAGATTTACAAATGGTTTTAAATGCAGACCCAACTATTCTCCCAAACATATCACCAGAAAATTTATTTGAGCAAGAAAAAGCTGAAGTTCTTCTATTGAAAGAATCAACTCTGTTCAAATAAAAACTATGCTTTTTACTAGTAGTTATACCCCTATCTACATCAAATTAAAGCATGTTTCTTCGATTAATCTTACAAAATTTAGGTTCTATAAAATGAGACCAATTGCGGTAAAAGACATTATGGCTAAAAAATTGGTTACATTTAAGCCCGATACAAAGGTAATTGCTGCAATACAAATTCTCATTAAGAATAGATTCTCTGGTGCGCCGGTTGTAAATGATAAAGGTGAGTTAATAGGAATATTATCTGAAATGGATTGTATGGAGACTGTAATACATAATTCATATTACAGTGAGAGCGGTGGTTTTGTTCGAGACTTTATGACAACAGAGTTAACAACAGTTAACCCTGAAATGGGGATTGTAGATCTTGCGCAATTTTTTCAGGAAAAACATTTCAGAAGATTACCAGTAGTTAAAAATGGTAAACTTGTTGGTCAGGTTAGTAGAAGAGATGTCTTAAAAGCGATACAATAATTTTTTTAATCACCCATAATGGGTAATTTCGAGGAGTTTTCATCATGAGGAGGATAATTCATTTATTACTAGTTTTTAATTTCAGCATTTTATTTGCTGATTCATTAGACGTTTTTTTTAAAGATGCATTAAAATGGCGAAATATAGGTCCTTTCCGAGGCGGACGTTCACTCACAGCAGTTGGAGTACCTTCTCAACCATTAACATACTACTTTGGATCAACTGGTGGTGGTATTTGGAAGACCATTGATGGAGGTTTAGAATGGTCAAATGTTTCTGATGGTTATTTAAAGACTGGTTCTGTAGGTGCCTTAGCTGTATCAGAATCAGATCCAAATGTAGTATACGCAGGTATGGGTGAAGCATGCATTCGCCCTGTAATGACTTCTCATGGTGATGGAGTCTATCGTTCTAATAATGGTGGAGAAACCTGGACACACATAGGTTTAGATAATTCAAGAACAATCTCTCAAGTAATTATTCACCCAAAGAATTCAGATGTAGTTTATGTCGCTGTTCAGGGTGACCAATATGCTTCTAGCAAAGAACGTGGAATCTTTCGTTCAAAAGATGGTGGCGAAAATTGGGAAAAAGTCCTATTTATTAATGAGAATGCAGGTGCGAGCGGTCTAAGTATGGATAAAAATAACCCTCGAATTTTATATGCATCTATTTGGGACCACCAAAGGAAACCTTGGCAAATGAGAAGTGGTGGTGAAGGAAGTGGGATATATAAATCAACTGATGGTGGTACTAACTGGGAAAAGCTAACTAAAGGCCTTCCTGCTAAAATGGGAAAAACTGATGTATCCGTTTCTGGTGCAAATTCAAAACGAATTTATGTTATTGCTGAAGCAGAAAAAGGTGGCTTATTTCGATCAGATGATGGTGGTAAAAGTTTCAAAAAAATGAATGATGACCGTATTCTTATTGCCAGAAGTTGGTATTATATACATGTATTTGCTGATCCTCAAGATGAAAATATAGTTTATGTATTAAATGCCCCATTTATGAAATCTACAGATGGTGGAAAGTCATTTACTAAAATGAGCGTACCTCATGGTGATAATCATGGTCTTTGGATAAACCCCACAAATAATAAAAACATGATAAATGCAAATGATGGTGGTGCAAATATTTCATATAATGGTGGTAAATCTTGGTCTACGCAAAAGAATCAACCCACCGCTCAATTTTACCGTGTTATTACTGATAATCGTTTTCCTTATTTTGTTTACGGAGGACAACAAGATAATTCTAGCGTTGCTATTCCAAGTAGAACAAGTGGTCGTGGAATAGATTGGTCTGATTGGTATAGAGCCGCAGGTTGTGAAAGCGCTTATTTGGCATTTGACCCAGATAACCCTGTAGATGTTTATGGAGGCTGCTACCAAGGACTTATTGAAAAACTAAATATTTTAACACAAAAAAGTCGTAGCATAATGGCATATGAATACTTAGGCCTAGGATCAATTCCAAGTGATCAAAAATTTAGATTTAATTGGAATGCACCTATTTTTGCTTCGCCTCATGATCCAGCGACTATTTATCATGCTGGAAACGTACTATTTAAGACTGAAGATGGTGGTGATTCCTGGGATATCATTAGCCCCGACCTTACTAAGAATGATAAAGAAAAACATAAACTAGGGAGTGTTCCATTTACGAATGAAGCTGCTGGTGGAGAAGTTTATAACACTATTATGTATGCTGTAGAATCTCAACATGAAGCTGGAACAATTTGGGTAGGTTCTGATGATGGATTAATTCACATAACTCGTGACGGAGGTACTAAATGGGAAAATGTTACTCCAAGAAGTATGGATGAAGGAATGGTCAACTCTATAGAAATTTCTCCCCATAATCCTGGTACTGCCTATGTAGCATTTACAAAATATAAATTTGGTGACTTATCTCCATATGTTTACAAAACAAATAACTACGGGAAAACTTGGACACAAAAAACAACAGGTATTAATAAAAATACTTTTGTACGTGTTGTTCGAGAAGATCCAATGCAAAAAGACTTACTTTATGCAGGTACTGAGACTGGATTATATTTATCAAATAATGGTGGTAAATCATGGGTCACTTTTCAACTAAACCTACCAATTGTTCCAATAACAGATCTCACAATAAGAAATAATGATCTAGTTGCTTCGACTCAAGGTCGAGCATTCTGGATTCTGGATGATCTAAGTCCAATCCATCAATTCGAAGAGAGTATAAAGAAAAAAGAAATACATTTATTTAAGCCAAGAATAGCTTATCGAACTTCCGGGGGTAGTAATAAATCAAAAATAATAGGTCAAAATCCTCCTAGTGGGGCTGTAATATTATATAATATAGCTAATGAGATTGATAAGGCTTCTACTTTTAAAATAGAAATATTAAATGATGCTGAAAAAATTATTCGTACAATTACGAATAAGAGTGGAGAATCAGCTAAAGTGTTTGATGGATCATATAAGTCAACTAAAATCCCCTCGAAACAAGGCATGAATAGATTTATATGGAACCTTCGTATTAATGACCTCTCAACTGTATCAGATATATCATTTTATGGATCATACTCAGGTTATAGAGTCGGCCCAGGTGAATACACTATTCGTCTTACTTTAGATGATAACTCAACGAGTCAACCCTTAAGTATTCAACATGATCCACGAATAGATATTAGAGATAGAGATTCAAATCAACATCAAAAGCTTATGGATGAACTTTACACCAAAATTAATGATCTCCATGATGGAATTAATAAAGCAAGAAGTGTAAGAATTCAGATTGAGAAAATGAATGAGAGGCTTAAAAATAAAGATAATATGGATGAATTGATAAATTCAGGTGATCTAGCTATTAAAGCTTTGAATCAATGGGAAGGAAATGTTGTTCAGACTAAGATGGAAACATTTCAAGATGTGGTTAATTTTTTAAATCGATTAAACTCTCATATGATCAATTTAATGGGAACTTTAGATCGCTCAGACCCACCTATTACTCAAGGACAAAAAGATAGATTTGGTGATTTATCTGAAGAATGGTATCAATATAAAAATAAATTGAATTCTATCATGAATAATGAAGTAAATGAGTTTAATAGACTTTATAAAAAAGAAGATCTACCAATTGTTATAATTGAAGATTAAATAATTATAACTAGAAAGATGAATTACTAATAAAGGTAAATAATGAGTAGAAGTATATTTAAAAAAAAACAATTTATAATAAGTATTATGCTTATTTCAGTATTACACAGTACTGGATATACGCAAGACTCTCATAGGAAAGGTCCTTATAATAGACTGGTTATAGCAAATGCAATGGTAATTCCTGGTCACGGTGGCCCAGCATATGGACCCGCAGATATAATTATTGAAAATGATAGAATTGTAAAAATTATTTCCTATAATGGCTTAACAGGCAGAGGAAGTAAAGATAAAATTCCTCAGGGTAATCGAATAATTGATGCTACCGGGATGTATGTTATGCCTGGCTTAATTGATTTACATACACATATTCGCACACCTAAGCTTCCTCTTGAATATATTTATAATATGAAACTTGCACATGGAGTAACTACTATGGTTAATGGTGCTGGTCGAGGTTGGTCAGAAGCACTAGAACAACAAAAATTATCAAATGAAAATAAAATAAATGCACCGAGAATGTTTCCAATACAAGATTGGGGGCCCTCAAGATCACGTGATCCTGGAAAAATGCCAAATTCTGATAAAATGAAAAAATGGCATGATACGAACCCACAGAATGTTTCAAGATTAGCCAAGAAACTTATTAATGAAGGAGCCCATGTTATTCGAATAGGCTCTTTAGCTTGGAATGCCGAATTGTTTGGTACTGTTGCTAAGGCTGTTTATGAAGCTGGAGGAATAACAACAGTGCATTTACCACCATCAGATATCTCAGTTGTTAATGCTGTTAAAGCCGCAGAGCTTGGTGTAACTATGATAGAACATCATTACGGGTACGCTGAGTCAGCTTTAGGTGGTCGTGTACACCCATTCCCTCCAAATTATAATTATATGAACGAGGCTGATCGTTTCAGACATGCAGGAGAAATCTGGCAAAAAGCTCCAGAAGAAGTACTTTTTGGCGAAGTTGTTGATCGTCTAGTAAAGTCAGGAGTTTCGATGATTCCAACTATGAGCGCATACGAAGCAAACCGAGATTTAAATCGTGCAATGGGTCTACCTTGGCATAAAAATTTTACACATGCTCAGCTAATTGAATGGTATTTTCCAAACCCAGAATATCATGGATCCTATCATTGGAATTGGACTTCTAAAGATGAACAAAGATGGTCAAATACATTTCGTAAGTGGCAGAAATTGATTTATGAATTCAATAAACGCGGTGGTCATCTTTCATATGCAGTAGATGATCCCTACATTTGGAATACTTCAGGAATTGGGAATGTGAGAGAATTGCAGCTTATGCATGAAGCTGGATTACATCCGCTTGAAGTTATTAAGTCTGCTACACGTAACAGTGCAATAACTCTTAGAAAGCCTGAATTAGGATTAATTCAAACTGGATTCATAGCCGATCTAGCAATAATTGATGGGAACCCTTTAGATAATTTGCATAATCTATATGCTTTTGGTGGAATGGATTTTAGCAATGGTAAAATAAACTACAAGGGTGGTGTTAAATGGACAATAAAAGGTGGTGTAGTTTTTGATAATAAAAAGCTCATCGAGGATGTACTTAAAATTGTTAAAGATTCAAAAGAAAATTGGACTGACCCAGTGCCTAATCTATTTATGCCTAATAATTAAAACTTACGTTAATTGAATTTGAAGTGTAAATAATTATTTTTGAAATATTTAGACATATTGTCCATTATGTATTTCACTTTTTATTTCCATTAGTATTTGCAAAACTATTTTGGAAAAGTAATTGGCGAGTTGCAAGTATTATAATGTTAGCAACTATGCTAATCGATTTAGATCACTTATTTGCAACTCCTATATTTGACTCTAATCGATGCAGTATAGGTTTTCATCCGTTTCATACTTTTTGGGCTGCAATAATATATTCTACCTTATTAATTTTTTCTTCTTGGAAAATACGTGCCATTGGATTGGGTAGTTTATGGCATTTAATTACTGATTTGATTGATTGTTTAATGATGCCCAACTAATAACTAATTTTTATAACCAAAAATGAATTTTATCTTCAGATATATAATCTCTTAACTTATTAATAAATAAAGTTTTGACAGCTTCCCTGTCATCTTGACAAACTGTAACAATCTTATCTTCAACAACATAATTTTTATAATATTCTAGTGAGTCTGGAGACGACTTTCTTACTCTTTGGAAATAATCTTTCCCCATACGAAATACACCAACAGTTATATCATAAATATTCTTCCTATCTATTGAAAATATTATTTTATTCAATAAATCGCCATAATCTCTTTCCCAGTTATCATAGATAATTACAGGATCAAAGCATAACCTTACCTTCCACCCTTTCTTAATCGCTAATTGAATTGCAGATATTCTTCGTTCCAAAGGAGGAGTATTAAATTCATTATTAGTTACCACTCTTTCTGGAGATAAAGTCCATGAGAATATTATTTTTCTTGAAGGGGCTAGATCTGATAAGGAATTAAATAATGCGCTTTTAGTTCTTACTTCTATTCTTAAATCTGGCTTTGTATTTGCAAAATTAATCCATGATCTAGTAATAGGTAAAATATTTTCAAAGGCCATTAGATCTGTATTATATGATATGGATAACATTAAAGGATCATTTACATAAGTACGATTGGACAGTTCTTTTTCAACTGCAGTTTCCATATCATTTTGATTAACAAAAACCACTATGTTTGCAGAAGAATACATTCCTTGCAAAAAACAATAATCACAATTATAAAGACAGTTTAATATTGGCGTATTATAGTAAAAATTTCTAAAACCGCCATCTTGAAGAATATCAGTGCTCTTATAGATAAAAGGGGGTTTTTTAACCGCTAGAATTATTTTAATAGAATTTTTTTGAATCTGGAAATCTTGATTTTTTCTATTGAAAAAAGATTTGTAATCTGATATTTCAACTATAGTTGCTTTAGGAAAACGATCTAAACACTCACGCGTTAAATTATATTTTTTCGCTTCTGATTCAACATAAATATGTGAGAAATCAGGTAGAAAGGTATTCTCTGATTGTATCAAAAGCATTATTCCTTTCCTTTTTTGACTTCGGTATTTGTTTAAAGTGAAGTTTTAGACCATCTATAGAACCATTATTTTTTTTATAATTCTCCGATAGTGAAATCAATTGTAATGATTGAGTTTTTGTTAGTTTAAATTTTTCGGAATATTCCTTTAATAAATTTATTTCTAAGTTCTCTAAAATAATTCGATTAGAAAGATTTTGATTATTAAAACAATTGATAACTTTAGAAATATTATCTATTTGGTTTTGAATTAAACTTTCAACATCAATAACTTTCCAATCTGTAATATCCATGTAATCAGAAACTATTTTTAGAAAGACCAATCGATGACATGGCATATATGATGAGATTGATTCAAAAATTTGGCTCGCTTCCATATCTACTAATCCAGTGTATTGAGAACTGTCATCCGATACACTATTGAGAACTGTAGTTAATGAAATTTCTTCTAAATTATGTTTTATAAGAATATCTGGAATAAATATATTACCAGATTTATCATCTATAATTTTATTTATATAATAAATTGACCCTATTTTAGTTTTATTTTTTTCTCCACCCGCAATACCCACATTTACAATAATTGTTTTATCCCAATTAATTTTTAAATCAATAATAAATTCTAATCGATCTTTAGTTTTTTGTTTACCTATACCAATAATCAATAGTGATATATTTCGATTAATATATAGTTGAGTTTTTGAATCTTTTTTAAGATTAAATCTCTTTATTAAAGGAAGGGCTTCTACCTTAAGAGCAGTTAGAAATATAAAATTCATTTTATAATATTAATCTTAATTATTATTTAAAAATTCTCTTATTTTTATTACCATTTCTATGCTGTGTGTATTTTGATTTGTTCCCATGTCAATCAATCTAGCTTTAGGTAATAATGAAGACATTCTCAATATGTTTTCGTAGCCGTGCATTATATCTTTAGACCCAGTAAAAATAAGTATACTTTGATGAATATTACTTAATTGATCCCATATTTTATAGGATGAAAAACTTAAAGTTGATCTCCGTAACCTCTTTAGATTAGCTTTGTTTAGTACGTTAACATATTTATGATACTGTTCAGGATCAGAGTTAATATCTATATATTTCTTTTTCATATACCATTTAACTAAAGGCTTTAAAAAATATAAGAATATTGATGGCGTAAATTGAATAATTAATAACCAAACTAATGGAATATGAAATTCTGCATTAGGTCCAATTATAATCGCTTTCGTAGGACTTATCTTGTTTTTACTTATCGCATCAAGTATCACCGTTGCTCCAAGTGAACTACCAAACATAATATAAGGTTTGTTGATTAAATTAATTTCTGATAATACACAAGGAAGGTCATTCCCTAAAGATTCAATATTTAATTCTTGTTTAGAGTGGTGGATTGATGAACTTTTTTCTCGAGTTTCAATGTAAAATACTTCAAAATCTTTTGTCATTTCTTTTATTACAATTTTCCAACTATCAATAACTGATCCCCAACCTGCAATAAAGATAACTGGAGCATATGGCGATGGAAGCTTTGGTTTAAAATGAACTTGAAATAATTTCACCCCATCCATCCCAGATAGATACGTTTGAGAAAATTTAGCACCAGCCGCTAAAAAATCTTTATAATCCATTAAAAATATTTAAAGTTTAATCTATTAGTAATTTTAAATGTTATGTTCAAATTATAATTAATGGCTATTTCCTTCTTACAGTATTAGGGAAATATACGATTATTTTAAATATCTAGTCTTGCTTAGGATTTATACTAATATGAAGATCAGCTAATTGACTATCAGATACAGAACTAGGGGACTCATCCATTAAAGAGGATGCAGAAGTAGTTTTGGGGAAAGCTATAACATCTCGAATATTCTTAGTGCCTGCCAATAACATAACGATTCTATCAAAACCAAAAGCAATACCACCGTGCGGTGGAGTTCCATATCTTAAAGCTTCAATTAGAAATCCAAATCTTGCAATTGCTTCTTTTTTATCCATACCCAATAGTTCGAAAATTTTTTCCTGAAATTCTGGCTTATGATTTCTTATAGATCCACCGGCGATTTCATAGCCATTAATAGTTAAATCATAACCTCTAGATTTTAATGAACTTGGGTCAGACTCTAAATCTTTGATACTATCCGTTAAAGGGGCTGTGAATGGATGATGCCGAGCAATATATCGATCAGCATCTTTATCAAATTCAAACATAGGAAAATCTGTTACCCAAACTGGTTTGAAATCATGAATATCAGCTAATTCCTCTAACTTTCCAATTTCAACTCTTAAGGCACCTAATGCAGTTTGTGTGAGCTCTTTATCATCTCCAATCATAAATATGATATCATCGCTTTTTATTTTTAGATACGAAATAAACTCACGTTGTAATGTTTGATCAAAAAATTTGGAAATACCTCCGGTCAAGTGATCTCCTTCAACTTTCATCCAAGCTAAACCTTTTGCTTTGTGCTTTTTCACAAGATTCGTAAAATTATCAATATTTTTTCTTGAATATTTTGCACCCCCACTAACAACTAATCCTTTAACGATTTCTGCTGACTTAAATGCATTGAAATCTGATTTATCTGTATAAACTTTTATATCAATTAAAGGCATTTCATAGCGAAGATCTGGTTTATCTGAGCCATAATTATCCATTGCTTCATCCCATGTAAGCCGAGGAAATGACTTCGGAAGTTCAACATTAATGACTTCTTTAAATATATTAAAAGTCAGGCTCTCCATTTGTTCATAAATGATTTCCTCATTAACAAAGGACATTTCAATATCAATCTGAGTAAATTCAGGTTGACGATCAGCTCTTAAATCTTCATCTCTAAAACATTTAACAATCTGAAAATAACGGTCATAACCGGATATCATTAAAATTTGTTTATATATTTGAGGAGATTGTGGTAATGCATAGAATTTACCTTCATGTATTCTACTTGGGACCAAATAATCTCTAGCACCTTCTGGTGTAGATTTCATAAGGACAGGTGTCTCAATCTCTAAAAAACTATGATTAGATAAATATTTTCTGACAACTTGATATGTTTTATGACGAATGTTTAGATTTCTTTGAAGCTCCTCAGTTCGAAGTTCTAAATAACGATATTTAAGACGAAGATCTTCTTCTGCACTATTTCTATCACTAATAACAAAGGGTAATGGAGCTGCTTCATTAAGTATTTCCATTGTAGAAACCATCACTTCTATTTCCCCAGTAGTCATATCTGAATTAATGGCTCCTTCACTACGATTTTGAACTTTACCAGTAATGGATATAACATCTTCCATTGATAGCTTTTTGACTTGGTTGAAATCTTCCGAAAAATATTCAGAATTAAAAACAATTTGTGTTTTACCGTACCTGTCTCTGATATCAACAAAAACAACTTGGCCATGCAACCTAACTGTATTTACCCAACCATTTAGTATCACAGTTTCTTGAAGACTATTTGTCTTAAGCTCACCACAAGTATGTGTTCGAATATTCATTTATTAATCAATTATATTTATTAATTCTTTTCTTCCAAAGTAAAGTTTTAAAAAAAACTTAATTATTTCTGTAATTAAGGTATTCAATTTATAAATAAAAAACTCCGCTAAAGCGGAGTTTCTTAGGAACAATATATTTTATAGAAAATTATCTATTTATAATTCTTAACCTATTAACCGCCTTGAAAAGAGCTGACTCTGCTCTGTCAAAATCTACGCCTGGATTTGAAATCCTATCTTTAGATCGCTTAAGAGAAGCCTTAGCGC
>Ga0308019_10002014_pt1 | contig 11831 bp, 12 predicted proteins | sample Neamet284_FD_203135 | JGI IMG/M metagenome (GOLD analysis project Ga0308019, IMG submission 203135) | Marine microbial communities from water near the shore, Antarctic Ocean - #284 | ecosystem: Environmental > Aquatic > Marine > Unclassified | place: Southern Ocean | collected 2014-10-01
ATAAATTATGATTGATATAATTATAAATTATGATTGATATAATTATAAATTATGATTGATATAATTATTGATAAATCAGGTTTCCAAAAAATTTTATTACAAGAAAAATTAAAGATTTATGGATTTCTTGCTAAATTATTTTTAAAGTCAAGAATAAATCGTACATATGATATTGTAAATGCTGATTATGATTTAGGATCTTGGAATCGAAATATAGACAAAATTGATTTCGATACTCATTATGGAAAAACTGAAAAAAATGATATGGTTATTTTTACTTACAATGGTGGGTTATTCAAAGATACACGTAGTAGATTTGAAAAAAAATATAATTCTATGTTGGTAGATATTTTATCAGAATATAAAGAAGAATCCGTTGTAGAACTAGGATGTGGTATTGGTGTTCATCAATTTTTATTATATAGTAAAGGCTTTCAAAAACTTGAAGGGTATGATTTATCTGAAAATGCCATATCTGTTAATAAGCAATATTCTGATAAAAAAGAAATACCGATACTATTTAATGTACATGATCTGAATCAGCCTTTTGCTGAAAACATGATTAAAAATAAAGTTATTTTTACTCATGCATGTCTTGAACAATGTCATATGATTATGGCTAACGTTCTACATAATATTTTTCAAGGCAAACCAAAAATAGTTATAAATTTTGAAGTTGATTATGATTCTTCTCCCTTAATGGTCAAAAAACATTTTGATTCACAAGGCTATCAAAATAATTTAGTTAGAGAATTAAAAAAATTAGAAAAAGAAAAAAAAATTGAAATTATTTCAATTGAAAAACTCCCATTATCTTTATCTCCTTTTAATAGATTAAGTGCGATAATTTGGAAAATAAAATAATCCATTTTATTTTTTTATTTTAAATAAAAAATATATGAAAATATGGATATAGATTTAAAATTTACTATGGATGAGTTTTAATATATTCATAATATCTTTATTTGAGTTCTGTTATGTTTTAATAATGAAAGTACTTGCTATAATTCCTGCACGTAGTGGTTCAAAAGGTATTCCATTAAAAAATATTAAAAAATTGTCTGGAAAACCATTAATTGAATATTCAATTAATACTGCTCACAATTCAAAAAGAATTGATAAATTAATTGTTAGTACTGATGATAAAAAAATAGCAAAGATCTCTAAATTTTTAGGTGCAGAAGTTCCATTTTTAAGACCTAAGATTATTTCTACTGATAGTTCACAAACTGTAGATTTAGTTAAACATGCTATTAAAAAATTAGAAAAATTAAATTATATTCCAGATATAATTACAATTTTACAACCCACATCACCATTTCGAACTTTTAATATGATTGATGAATCTATTAATTTATTAGAAAAATCAAATTCAACATCTGTTATTTCTGTTGCAAAAATTAAAAACCATCCATATTCTTCCTTCTCATTTAATGGAGAATATTTAAAACCAGTTAAAAAAAACTTTGAAAAATATTATCAACGGCAATTACTTCCAGAATTATTATATCCAACTGGTGCAATTTACACATTCTGGACTTCTACATTGTTGAGATATAATTCAATTTATGGTAGTAAAATTAAACCCATGATTATAGATGACCATAAAGTAAATATAGATATTGATAATAATTTTGATTTTTTTGTTGCAGAAATGTGTATAAAACACTGGAAAAAATAATTATTCAACTAATATGGATTATTTATTACACATATCGAAATTACCCTTATGTTTTTTAGATAAGATTAAAGATTGCTTAATGTGAACGTGATTAATTAATGAAAAAAATCAACAATGTTAAATTATTAAAAGAATTAAAAAATAAATCCATTTTAGTTACTGGTGGGGCTGGAAGTATTGGATCTAATTTGGTATATCATTTATTGCAATATCCAGTTAAATCAATTAGAGTTTTAGATATAGATGAACATGCGTTATTTAAGTTAAAAAATAAATTAAACGATTCACGATTACGAATATTGCTTGGTAGCATTTTAGATCAAGATCGACTTGATATGGCGGGAGATGGAATAGATATTGTATTTCATTTAGCTGCTATTAAAAATATTGAAATTTCAGAATTTAATCCTGTTGAAACAATTGATACTAATGTTAACGGTACGATTAATGTGATTAAAATGCTGATAAAAAAGAAGCCTGCAAAATTTATTAACATTAGTACTGATAAAGCAGCTGATGCTTCTACACTTTATGGAACTACAAAACAACTTGGTGAGAGATTAACAAGTTGGGCTGGTTTTCATATAAAAGAAACAAAATCTGCAACAATAAGATTTGGAAATGTGATTGAATCGAGAGGAAATGTATTTGAAATTTGGAATGAGGAACATAAAAATAATAAACCTTTATCGATTACTGATCCAACCATGAAAAGGTACTTTATTCATTCTGATGAAGTAGTCTCATTTGTTCTTGATTGTTTATTATTAGCTAAAATGGGTGAAATTTTTATTCCAAAAATGAAACTTTATACAATAAGTGAATTAGCAAATAAAATTTCTAAACGACAAAAAATTATTGGACTTCGACAAGGAGAAAAAATTCAAGAAATATTACTTAGTTCAGAAGAAAAAACAACTGTAATTACAAAACCAAACATGTGGATAATTAAACCATATCTCTAATTTTTAAAAATTATTTTAATCATGGATTTTTCAGTTATACAAATATTTTATTATAAATTAATAAATAAATAACCTAATAGATAACCTATAAAATATTATATTGATGAATAGCATTAAAATTAAAAATAAAATTATTGATGATGATCATCCTGTTTTTGTCATTGCCGAAGCTGGAATTAATCATAATGGTTCTTATAAAATTGCTAAAAAAATGATTGATGTTGCAAGTGAGACTGGAGTTGATTGTATCAAATTTCAGACACATATTGTTAATGAAGAAATGTTAAAAACAAATATTCGCCCAGGCAAAATCTCAAAGGAAACATTATGGAATATTATTAAAAAATGTGAATTAACTGAAAAAGAAGAATATAATTTAAACCAATATTGTAAAACAAAAAAAATACTTTTTTTGTCTACTCCTTTTTCAATTGCTGCTGTTGATAGATTAGAAAAATTAAAAATACCCGCTTATAAAATTGGTTCAGGTGAATTAACAAATTTACCTTTTCTAAATCATATTGCTAAAACAAAAAAACCCGTAATTTTATCTACTGGGATGTCTGATATGTCTGAAATTAAATCAGCCGTAAAATTTTTTAAAAAATTTAATACTCCTCTTGCAATTTTACAAACAACTTCAGAATATCCTGCAGATTTTAAAGATATTAATCTTGGAGTAATTCCTAAATTCAAAAAACTTTTTAATATTCCTGTAGGGATCTCTGATCATTCTCCTGGGATTTATACAGCGTTAGGATCTGTTGCTATAGGTTCGTGTATTGTAGAAAAACATTTTACACTTGATAAAAATATGTCTGGTCCAGATCAAAAAATATCTCTTAATCCATTTGAATTATCTGAATTAGTAAAAGGTTGTAAAGCAGTTAAACTTGCATTGGGCGATACTAAAAAAATTTTAAAAAATGAATTACCTATTTTAGAATTTGCTAGAGAATCTGTTGTCTCAAAATTAAATATAAAAAAAAATGAAATATTAACAGAAAAAAATCTAACTACTAAAAGGCCAAATACTGGCAAAATCCCATCTAAAGACTTCTTTAAAATAATTGGGAAAAAAGCTAAAAGAGATATTCCTAAATTCAAACAGATTTCATATGGTGATATAGCATGAAAAGAACTATTCTTATTGTAACTGAACGTAGGGCTGATTATTCTAAATTTAGACCAATTTTAAAAGAAATTGAAAAATCTAAAAAACTTGATTATTTTTTAATTGCTACTGGCAGTCATCTTCTTCAAAATTATGGTGATTCAATAAATGAAATTTATTCAGATGGTTTCAAAATATCCAAAAAATTTCATATGTACTCTAAAAATAAAAAAGATTCTGAGTATGAGATGTCAAAGGCATTTGGTAAATGTGTGTTGAAGTTATCTGATATTGTAAAAGAATTAAATCCAACAATAATTTTATCTGGATTTGATATAGGTTCAAATCTTGCAGTATCTATTGTTGGAGCACATTTCAACAAAATAGTTGCTCATGTAGAAGGTGGCGAAGTTACTGGTACTATAGATGAATCTATTAGACATGCAATTACAAAGTTTTCACATTTACATTTTACATCAAATAAAGAAGCTACAAAACGTTTAGTAAAAATGGGAGAAAAATCTAGATTAATTTTTACAGTTGGAAACCCATCACTTGATAATATTCTAAACGTACCTAAAATCTCTATCAATAAACTTGAAAATGAATTTAATATAGACATGAAAAAACCATTTATAATTGTCATTCAACATACTGTAACTACTGAGATAGCAAAAACTGAAGAATATGTATTACATACAATTAACGCAATAAATGAACTAAAAATTCAATCTGTTATCATACTTGGAAATGTTGACTCTGGTTCACAAAAAATTGTTGATGCTATCAAGAAAAGTGGGTTACAATATTTTACAACAATATCTTTTGATAAATATATTAATTTGTTAAAACATTCTTCTGCTTTAGTTGGTAATTCTAGTAGTGGAATTATGGAGGCACCATTTTTACATATCCCAACAATAAATATTGGTTCTCGACAATCTGGACGTCTATCTGCAAAAAGTGTTTTACATGTAGATTACGATAAAAAATCAATTATGAGATCTATTTTAAAAGCACTTAATGATAAAAAATTTTTGAAAATAATTAAACAACAAAAAAATTATTATGGTGAGGGTAAAACATCTAAAAAAATTGTTAACATTCTTGAAAACATAAATTTAGATGAAATATCCGTACAAAAACAAATAGAGTATTAAAATGACAATTATTGTATTAGGTGGAACTGGTTTTCTCGGTCAATCATTAATAAAAAAACTTAATGAGAAACATCTATCGTATAAATTACTAATACATAAAAAAGAAATAAATGACACCCACTCTTTTTATGGAGATATTACTAATAGTAATTTTCTAGAAAATTATATTTCTGATGATGATATAATAGTAAATCTTGTTGGACAAGAAAATGAATATATGTTTAAACAAAATATTATTGGTTCTTATAATTTATTAAATTCTGCTATTAAAAAAAAAAATATTAAAATAATTTTTGCATCTTCACTTTTAGTTTATGGTGAATCTACTAAACAATTATCTAATGAAATGGATTTACCTAAACCTGTATCTAATTATGGTGTTGTAAAATTATTATCTGAAAATCTCTATAATATTTATTCTAAATCATTTGGATTGGATGTTACTATATTGAGATTTTCTAATATTTATGGACCTAAAAGTAAATCTGGTATAATTGTAAAATGTATACAATCAATAGAGCAACAAGACCCTATCAGCATATATGAAAATGGGGATCAAGTGAGAGATTTCCTGCACGTTGATGATGCATCTGAGGCAATTTTATCTGTCTTGACGTCTTCTTACCAATCTGGATTTAAAATATTTAATATATCGTCAGGCATAGGTGTTAAAATTAATAAAATTATTGATTTAATTGAAAAATATACTGCCCAAATAATACCTAAAAAATTTAGCAATAAAATTCAAAATATTAAATATGTCGTAGGTGACAATACAAAAGCATCTAAATTTTTAAATTTTTCTATTACTGTTGATCTTCATGATGGAATAAAAGATATTATTGACAAATCTTCTTGAATAATTATGAATGTTAAAAAAAATAAAGTTTTATTTTGGTTAGAAAACTACTCGATACATTTTGGTATTGCACAATCTATACAACAAAAATATGATTGTGAGTTATTTGCTTTAATTTCATGCAGTCCAAAACAAAAATCTTTTTTTAATAATCAAAAACTAATTAATTTTAAAAATAAATGGTTTGTAAGAGATTATGTACATTTAAAAAATTATAAAATAACTATGAAAAATTTACAAAAATTAGAAAATTCATTAAATATTTCTTTATCTAAAATTATTTATGGTGATAGATTATTCTATAAATTCAACAAATATTATTCTTTTAGCGATGAAGAAATACTTTCAATAATTGAACAAGAATTAAATTTTTATAATGATATTTTAGATGAACTTCAGCCTGATTATGTAATAATGCGTGCTCCTGAATTTCAAGATATTGAATTATTTTATGAATTATGTAATGCAAAAAAAATACCTGTTTTAATTTTATCCTCTATGAAATTAGGCGCAAAATGGATTGTATCTTCTACTCCTTATCCTCCAATACAATTTGATAAACCAGATCATCCAATTATCATAAAAAATTTTGATATTTTGAAAAAAGATGTTGAAGAATATTCAAAAATTTATACTCGTACTTTTTCTGAAAAAGGACAAAATAATTCTAAAATTTCACAAAAATTTAATGCAGCAAAATTATTGTTTAATATATTTAATTCAACAAATATTAATTCTTATCATGATGTTGGAAAAACACCTTGGTCAATATTATTCAAAGTATTACAATCTTCAATACTTGGATTTTATAGAAAATCATATTTAAATAAGAATGCCAAAACTTCTTTTTCTGGTACAACTCCTTATGCATATTTTCCTCTTCATGCAGAACCTGATGTAGCACTTTTAAGAATTGGAGATTTTTATTCAGATCAAATTGCAGTTATTAAAAATATTGCTCAATCTCTTCCAATTGAAATGAAATTATTTGTTAAAGAACATCCTTCAATGTGGGCCGTAGGATGGAGAGATACAGATTTCTATAAACAAATTTGTAAATTACCTAATGTAACACTAATTCATCCTTCTGTACCTGGTGAATTGATGATCCAAAAATCTTCTTTCGTAATAACGATTGCAGGAACTGCAGCTCTTGAAGCTACATTTTATGAAAAACCTGTTATTGTTTTTTCTGATATCAATTGTTCTACACTTTCATCTGTTTTTAAAATAAATGATTTAAAAGATCTTCCTAAAATTATTAAAAAATGTTTAAATTCAAAAGTTGATTTGATAGAATTAAATCATTTTTTTCATCAAGTTGAAAAGTCTACTTTTATTTGTGATGTAGAAAATTTATTTGTTGAATCTAGTAATTTTTTCGGTATGGGTGGAATGCTAAATATGAATAAAATTTCTGAATCTGATATGATTTGGTTTTTAAAAGAATATGAAAATGATTTTGATATACTGGCAACCGAACATATACGTCAAATGAAATTTCCAAAAAATAAATAATTTAGTCATAAATTAAGAAATTTTTTGACTATTTGTGTTACTTTTTATTCCTGTATTTTGATTGTTTACTAATTGAAAGAAAAAGTTGCAATAACTGGGGGTGCAGGTTTTGTTGGTTCTAATTTAGGCTACATGTTGCACAAAAATGGTTATGAAGTACTTTTACTAGATGATTTATCATATGGTCATTTAGATAATCTTAAAATAAATGGTGAATCCTTTGGAACTTTTTTAAATATTGACATTAGATCTAGAGATCTAAAAAATCATTTATCTGACGTAGATTATGTTTTTCATTTAGCCGGAATTTCCACCTTGCCTGTATGTCAGAGTGATCCTGTAAATGCTATTGATGTAAATGTAAATGGTACTGCAAATGTATTAGAATCAAGTAGGTTATCAAATGTTAAAAGAGTGATTTTTGCTAGTACTGCTGGAGTTTATGAAAATAACACAAAATTTCCATGTAATGAAGATGATTTTATTGATCCAACACTAACTTACACATTAACTAAATCCTTTTCAGAAAAACTTTGCCATTCTTATTATAAATTGTATGGATTAGAAACTTGTGTTACTCGTTACAATAATGTTTATGGGCCAAATCAAGATATTCAAAGAACTTCTCCTCCATTTGTTGCATATGTGATTAGAGAACTTTTACAAAAAAATCAACCAATTTTTCATTCTGATGGAAATCAAAAACGTGATTATGTATTTATCGATGATGTGAATTCTTTAAATTTATCATGTATGACTAACGCTAATGCTATCGATCAAATTTTTAATGTGTCTTCTGGAAAAACATTTTCTGTAAATGATATATTTAAAATTATTGCATCTATTCTCAAAAGTAATATAAAACCTATCTATCAAGATTCTCAATCATTTTGGGATAAATATCCATTTTTATTTGAAGGTAGTAATGGATTAAATAAAAAATGGATAGAAAAAGAAGTTGAAAAGTTTACTTTGAGTAGTACTAAAAAATCAAAAGATCTTCTTAATTGGAAAGCAGATACTTCTATTCAAGAAGGTTTAGAAATAACAATTAATCATGCAAAAAAACTTTTTAAAAATAATTAATTTTTATTAATGCTAATTAGATATTTTATTTAAGATATGTTCTAAATTTTAAGATAATGTTTTATAATGAAAATTAATAACATGTTTGTGAAAATTGGTGTAATAATTTCTGTTTATAATGAATATGAAAATGTAATGAAAAATATACGCATTATCAATAAAAATTTATTTCCTATAGTGCTGATTCAATCCGATCCAAATAACCTTGATAAGATTATTGATTCAAATTTAGTAAATTATTATCAAATATTTCCTGATATTGTAGGCACTGAGAATCTTTTTACTGAAGATGCCAAAAAAACTATTTCTCATCCTTTATCTCGAAACATTAGTCATGCTTTTACTGTTACTTCTTCTTTTGATGTTGATTGGTGGATTGTATTATTGGGTGATATGAAAATTCATAATTTTGATGGAATAGAAAAAATAATTAACAAAATGGAATCTCAAAAAAAATCCCTTGCCATTACTAGAGAAATTGGTTTAACTTTTACTAACAAATTTGGTAAATATGGAAAAGTTGAAAAATCTGATAGTCACAATTTTGTTCCAACATTCTTCATTGTAAGTGCAAAATTGGTTAAAAAAGGAATTTTTCAAAATATTCGAGTTACAAATCCTTTTGCAATGGAAGAATGCATGGGTGATGCTGCAACTAAATTTTTTAATGATAATAATTATGATTTTTTTGAGCAGTGCTATATCATTGCAGATTATGCATATCCAAAATTTATTGAAGGTTTAGAATATAATAAAGATAGAACAATTTTACCTCGTTATGTGGATGGAATTGTAAATGCTTTTAGAAGATTTAAGACTAAATTTCATTGACTATTATTTTACTAATCAATCATTAAAAATTTGTCTCCATAAAATTCATAACACAATTAAAAATTAAATAATCATGTCACTATCTATACGTAAAAATAATATATTAACAAATAAGCCTACATTAGAAACTATTTTTACACTTAAAAAATTCCCTACTTATGTTGGATGTGTTCCTTATCCAAAAACAGATGAAGATGATCTTTTAGATTTAACGATTGATATTTGTACCGAAACTGGAATATTACAATTAAAATATACATCATCTTTAGATCAAGTTTATCTTTTTCCTCATAATGATGCAATAGGTCCTACTTGGAAAGAGCATAATGAAAAATTTGTAGAATTCATTGAAGATTTTCATCCAAAAAAAATTTTGGAAATTGGTGGTGGTTCTGGTAAACTTGCACAACAATATGTAGATAGAAATTCTGATGTAGAATGGACCATACTTGATCCTAATCCATTATTTGATGATGATAATCTTAAAATTCATAGTCTAAAAGAATATTTTTCTTCTCAATTAATTTTAGATAATACTTTTGATGCAATAATTCATTCACATGTATTAGAACATCAATCTTCTCCCGAACAATTTTTCATTGATGTTTCTAAATATTTAATTCCAGGTGGGTTACATATTTTCTCATTCCCTAATTTACAAGAATGGCTATCCAGAAAATATCTTAACTGTTTAAATTTTGAGCATACTATTTTTCTTGCTGAGAGTTATGTTGATTGCATTTTAAAAAGAACTGGTTTTGAATTATTAAAAAAAATAAAATTTAGATCTGATCATAGTATTTTTTATTTAACAAAATACTCTGGATTAAAAAATAATATTAATTTTCCAAATCTATATGGCCAAAACAAAAAGTTTTACTTAGATTATGTTAAACATTACAAAAATTTTATATCTGATTTAAATTTAAAATTAACACACTTTCCTCATGAATTATTTCTTTTTGGGGCCCATGTATTTTCTCAATATTTGTTATCTTTTGGTTTAGATGAAACTAAACTAACTGGAATTTTAGATAATTCTCAACTAAAAATAGGAAAAAGATTGTATGGGACAAACTTAACTGTATTTAATCCAGAAATAATTAAAAATAAAAATGTGGGTGTTATTATTAAAGTTGGTTCATATCGAAATGAAATTATTAAACAACTAAGAGAAATCAATCCATCCGTTACAATTTTTGAATAAAATTTCTATAGTGTTGGTAATTCCTTTTCTTGTTCGATTAAACTCCCTGGACCTGACCATCCAGTTTTTTCGTCATACATTTCTAAATAAAGCTGAACTGCTTTTCTTTCTACATCTTTAGTTATGCGTCTTACACCATGAATTGCATTTGGCCCATCATGAAATATTGTAACAGTGTTATCAAGATTATCTGCTTCAAAAATTATTGATGATTCATCGTCGAAATCAGTAGCGACATATGTTCCTCCTGGTTCTCCTTTTTTCCAACCTTTTGTAAAATATATCATCAAAATTAAAATATTTGGACCTGTATTGTGTTTGTGAGATACCTGAAAATCTCCCTTATGTTTAATTGAAAAACTAAAGTGCTTTAATTTATTTACAGGTATGTTTGAAAATTTTCTTATTTTTTCAAAAAATTCATCTGATTCAACATATTTTTTAAATAAATTCCATTCTTTACTAAATGAAGGATCTTCTCCTGGTGAAACAATTTCATTTTTATCTACTTTTCCCCAATTTAGCATGATCTTGGATTTCTGCATCGATTTTGCATCAAACCATTTATCATCTGGTTTTGGAAAAGTTTCATAGAGTTTTTCATAAAAATCTCTACTAAAAAATTCTTCTATAAATCCAAATTTGAATGGTTTATTATTTTGAAATGATTCTGATTGTTCAAAAACATTTTTCCAATTAATTATATTTTGAAAATTATTCATATTATTTCGTTTATTTCACTTCTTTTTTAATTTTTTTAAATTCTGTAGAAATAGTAAACAATATGCTCTTTATCACTCTTTTATACCATAATTTGATTATGGGCTGTAAAAATTTAGCCTTCAAACTAAGTTTTAATTCTATGTTTATGTCCATTTCAGTTTCATTATCATTTTTTTTAAGTTTTAAATTAAGTGTAGTTCCTTTTGCTGGACCTAAAATAATTTCAGTGAATAGTTCATTATCTGAAATTTGTTGATGTGTAGACTGTTGCACTATTGTATTTTTAATAATACTTGAAAAAACTATCTTGTCTTCAGTAGTTACTTGTTTATCTTTAGTTTCAATAATTTTTATACTTTTAATTTGCCCTGGTAAATAATTTGGAATTTTTTCATAATCTGTACAAACTTTTACCAAATATTTTAAAGGTACGTCTATACTTGTTTTAAATTGTAACTTACTCAACGATCAGATCAAAAATATATTATATTTGTACTTTTCGTTAATTCTCAAGACATGTACCACTTTTAATTCATATTTTTTATAATGACTGATTCTTGTAAAAATTTTGGATGATATTTATATTTAATTTCTTTATGTCCAAACCAAACAACTTCCCATGTCCATTTTACAGGATCTTTTTCGGTAATTTGATTTTTATAATTATATTCTTTAATCATGTATTTC
>Ga0308019_10002015_pt1 | contig 11819 bp, 10 predicted proteins | sample Neamet284_FD_203135 | JGI IMG/M metagenome (GOLD analysis project Ga0308019, IMG submission 203135) | Marine microbial communities from water near the shore, Antarctic Ocean - #284 | ecosystem: Environmental > Aquatic > Marine > Unclassified | place: Southern Ocean | collected 2014-10-01
ATGTCAATTTTGATGTTATTGCGGAAACATTGCACAGAACAACACTCTCCGACTTAGAAACCGGTAGTCAAGTTAATTTTGAACGAGCACTTCGTTTTGGAGATGAGTTGGGCGGTCACCTATTGTCTGGCCACATTATGTCAGCTGGATTAATTCATTCTATCACAGAAAATGGTGAAGGTAAAGAACTCTCTATTATCGCTCCACCTTCATTACAAAAATACATTATAGAGAAAGGATTTGTCGCAATAGATGGAATTTCATTAACCGTTGGAGTCGTCGAATCAAATATTTTCGCACTACACATCATCCCTGAAACCCTCCGGATGACCACTTTGGGTTCAAAACAAGAAGGCGATGCGGTGAACATTGAGATAGATTCAAACACCCAAACAATCGTATCTACGGTAGAGAGAGTACTTGCGGAGAAGTGATATCATGGCTAAAATTTCTATTATTTGCGGATCGTACCACAAGGAACAAATCTCTAGAATGTTAGAATTCGCCCAACTAGAAGCGGAACTATTAGGGTTGGAGATTGCTGAAGTAGTGTGGGTTCCAGGTTCAATGGAAATCCCACTGGCTCTTGAAAGACAATTACGTAAAGATGAAATCGATGCAGCCGCATGCTTGGGAATAATTGAGAAAGGACAAACAAAACATGGTTTGGCGATGGGCCAAGCAGTCACTAAAGCAATAGTAGATTTACAATTGAAACACGACAAACCAATCGGTTTAGGAATTATCGGGCCAGGTGCAAAGCCGGAACACATTGAGCCGCGTATTGAGCCTCATGCTAGAGCCGCAATATCTGCAATTTCTTCGATGCTGTGAGTTTTTTCTTTCTTCAAAATATACCACCATACAGCGCCAAGTAGAATCGCTTGTGGCCAGAAGAACCACCATTCACTCCATCTGGCTCCATCTATCATGAAATCGCTGAACGGATATAGGAATGGGGTTGGGAAGAAACTAATCGTATGGCCAGGAATATCCAATAATATGTGGAAAAACCAAGGTATGACAAATACCCATGCCATATATTTCGGATTTTCATGATTCTTTGCCTTTAGAATGTACCAGGCAACCAGAAATAAAATCACTACAATAGTCAAAGAATGGGACCATTGATAGATACTCCACGCGATTGGCAGATCCGAAGTGACTGTATTTTCATCTACTTGGACCGGTTTTATGCTATAGATTAAACCGTAAATAGTCGAAGGTATGAATGCGACTAAATCAGGAAGAACTCCCATCGGCCCACTGACTTTCCATGACATCTTGCCTCTGGTTAAGGCCATCCCCCACAGCCAGTGTGAAATGACATCCATGTTTCTAGGGCGGCATTGTTTTACTCTTGAATGTTGATAGACAATGTTCAAGGATTATACTCACGCCGCAAAGGATATGGGCGACAATATACACAATGTGATAATCATCGGAAGTGGACCTGCAGGGTACACTGCTGGACTTTATACCGCACGTGCTATGTTAGAACCTCTAATGTTTGCCGGATATATGTCAGGGGGACAATTAATGCTGACAAGTGATGTTGAAAATTTCCCTGGCTACCCACAAGGTATTGGCGGTCCTGAGATGATGGTGCAATTGAGAGAGCAAGCAGAGCGATTTGGACTGAAGGTCGAGGATAGAAATGTTGAATCCGTAGATCTTTCTGAAAAACCATACAAAGTGGTAGTTGAAGGTGAGACCTTTTTGACTCATGCAATAATCGTTTCAACCGGTGCAGAATCAATTTGGCTCGGTGTTAAGGGTGAAGAAGAGCAGAAAGGGCGTGGAATTTCAACTTGTGCTACATGTGATGGTGCTTTCTTCAAAGACGAGGAAGTATTGGTTATTGGCGGAGGAGATTCTGCTTGTGAAGAGGCAACATTCTTGACTCGTTTTGCAAGTAAGGTAACACTTGTTCATCGTAGAGATGTCTTCAAAGCTTCAACAATAATGTATGAAAGAGTACTTAATCACGACAAGATAGAAATCAAAACCTTTAGACAAATTAAGGAATGGCTAAGTGATGAAAAAGGATTGACTGGAGCAGTTCTTGAAGACCCACGTGATGGTTCAACATCGACAATAGCGGCAACAGGAGCATTCATTGCAATTGGCCATACTCCAATTACTGCATTCCTAGATGGGCAAGTAGAAACAGATGGAGAAGGATACATTCTACACAAGAAACACACAATGACTTCGGTCGATGGTGTATTTGCGGCTGGAGATGTAGTTGATACTCGTTACAAACAGGCTATTACTGCCGCTGGAATGGGATGTCAGGCTGCAATGGATGTTGAAAAGTGGCTTGAAGATAACATCGAGTGAGACTTATTTCACTTCTCCGGCGGATTCATTGCTATGATGCCGCTGGCCAGTCTATGGTCGACCTGTCTCGTCATGCGCGGCATATTTCATTGCCCCAAGTTGGCATAACGGGTCAACAAAAATTGTCAGATGCTAGTGTTCTCGTTGTAGGTGCGGGAGGATTGGGAAGCCCTGCATTGCTTTACTTGGCAGCAGCAGGTATTGGAAGAGTAGGGATCATCGATGATGATACAGTAGATATTTCTAATTTGCAGAGGCAAATTATTCATAGCACAAATAATGTTGACAAACCTAAGTCTCAATCTGCAAAGGAAAGTATTAATTCACTTGACCCAGCAATCGAAGTAGTTTCTATAGAAGAAAGGCTTACTCCCGATAATGCAATTGCTATATTGCAGCAGGGCTGGGATGTATTGATAGATGGAACCGATAATATTCCGACTCGATATTTGATAGATGATGCATGTTCAATAATAGGAATCCCTTGGATATACGGTTCGATTCATCGTTTTGAAGGGCAAGTTACTGTGTTCAATTATAACGATGGACCATGTTATCGTGATTTATTTCCTGAGGCACCACCTGCAGGTGCAGTTCCTAATTGCGAAGAAGGTGGTGTTCTAGGGGTCTTGCCTGGAGTAATTGGTTCAATTCAGGCTACGGAAGCGATTAAGATCATATTGGGAATCGGAGAATCTTTGACGGGTCGCCTTTTAATCTATGATGCAGAAAGAATGGAATTCAATACCTTAAAGTTTTCAAAAAGTGATGCTAGAGAGCCAGTATTGGACTTGAAGATGGTTACTGAAATGTTTGATTCTAGCCAATGGTGCTCGACCAATTCAAATAATTTCAAAATTGACAATGGCCAAGAAGTTAAAAAAGGAAAGGTCAGCCACGAGAAAATAATGATTGCTGAAATTACCATGGAAGAAGTAATCCAAAAGAGAGACAATGGATGGTCGCCGTTTATTTTAGATACACGTTCTGAAATGGAATATAATCAAGCAAGAATTGCTACGGTCGACCTTCATATTGAACACGGCAGAGTTCAGTCAATAATCAACGATTTACCTGCGGATAGAGATGTTTTGGTTTACTGTAAATCGGGAGTCAGATCGCAAATGGCAATAATGCTTCTAGCACAGTCTGGCTTTGATTCTTCAAGGCTATTCAATCTAAGTGGCGGTATTCTAGCATGGCATGCTGCCAAGCCCGATGAAATCATTAATTGAAGGGAATAGATTCGCTATTTGGATTTTTGAAGCCCTTCAAAAAACAGCCCAAAACTTGCATTTGAAGGGAAGAGTTTGAAGGCTGATGGCCAACCCCTATGGGGTTGAAGAGGTGATTGCATGGCAAAGGTGATCGTTGCAGATGAGAATGAAGGTCGGCGTAATCTCCTCGCATCTTCACTGGAAAGAGAAGGCTTTGATATCACTCGAGCTAGTACTCTTCGCCAAGCAGAAGGCACAGCGCTAGCAACAATGCCCGAAGTTGTATTGTTGGAAGGAGATTGGAGTACTGGCGATGTTATAGATGCTAGTCAGCGTTTAATGAGTGACCCTGAATTTGCATTCAAATGCCGCATCGTCGTATTATCGCGCAATGTAACTGATGACTTTTTGTTAACTGCTGCGAAAGCAGGTATTTCAGAAGTAATGTCAAAACCGATTGATATGCCTTCATTGGTTGAACAAATTGGCAAGCATACTCGTAAGCAATTTGTCCCACCTCCTGCAGATGTCGAGAGTGGGGTCGGTGGCGGAGGTTCTTTCGACGTTGGAATGATGATGGGCGATGGCCAATGGGCCCTTCCAATGTTGAAAGGTGTGGTCAATCCTGAAAAAATCAATGCAGATTTCATCAATGAAATAATGCAACAACTAGGAGAAGAAGGAATCGAAGTTGATGAGGAAATAGATTTGTCATTGATGTCTTCAATGCTGCGAATAGCCTTGAATAGATTGGTAGGAGAAGCGAGTGAAATTTCAGCTCAAAATGAATCAAACGACGGCGATGGAAGTGATGCAGTCGAAGACCAAACAAGTAAATCTTCAATACCTTCATTTAAACAAATGAGTAAAGGCAAAAATACACTGGGTGGTGGAGCAAAATCATCTAACAATATCAAACTGAGTTCTTCAATGGAAGATATTCTTCAAAATCAAGCAGATAATATTGAAGATGAAATAATTGAAATAATGGATTCAATCCTTGAAGAAGAACCTGATTTAATTGCAATTCATGAAGATGAGTTTATGGTTAAAATCGACCCTCAGGTTCTGAAAATGACAAAATTGACAACCGAAATTGTACATGAATTGATGTGGAGTCTTGGCAGGCCAGGTGCAGTTTCAGATTTGACGTTGATGACGCAAATTGAAGATGCTGCGAAATTAACCAAGGAAGTTCTTGATTCCTTGCCAGAATTGGAGGAAGAGGAATGAATAGGCAAGAAAGAAAGATGGCATTTGTATTTCCAGCCTTAATCATGGCTCTATTCGTCAATTATCTCGGTTATGCATTCATCGTGCCGATATTGCCAGCGTGGCAAAATCAATTCGGTTTCAGTGCAACTCAAGCGACATTATTGATTTCAATTTGGGCGGTTCCGATGTTTCTATTGGGTCCACTAACGGGTCGCTTGACCGATAAAATCGGTTGCGGTAAGATAATTCTAATCTCTTTAGTTCTATTATCGGCTTCTGCATTGATGTATCTTGTGGCAACCGAAGAATTACTACCACATCCCTTCCTAATTCTTGCAGGAGCCAGATTAGTACATGGCGCATCAGGTGCGGCAATAATGACGGCGTGTCTGGCATCAGCATCACAATTATGGCCTAATAAATTCGGAGAGCAGGCTGGAAAATTGATCGCAATGGCAGCGATTGGAGGTCTACTGGGGCCAGTTCTCGGTGGAGTGTTATTCGAATACTTTGGCTCAGCAGCTTTCGTCGTATTATCACTTGCAACCCTTCTTGCAGTTCCTATAGTCTGGTATTGCTCCTCGGTTATTGGCGGTGCGCAAGAACCTACTCAAGTTAATGTTTCACTGAAGGTATTCATCACCAACCCAGTCTTGCTAAGAGTTGGAATCTTGATCGCAATAACCACGTTAGCAACAGGTGCTTTGGAAGCCGGAGGCCCATTATTTCTCCATGATAAATTGGGTTTGGGACCAGCAGCGATTGGAGGGGTATTATTGGTGATGGTATTCACTCAAGGTATCGGTTCATTGTTTTGGGGTAAATTGGTCGACAAGAATGGTCCTACCAGATATATGCTGATGGGTTGGGTAGTAGTTACTATTTCTTTGGCTTTGGTCGGAATCTTGGGATTCCATCTATCGGGGAGAGAAGCGATTTTTGCTATGATATTGATGCTCGGGATATACCAATTCGCTATTGCGGCAACTCAAATACCAATGCTGACTATGATAGATGCTGCTGCTAACCAAGCATATGGTTCAGGTAACCCTGGATTGGCCTTTGGAGCATTTGGTACTGCGTGGGCAGCAGGAACAATAGTTGGACCTCTAATCGTTGGACCAATGTATGACCTTTCTCATTCATGGCCACTTTCACTCGGCCTTCTAGCTGTACCAGCATTGATTGGTTTTGTGATGACATATAGAAACCAAGATTTGCTCACTGAATGCTATAATTCTGAAATGAGTACTCGTCTTGAGACAGAGTAATATTTGTTGTTTGATCAACTAAAATAATAAATCCCTAATGCTATGAATGGGGAGATGAGCAAGAATTTTGTTAATGGTTTCCACCACCACTTTTTCTCCACCCTTTCCAAATTGACAGCATCTGCAACATCTGCAACAAGCGTTTCAGCAGATTTACCTATGAGATCATGAGGTGGCATGTTATTTGTTGGCACTTATTGAATATCAATCTTTCTCCGGTAGTTTGGTGGATATAATGCATAGGCTTGAAGGAGACTTCCTTCTGCGCCAACATGAGGCAACAATATGGAACAAGGCGACTTACCAGTTATCCACGGCGCTGATTGGCGCCCACAAAACCCTCTTGAATTTGTTCAACAACTTCATGCAGATGCTGCTAGGAGTGAAGTGCTTCGCTTTGTAACACAGCGCCATGATGGCCATTTATTCCTCGTTGCTACAGTTTGGGATCACATGATTGGAAATGAACCAAAACAATTTGAGGGCCCTTCATGGCATACTTTTAGCAGTCGCTTTTTGGTTGCATTGGATAAAGCAATCAAAGCGCAAATAGATTCGAAGATGGAAGGCCAAGGAGATGTGGAAGTGATTCCACGAAGAACTTTGGATGAATTTTTGGAAAGAAGAAATACACATTTTATCATCGATATGCGTTTGACATTAAGACGCTTAGCCCATTACATGTCTGTAACTATAGGACACCGTCTTGAGTGGCAAAGGTTGATGGAAAGAACTCGATATTTGGACGACCAATTGAAGGTCATTTTCACTGAAGGAATTGAAACTCCAGATGGTAGTAAATTTGGTGGCAAAGGTTTCCGTTCTACCTGGCAAGAAGGTGTTGTTGCAGTTGCCACCGCCTTAAATCGTCAAATTGATGCGCCACGTGGCTCTACTCCCGGTAATGGCTATGATGGTGATTTAGTTGCACCAATGATCAGAGATATCGGTCTTGGATTGGCAATGGGAGATACTCCCCTAGATGTGATGGCAGCAAATGTTGGAAAAGCCGGTTCTAATCAAAATGGTGGCTGGGAAAATGCTGGTGGAAGAGATTTACACGTTGGCGCATGGCATGTAGGCGTTCTACCTCCTACTGCGCCATTGCCTATTGCTAGCGTTACGATGACGGGACTCGCATTTGCAGCATGGAGGCAGAATTTGCAAAGATTCCATATTGCTTGTATTGGCGAAGGTGCTTCATCATCCGGAGAATATTGGGAGGCACTGAATTTAGCAGGCGCTAGAGGTCTACCGATTTGCTACATCTTACAAAATAACCAAATTGCTTTGGATACTCCACCTGCAAAACAATCAGGAGTAGAAGTTTGGGCTGATAAAGCAGTAGCGATGGGGTTCCCATCTTGGACAATCGATGGCTCTGACCCAGCATCTTGGCACGCTAGTACCGCAGTTGCGCGTGAGTTCACTCTAGAGGGTGGCGGACCTACAATGATTCATGTTGAAACAATGCGTGGTTGTGGCCATGCTCATCACCACGACGATCTCTACCTTGGAAGCGAGACTGGAACTCCACCGGGCTATGTAGACAAAGACTTACTTGCATACTGGGAAGCGAAAGACCCAATTCCAACACATCGTCAACTTCTTGTTGACCTCGGAGTCGAAGAAGATGTATTGCTCGCAATTTCTAATGAAGAACGACAACTTGTTGAAGATGCACGAGGAGACCTTGAGGATATGGATTGGCCAAGTCCAGATACTGTGACCAAAGGAATTACTTCCCTCAATGATGCTGATACTCACCAAGACCATCTGTCAAGAATTAATGGGACAGAGGAAATACAGTTACTTGATTCCCCACTTGAAGTTGGACAATGTACTTTACAATATTCTGAAAGTGGGGGTTGGACCTATGCACGTGCCATACAACAAGCTATGGCCGATATTGCGACTCGCCATCAAGAGAACTGTGTTTTCATCGGAGAAGATATGGAAGTAGCCGGTGCCTTTGGAATGAATATGGCATTGAAAAACGCAGGCCATTCTGATAAATTGATCGACATGCCACTTTGTGAGGCAGTCATCGTCCACACTGGCGTAGGCGCTGCATTATCTGGGATGAGACCAATGATTGAAATTCAATTTGGCGGATTTGCAGCACTTGGCTATAATGCACTCATCAATAATGCAGCAATGCTGCGTTGGAGATGGGGGGCAGAGTGTCCGATGACTATTCGGATACCGCTGGGTGGAAAAACACGTTCAGGGCCTTTCCATGCTAACATGATTGAAGCATGGTTTGCTAACGACCCAGGATTAGTAGTCCTAGCACCAGCAACGCCACAAGATGCCTACGACCTCCTGATGGAGGCTGCAGAATTGAATGACCCAGTATTGATGCTTGAGCACATTGGATTGTATGGTCTGAGAGGCGGGCTAACTGGATGGGGTCAAAATATTAATCAGATAGTTGACACTGAATCGGTAAAACAATCTATTGAAAACAGTCAACCCTTCAAAATTGGTAAAGCCGCAGTAATCCGTGGTGGTAGGGATGTCACTCTGGTAACTTGGGGCTCAATGCTTCATGTTGGACTAAAAGCAGCACAGCATTTGGCTCAAGAAAATATTGAAGTTGAGATAATTGATTTGCGAACTCTAATACCATTCGATGCCCAAACATGTATTGAATCGGTTACTCGGACTGGTAGACTAGTTATCTTACAAGAAGGTCAATGGAGTGGTGGACTTGGTCATACAATACAATCTAGAATTTTAGAATCTTGTTTTTACAATATGGAATCTGCACCGGTTGTGATTGGTGCTTTGGATACCCCAGTACCATTTTCTCCACCTCTGGAAGATCATACAATACCTTCTCTTGAACACATTATTGAAGTGCTGCGAACCACCAGTTCTTGAATCATTCAGCGGTCTCTTTTTTGGATTTAATTCTCAAAAATAATTCAGCGGCAAGCCAGGCCCCAATAATGGTTGAAATAATATAGAGTGGCATACTACTATAGATTTCAGAAATTAAGTTAGGTCCAATTGTTCGTGCAGGGTTCATGCTTGCACCAGTCGCAGGTCCAAACAAAAATGCCAATATTCCGACACATCCACCAACCCAAGAAGCAATAATTATTCTACTTTTACTGTTGCTAATAATCCATAAGATATTGGCCATCAAAACAAAAGTGATGAAAACTTCGATAAAGAATGCACTTAGGTAATTATGGTTGGCTGCAATCGTTGTTGGACCAGTGCCAGCACCAGCAGTAGAAATGGCAATTGCAGCGAGCAATCCGCCAATGACTTGCGCAGAAACATATGGGATAAGCGCATTTTTTTCTAAATTACCATGTCTGTAAAAAGCAATGCTAACCGCTGGATTGATATGAGCTCCTGAGATTGGTCCGAAAATTAGTATTGCAGTTGTGACTGCAACTGCAAATGATAAACAAATAACCGGTGCTGATGCACCATAAGCGATACTTCCGCATCCCACCGCCACCATCAATGCGGTACCGATCAGTTCGGCTCCCGCGCGTTTCCACATATCTTGTCCCCATAACCGGGGTATTATTTGGTTTTCCTAAAAACGAATCAATTGATTATATTCTCACATAAATATCAAGAAGGAATGCGGATGACGGTTGGATATGGCAGAGGACAAAAGGGTAATGGGTATACCAGAATTAATCCATTACAATACTCTTGCAGTTACAGGTTCTTTGTTCATTGCGATAATTGTCTTCAATTTTGGGGGCGAAAAGAGTGGTTGGGATAATCTTCCATTAACATTAGTTGTTTTAGGATTGGCATTAGCTTTATTGGTGACATCTGCAGATTTTTTCATTAAAGGTGCTAAGGGGTTAGCCCAAAGAGCAGAGATACCAGAAGTTGTTATCGGCCTCACAGTCGTTTCCATTGGCACTTCGTTACCCGAAATAGTGCTAACTTCCATCTCTGCATTAGATTCCGCAAACGATCCGGCTCTTGCCAACTTTGCAATCAGTGGAATCTTTGGTTCTATTTTGGTTCAGATAACCCTGATTCTTGGAGTCGTAGTTTTGTTTAGAGGTATGAAAATACGCCCTTCATGGCTGAAACGAGATGGGCTAATAATGCTCTTTTCATTATTATTACTAAGTTTCTTTATCTATACAGGACACGAGTTAGTTCGTATTGAAGGATTGATTTTAGTTCTACTTTATGTCGCATACGTGTCTTGGCTACTACTAAATCGTAAAGAGATTAAAGCGGATGAACTGAAAGATAAATCAATTGAGGTTGAGGCCACAGGTTCCAATTGGACTACTGCGGCATATGTCGTTATGATTACATTGGGGCTTTCCTTTGCAGTTTTTGCCGCGCAACATCTAGTTTCAATCGCTGATGCTTTAGCTGATTCAATGAATATTCCACATTCAACAATCGGCTCAACTATTTCTGGATTCGGAACTTCGCTTCCTGAATTGACTATTGCCTTGATGGCTGCTAGAAAAAGTGAGGGTGTGGCGATAGGTACTCTGATTGGCTCCAATATCACAGACCCATTATTGTCTATTGGAATTGCTGCGCTAATCAGTCCATTGGCGATAACTAGTGCCGAGGCACCAGAGTTACTACACTTCATTATTCCAACAACCATAATCGGTTCAGCGCTTGCAATTTTCATGATGTGGACACAATATGAATTTAAACGCTGGGAAGGGCTAGTATTGATCTTATTTTATGTAACTTTCTTAGTAGTTCTAGCGGCAGAACATTTAGAATACCTCTCCTTTTAATAGAATAAAAGCATCCACCGGTTTATTGTTAATCCGTAATATTAACTAATTTCGGTGATATTTTTGTTTCAATCCTCATAAGGGGGTTCTTGTTGGGGGTGTTATGGTCAACTTCCAACTTGATGAGATGCAGGAAATGTTGCGCGAACTCGCTCATGAGTTTGCAATCGACGAGATTCGTCCTAATGCTGAGCATTGGGATGCCAACTCTCAATATCCTAAGGAGGCCATACAGGCTGCACATGAAATGGGACTGTTAAACTTGCATATTCCTGAAGATTATGGAGGTCCTGGATTAGGTTTGATCGAGGAAGTTTTGGTCAATGAAGAACTTGCTTGGGGAGATCCTGGGTTTGCTACAGCGGCCTATGCAACGTCCTTGGCCTGCGCCCCTATCATCACCGGTGCGACCGAAGAACAGAAGCAAAAATGGTTAAGAAAAGTTTCAGAAGATGGTGCTTTGGCATCATATGGTGTGACAGAACCAGGGGCAGGTTCTGATTTAGCTGCTTGTAAAACAACAGCAATCCGTGATGGAGATGAATATGTCATCAATGGCTCAAAGATGTTTATCACAGGGGCAGGATATGCAGACTTCTTCTTCATTCTAGCAAAAACAGACCCAGATGCCGGTTACAAAGGAATGTCTGGATTTATTGTTGAAGCAGGTACTGAGGGTTTCACACTGGGCAAGAAAGAAACCAACATGGGCCAGAGATGTTCTGATACACGGGCAATTACATTTGATGATGTAAGAGTTCCCGTTGAGAATCTAATAGGTGGTTCTGAGTCTGGCGGTTGGATGAATGCAATGAACGCCTTTGACATGAGTAGGCCGAATATCGCAGCACATGCCACAGGTTTGGCAAGAGCAGCGTATGAGCATGCGTTACAATATTCAAATGAGCGCCATTCATTTGGTAAGCCATTGCATAAGCACCAAGCAATACAATTCATGCTTGTCGATATGAAAACTAAAATTGAAGCTAGTAGATTATTGACTTGGAAAAGTGCTT
>Ga0308019_10002016_pt1 | contig 11818 bp, 17 predicted proteins | sample Neamet284_FD_203135 | JGI IMG/M metagenome (GOLD analysis project Ga0308019, IMG submission 203135) | Marine microbial communities from water near the shore, Antarctic Ocean - #284 | ecosystem: Environmental > Aquatic > Marine > Unclassified | place: Southern Ocean | collected 2014-10-01
ATAATAATGCTCTAATGTAAAAATAATCTAAATTAATACTTGACAAAAGCAATATCTGTGTGTATACTAGAATCAGGTACACTTTAAAAGGACACACAGTTAATATAGAGCTAAAGACTCACAAGAGGTCATCACTAAACTGTACCGACTAATTGGGAACACCTAGGATTCCCCGTAAGTTTAACAATCAAAGGATATATTATGGCTATAAAAATTAAAGATGATGGTAGTATCGTTGCAAACGGTGTTACTTACAAGAACAAGGCTGCATATAATGCAAGGACAAAGACTAAAAAGACTGGAAATATTTTTGAAGGTAGATTAGCTAAAGAAAAAAGAGCTGTTAAATCTTCTGTAGCACAAGGTAAGAGAAATCAAGCTGCTACAGCTAAGATGTATGCTGCGGAAAGTATGTTTACTTCTGCGAAGAACAGGGACACAGCTAAAACTACACCAGGAAAGGCACAATCATTTGGTTCTGCTTTTAAATCTGCTAAAGCATCAGGTAAAAAAATATTTTCGTACAAAGGTAAATCTTATACAACTCAAACAAAATCAGAATTAGAAGCTGGTAGTAAGATGGGTAAATTTAAAAAAAGATTTGATCAATCTGCTAAAGATGAACCTAATAAAAAAAGTAAAATATCTGAGTTCTTCAGTAAATTAAAAAAGAAAAAATAACTTGATAACCACTGACGCCCTAGATCTATCCTTTAAAGAGATCATGGAGTTGGTAAATGCAAACAATGGATTCTACTATTCTAAAGACTCAAAAGAAAAGCTTAACCGATACACAGGAAAAGTTTCTAGACGCATTATTCGGGGAGGCTCAAGGCAACCCAAGAATAGCGGGAGAGCTGGCAGGTTACTCAGAACATTCATATCCTAAAGTTGTCCGTAACCTTAAAGACGAGATTGTTAAACGAGCAGAACATTATCTAGCCATAAATTCTGCGAAGGCTGTCACCAAGATGGTAAACATGTTAGACGAGGATGGAACGACTCCACACGCTAGTATCAGAATGGAAGCAGCAAAACAAGTATTAGATAGAGTTGGTATTGTAAAGAAAGACCAACTAGATATCAACATGAATCTTAAGCATGGTATGTTTATATTACCAGCTAAAGAAGAACCAGAAGAATCAATAGTAACACCAATACAGGAGTAGTCATGAAAGGATACAAACCAAAGCCTAAACCAACTTACTAATAACTTTATACAAAGTGATTAAAAGAAAAGCAAGAACTATCCCATTTGGATATAAGTTAGCAGAAGATACAGATTACATTGAACCAATAGAATCTGAACTAGAAGCATTAGAAGAAGCTAAGAATTTTTTAAAAACATGCTCATACCGAGAAGTGGCTATCTGGTTATCAGCGAAAACAAAAAGATACATTTCATATGTCGGACTTAGAAAACGAGTTACCAGAGATACAGCTTCCAAAGCCGAAGAAGAAAGTAAAAACAAAAGCCAAGCAGTCGGCTAAACAAGCGTTAGCCAGAACAAGAAAGAAAGTTGCACAAGCAGAACAAACTCTACGTTCAGCTAAGACACATGCAAAAAATGTCAAAGAGAAGTTGTTAACCATTGACAAAGTATTAGATGGTAAAGAACAACAACTCATAACCCAAGATGTAATAGACGATGTTCCAGAAAATATACAGGAGCATTTAGCTAATCAAAACATAATCTTTAAACCTAACAAAGGTCCACAAAGAGATTTTTTAGCTGCATCAGAAAGGGAAGTTTTTTACGGTGGTGCTAGAGGTGGTGGTAAATCATATGCCATGCTTATTGATCCTCTGAGATACTGTCATAAAGAAAATCACAGATGTCTGTTACTTCGTAGAACTATGCCAGAGTTAAGAGATTTGATTAATCATTCTCAACGATTATACTCAAGAGCATACCCAGGAGCAAAATGGAGAGAGCAAGAAAAAGAATGGAGATTCCCATCAGGAGCAAAAATAGAGTTTGGTTATGCAGAGAACATGACAGACGTATTACGTTACCAAGGGCAATCTTACACATGGATAGGAATAGACGAACTTCCACAATATCCTTCGCCAGATATTTATAATTTTCTAAGATCGTCACTTAGATCAGTTGATCCTACGATACCAGTATATATGCGGGCTACAGGTAACCCAGGTAATGTTGGATCACAGTGGGTTAAAGAGATGTTTGTGGATCCTATAGATCCCAATACAGCTTTTAACATAGAGATTTCTACACCCACAGGAACAAAGTATATAACAAGAAGATTTATACCAGCAAAGTTACAAGACAATCCGTACCTTATGCAAACTGATGATTACTACGCAATGCTATCATCATTACCAGAAGTACAGAGAAAACAATTTTTAAATGGAGACTGGGATGCATTCTCTAATGCAGCATTCTCTGAATTTGATAGAGAGATACATGTTGTTGAACCATTTGAAATACCTAAAGGCTGGCAGCGATTTCGTGCTGCGGATTGGGGCTATAGTTCTCCTGCCTGTTGTTTATGGTTTGCTATTGATTATGATAATAATCTATGGGTTTATCGAGAGTTGTATACCCAAAAGATTACTGCAGATATTTTCGCAAAGAAAGTCTTAGACCTAGAGAGCGGAGAATATATGCGTTACGGGGTCTTAGATGCTAGTACATGGGCAAAGAGAGGAGATGTGGGTCCAAGCATAGCAGAGACAATGATTCAAGCTGGATGCCGTTGGAGACCTTCTGACAGAACAGGAAGAAGTAGAATCAGTGGAAAGCTAGAGATTCACAAAAGATTAAAGATAGTAAACGAAAAAACTAAAGAACCAGGTATTCGTATATTTTCTAATTGTAGAAATTTGTTAAGAACATTTCCTACACTACCATTAGATGATAGTAACCCTGAAGATATTAATACACACGTAGAAGATCACGCATATGATGCACTAAGATACGGATGTATGAGTAGACCGATGCATACGAGTTACGCTAATAAATTATATAACAATAATAATAGAACGACTAACTTTATCCCCTCAGATAAAATATTTGGATATTAACAAAGGGGATACATGAAAAAAAAGAAGCTGCCTATTATAGATAAAAAGAATTTTCCTTATCAACTAGCAATGGTGTATTGGGAAGATATCGTTGGAGACGCTGGCTGGGCTGAGATACCAGATATTAAAAATTCAAGTACAGCAGTATGTTGTAGCTTTGGATGGATAGTAGTTCAAAACGATAAGAAGACTGTTGTCATGGCAGATTTTATATTTGAAGATAATGGCAAAGTAAAGACAGGCGGTGGGTATACCACTATCCCAACACAAAACGTTTTAGAAATTAAAAAGATAAAAACATAGGAACAACATGGAAATGAAATTTGACCCAAGAGCTAAAGTTAAGCAAGGTGATCTAAGTACAAGTCCTGAAGGCAAGCAACCGAATCAAGCACCTGGAGATTTATTAATATCTCCTGGCAAAGAGGATGTGCTAGCTAATACTGGAGATGGTAAATTTGGATATCATGAACCTAAGAAATTCAAAAGCCAATTAGATGCTAATCTGTTTACAATGGCAGATGAAAAGGATTACTAATGCCTAATTATAGTACTAAAGTTTACTCTAATCCAATGGAAGCTCGTAAAGCAGCAGATAATGAAGATAGAGCTAACTTAAGAGAAATTAGATCGGTACAAGATAAATCAAAAAAAATTAATAAACTTAAGAATCCTAAATTTTACGGATACTCAAACATAAAAAAATATTAAGGAGAATATTATGGACATAAATATAAGATACAAACACGGTGAACTTTCTGCAGATGTGGCTAAAGTTAAAAATGAAAAATTAGCAATAGACCCAAACTCTAAAGTTCTACAAGGTGCAACTTCTGGCGACAGTAATGATAAGCCAGGTGCTAAAGAAAAAGTTGATGCATCTATTTTTAAAATGGCTGAAGAAAGAGACTACTAGTAATGGCACTTACTGACAGAACGGGAAGAGAGATTGCTAATGAGCATCCCAAGTATGCCACTATTAAGAAAGATGTAATTGAAAAAGTAAAAGTAGCAGATACATCTCAAAGAGATATTGATGCAACTAGAATGAAAGGGTTCTCTAAATCTAATTTAGAAAATGCCCAAATGATAAGTGGTAATAATTCTTTAACACAAAAAGAATTAACACAATTAAAAACAGCACTTAGTAATAAAAAAACATCTACACTAGAGATAACAGGCAAATTCAAAAAGGATTAAATGGATAAAGACGAAAAAGATAATTACGATCCGTTTGTAGGATATGTACGTGAGAAGTTTAATGAAGCAGAAACATCTAGACTCCAAGATGAGAAGAGATGGCTATCTGCCTATAGAAACTATAGAGGATTGTACGGTCCTGAACAAGCTTTTCGTGATAGTGAGAAATCTAAAGTATTTGTTAAAGTAACAAAGACTAAAGTACTTGCTGCATTTGGTCAAATCATTGAAGTATTATTCTCAGCTGGTAAGTTTCCAATTGGAGTAACACCTACAGTGATGCCTGAAGGTACAGAAGAATACGCACACCTTAAACCAGGACAAGCTAAAGATCCAAAATCACAAGAAGCTAAACCAGAAAGCCCATATGGTTTTCCAGGTGATGGTGGTGGAATACCAAAAGGTGCTACAGCAGAATCTTTAATGAAAGATCTAGCACAAGAATTTACGAATTTAGGTTTTGAAGATGGTGATGCACCTGATTTAAAAACTATGCCACAGATAGAGCCTGCTTCAATGGCAGCAGCAAAGATGCAAAAAGTAATTCACGATCAGTTAGAAGATAGTGAAGCAATCTCAGTTATGAGACATGTATTTTTTGAGATGGCTTTATTAGGAACAGGAATTTTAAAAGGTCCTTTTACAAATGTAAAGACTCAGTATAAATTTTCTAGAGATGAAGAAACAGGAACATCAGCAATGATGGAAGTACAGAAAGACGTACCAGGAATTGAAGCAGTATCATGTTGGGATTTCTATCCAGATCCTAATGCAACTAGTATGAATGATGCTGAGTATGTTATTCAAAGACATTCTTTTAACAGACAACAATTTGCAGAACTAGCTAAGAAGCCTATGTTTAATGCAGAGAAGATTAGAGAATGTTTAGAGACTGGACCTAACTATCAAACAAGAGGATATGAATCTTCTTTATATGATAGAGAGAATGTTTCAACATTATATAAAAACAGATTTGAAGTATTAGAATATTGGGGAACTATAAGCAAACATCTAGCAGAAGAATTAGATTTTGATTACGATGATGAATTAGATGTCGTATCAGTTAATGTTTGGATATGTGGTGGTAAGGTTTTAAGAGTAGTAGAAAATCCTTTCTCACCAAAAAGAATACCTTATATGGTTTGTCCATATGAGTTAAACCCTTATCAATTCTTTGGTGTAGGTATACCAGAGAACATGCAAGATTCACAACAAGTTATGAATGGTCATGCAAGAATGGCAATTGATAACTTAGCACTATCAGGTAATTTAGTATTTGATGTTGATGAAACAATGTTAGTACCAGGTCAAGATATGAAAGTATTTCCTGGTAAAATTTTTAGAAGACAGAGTGGACAACCAGGTCAAGCAATACATGGTATTAAGTTTCCAAATACTGCTAATGAAAATTTAATGATGTTTGATAGATTTAGACAACTAGCAGATGAGTCAACAGGAATACCTTCTTACTCACATGGTACAACTGGTGTTCAATCAACTACAAGAACAGCAGCAGGTATGTCTATGTTAATGGGTGCTGCAGCATTAAGTATTAAGACAGTTATTAAAAATATTGATGACTATATATTAAAACCCCTAGGTAATTCAATGTTTCATTGGAACATGCAGTTTAACACTGAACGACCTGAGATACAAGGTGATCTAGATATTAAAGCACAAGGAACATCTTCTTTGATGCAGAAAGAAGTAAGATCACAAAGACTAATGACATTTATGCAAACAGCGTCTAACCCTTCGTTAGCACCATTTGTTAAATGGCATACATGTTTAAAAGAAGTAGCTAAGTCACTTGATATTGATCCAGATCAACTGGTCAATGATCCAGAGAAAGCAGCAATCTACGCACAAATAATGGGGATGGTAAATGGAAATCAAACGCCTACAGGCAATAGCGGACAACAAAGTCCAATGGGAAATATGGGAGGAGTACCTCCAGGAGCTTCGCCAACAGATCCAACAGGAAATGGAGGTGGCAACATCGGAACAGGTAATGTACCGATGCCAGGGGAAGCTGGTTTTGCTTCGCAAGATCCTCAGTCTAAAGGAAACAATTAAAAGGAATAAAGAAGAATAGTATGGCAAATACATTTGATACATCAAGAGTTGGCGGTGGTACTTACGAACTAGAACAAGACTCTAGTGGTAATTACAATTTAAAATCAGTAGGCTTTAAACAAGTAAATAAATTAAATTTACCTGATTTAAAATCTAGTGCTACTACAGATGTAGCTAAGACAACTAAAGATGCTACTGAAGCTACTATTAAAGCACAGACTACAGAAGTATTTACACCTACTAATACTTATGGTGGTGGAAGTGATGGGCAACAAGATACATCTACACCTATGCTTAAGAATGCAGAAGTAAATGAAGCTTCAGTTAGAAGTGCTGGTGACCCTATGACTAATATTGCATCACAGCAAACTAAGGATATAGCAGCTGGACAAACTAAAGCAAATCAAGCAGCACCACAAGAAAGTATTGGTGCTACAGATTCTATACAACCACAATATCAAGATGGAATTTTACGTGGTCAAACTGGTGTTAAATATAGTAAGCCACCTAGTATAAAATCAAGAGCTACATCAGCAGTACAAGATACTGTATCAGGTGTAGTAAACTCTGTTAAAAATAATAAAGCACTTAAAATGGCTGGTAGTGTGTTAGGTTTTGCAGCTAATCCAATTATGGGTGGTGTTAAAATGGTAGCAGGTATGTTGCCTAAAGAAACAGCTGTACAAAAAGTAAACAAAGGATACTTTAATACTAACGAAGGTAGCCAAAGAATATCTGGTAATGCTGCAACAGATTTATATGCAGGTATGAATAGAAATTCAGACTTTGGCAATTTAGAAAATGCTGGTAATAAAAGAATAGCTACTAGAGAAGCAACAATTTCAAGACGTGAAAAATCTGATAAACCTATGTCTGATAAATTTAAATCAGATACTGCAAATATGAAAACACAAGCTGCATCTTATAAACAAGCAAAACAAACTGCAACTGATACAAGCCCAGGAGCAACTGGTGGAGAAGGTGGAAGCAGTGGTTCAGATAGTGGTAGAGTTATATGCACAGATCTACACAGAACAGGAGAATTATCTACTAGAGATTGGGTAAGAGATACAAAATTTACATTCAAAACATTATCTAAAACACACGTTAAAGGTTATTTACTTTGGGCAGAACCAACTGTAAAACATATGCAGAAGTATCCTAGATATAGAAAGATGTGGAAACACATTGCACAACACAGAGCAAATGATATTGCATGGAGATTGAACGAAGGTAAGTTTGATTTACTTGGAAGAATATATGCAGGTATAGGTGAACCCGTATGTTGGGCATTAGGTAACTTTGTAAGTGACAAACAAATTAGTAAATATAATTTAACACATTGGAGAAGAGCATAATGGCAATAGGACCAGATGGTAAAGTAACAACAACAGGTTTGATGGACAAGTCAAGTACAATAGCTAAAGCACCTGATATGTCTAACTTAAAACCACCAGCTCAACCACAAAAAAAAACAGCTCCAGCAGTAGCTGCAAAACCAATGGTAGAAAAACCTGAAGTAAAAGATCCTGCTATTATAGAAAAATTAAATAGTTTATCAGACGAAGAAAAACAACAATTAGATATGGTATTATCACCAAGCCTTTCAAGTATACTAACAAAAATTATACCTGAAGCTAGTGGCGTAATATCGCAGTTTACATCTGCTGAAGAAAACGTTATACTACCAGTATCAGTCGTAAAGAATTTCGCTAGAAAAAAATACCCTAGCAATACAGAACAAGAATCCGTACAAGGATTCGTTACAGAATTATCTGAGTCACAATCAGATGATAATAATAATGTGCCACCTGAGAATACACAAATGTCTAACCCTAACAGTATGATGGCTAAAGAACCTGATACTGCTATTGATCCAGAAATAGATTCAATAGATAACGGTGATACAGAACTAGTATAATCTCAGCCCACAAATTATGGAAGTGAGCTACCCTTAACCATAAGGCACTCAACCTAAAAGGAAAAATAATGGAAGAGAACGAAAACTTAGCTGAAGTTTCAAACGAAACAGAAGTTAAACAAGAGACTAAACTATTTAATAAACCATCTAGTAAATCAATGTATCAGAAACATAGAGATGACGAAAGTGATCCCGAAACTGAGGCATTTGCTAAAGGTGAATTAAATAAATTTAATCAAGATAAAGCAGAAGCAGCAACCGTTCAAAAGGACACAGAAACATCTGAAGAAATTGCAAGCTCGGATACCGATGCTACTCCTTCAACTGAACGCCCTGAAAATGCAGAAGATCGTGTTTTTAAGAAACGTTATGACGATTTAAAAAAACACTATGATTCTACTTTGTTTAAGCACAAAGATGAAGTTAGAACTTTAAGAACGCAATTGGAAACGTCTACTAAAGACTTTGTTCCACCTAAATCCAAGGATGAATTAGAAGCTTGGAGACAGGAGTATCCTGATGTTTATGATATGGTTGAAACTATAGCTATGACAAAGGCTGATACTAGAGCAAAAGAGATGGAGGAGAAATACCAAAATCTGCAAGCTCAACAGGAACAAGTTAGTAAAGAGAAAGCAGAAGTAGAATTGTTAAGAGTACATCCTGACTTTACTGAGATTCGTAAGAAAGATGAATTTCATGAGTGGGCTAGTAAGCAAGATCCAGTTATTCAAAGTTGGTTGTATGAAAATACATCTAATGCACAATTAGCTGGGAGAGCAATCGATCTTTATAAGATGGATAAAGGTACTAGTACACTTAATAAGAAACAGGGAACAGCTGTTAAGAAAGAAGCAGCTAAGGCTATAACAAAAACTAGTAAAGCTACAGAATCAGATATTCCCACAAAGAAAATCTGGTCTAACTCTGAGATTGGTAAGATGGATAGAAGAACGTTTGCAAAGTTTGAAGCTGAAATCGATGAAGCATCAAGAGAAGGTAGGATTCAACCTTAAACTAACAACTATAACCACAGGCAAACATTATGGCAACAATGGGAAAAGCAACTGGCTATCAGAATTTACCATCAGGTAACTGGGCACCAGCAATTTATAGTCAAAAGGTTCAAAAATTTTTCAGAAGAGCATCAGTTGTAGAAGATATTACAAACACTGATTATGCTGGAGAAATTGAAAATTTTGGCGACACAGTAAATATAATCAAAGAACCTTCAATTACAGTGAACGACTACGCTAGAGGTCAAACAGTAAACACAGAAACACTTGCAGACGATCAAATTCAATTGACTGTCGACCAAGGTTCGTACTTTGCGTTTAAAGTAGATGACATCGAAGAAAGACAATCACATGTAAACTTTGAAGCTCTTGCAACTTCTTCAGGTGCTTATGCACTTAAAAAGAACTACGACTTTAATGTATTAAGTGCAATATATGCTGGAGCAAGTACTTCAGCAGCTAATACAGGAACAGACGGTTCACCTATCGATGGTGATGCAGCAGTTGACACATTAACAGATATTATGTCAGCAGCTAAAACAGTTCTTGATGGTAACGATGTACCAGAAGAAAATAGATGGTTCGTTGCACCACCAGCTTTCTATCAACAACTTAGAAAAGCAGGTGCTAAAGTCGTTGATCAATCTGTTATGGCAGACGGATCAGCTTCAGCTATGAGAAATGGTATGATTACAGATAGACCTTTATTTGGTTTTAAAATGTATACTACTAATTCAATAGCTGTATCAAGCGGATCAGCAGCGAATAAAACATTTGGATCAGCAGGCTCTAACGAGTACGCTTTCCTTTATGGTCATCAAGGTGCAGTAGCAACTGCAAACCATATTGCGAAAACGGAACTTATCAGAGATCCTGATTCATTTTCAGACATAGTTAGAGGATTACACGTTTTTGGAAGAAAAGTTCTAAGAACAGAAGCAGTATTCTCTGGCGTAATAACAATAGGTTAATCATAGATAGGAGAAATATATTATGGCAACTTTCGATAAAACAGGAGTTGGTGGTACTACAGGGCATCCGTCTAATGGTAGAACACCTTACTTAGTAGAAAATACAATTGACGTAGATACGTTTAACCCAGCATCAGGAGATATCATTCAAGCACTTGATATCCCTGCAGAAACACTTATTATGCAAGCAGGAATTGAAGTAATTACTGCGTTATCAAGTTCAGTTACTATGGACTTAGGTATAACAGGTGGAGACGTTGACAACTTTGTTGATGGTGATGGTAATGGTACAGGATACAGTGTGCTTACAGCGACAGCTAATCTTGTTGTTGCTAGTGCAGATACTCTTGACATATTAACAGGTGGAGCACAATCCACTGTTGGTCTAATTAGAGTATGGGCAGTACTATGTGATGTATCAGGTATTGATGAGACAGATCATAACTAGTAGATAGATAGACAACTTAAGGGGGGGTATTTATATCCCCCTTTAATTAAAATCCCCCATATAAAAATAATATAAATATAGGAAATAGTATGACTACTGAAGAAATAATAAAAAAACCTAAAAAATATTCTGGGGTTACACATAATATGTTAACTAAATCTTATATAAATGGAAGAGCTACTAACTCAGGGCAAAAAACTACTTTATTAAATGGTGGCATAGACTTAAATACTAAGAATAGAATACAAAATTTAGAAGACAAAGCTGAAGAACAATCTAACAAATTAGATAAAATAACTTCAATGCTTCATGCAATATCAGAAAAGACATCAGCTTCTTGAAATAATTTCTGAATACAAATCTGACCATACTGCATTAAAAAAGCAGATTGATGATTTAAAACAGCAATTAGATGAAGCACAGTCTAGGATTAAAAGATTATTAATCAGATGTGAACAGTTTGCAGAAGATAACAATACAACAGAGGAATAGATATGACAAAAGATAGTTATGATAAAAATAAATTTTATAGTAATAAGTCTAAAGAGATTAAAGTAAAAGAAATAAATCTTTCTTCTACAGGAAGATCTGGAGTATTGTATAAAGGAAAAATGAAAGACTATCCTGGTGTTACTAAAATTATTAAAACAAGTACTAATTAATCTATGACAACAACTTACCTAGTATTATCCAACAGAGTACTTAGAGAATTAAATGAAGTTGAATTAACTTCGGCTAATTTTTCTAGTAGTAGGGGTATACAAACTGCTGTTAAAGATTTTATTAATAAATCTGTTCATGATGTTTATAATGAAAGTGTAGAGATACCTTTACTACACGCAACAACGACTCAAATTACTCACACTGGAGACGGTGAATATGCATTCCCATCGGATATGCGTAGAGTAGATTTCGAGTCTTTTTTTTTAAAGCCAAATGAATTACTTACTAATGGTGAGTTTACTTCTAATATAACTAGTTGGACTACAATAGCAGGTTCAGGAAGTGCAGCTTATAATAGTGGTGGAAATGGCAGACTAAGATTAAATGATTTTGCAGCACATCAATCATTCTCAACTGTAGTAAATAAAACTTATAAATTACAAGTAAGAGTATTAGATTCTAATGGTACAGGTG
>Ga0308019_10002018_pt1 | contig 11814 bp, 6 predicted proteins | sample Neamet284_FD_203135 | JGI IMG/M metagenome (GOLD analysis project Ga0308019, IMG submission 203135) | Marine microbial communities from water near the shore, Antarctic Ocean - #284 | ecosystem: Environmental > Aquatic > Marine > Unclassified | place: Southern Ocean | collected 2014-10-01
GATGGTGGGCGTGCTGCTATTAATTTCCTACGATCCTTGAGAGACATGCTTGCTGGTTCGAGTCGTAGTTCTGTCAATATGACAGTGAAGTGGGATGGGGCCCCTGCTATATTTGCAGGTATAGACCCAGAAGATGATAAGTTTTTTGTTGCAAAAAAGTCAGTATTCAACGTGAATCCAAAGTTATATAAGACTGAAGGAGAAATAGATGATGATTTATCTGGAGTACTTAATTCTAAATTTAAAATTGCATTACGAGAGTTTTCAAAATTGGGGATTACGGGCGTACTTCAAGGCGATCTTATGTTCACTGATGATATCAAAACAAGCACGATTGATGGGGAAAAATACTATACTTTTCAGCCTAACACTATCGTTTATGCTGCACCTGTTAATAGCAATATTGGTCGTATTTTCAACAGGGCAAAGATTGGTATAGTTTGGCACACCACATATAAAGGAAATTCTCTTCCTGATATGAAAGCGTCCTTTGGTGCAGATATATCAAAGCTTACTAAGACAAGTTCTGTATGGATGGATGATGCAACATATAAGGATGTATCTGGTAAAGCTACATTTACACAGAGAGAAACTGAATCAGTTACTGCTATACTATCAGAAACTGGTAAAACTTTTAATAAGATTAACGGACCCAAACTAAGAGCATTCCTCAGGCTACAGGACAGTATGACAGGAACTCTTGCTGGTGCATCTCTCAAGACATATAACAATAGTAAGGTTCGTACTGGAGAAAAGATCACTAATCCTGCCGCACATGCGAAGGGTTATGAGAAGTGGGTATTTGCTTCTATCAAGAAACAGATTGATAAGGCAAAGAGTGATAAGGGTAAGAAGAAATATACAGACATGCAGAAAGAATATGTAAGGGAAATAAGAAGGCACACTGTCAATTTAGTACAAGTTATTACCTTTCAGAACCTATTAGTTGATGCAAAGTCACAAATTGTAAATAAACTAAATAGTGTGAAGGGATTGACAGATACGTTTATTCTTACTAGCAATGGATATAAAGTGACAAATCCCGAAGGTTATGTTGCTATTGATAGGGTTAGTGGAGATGCTGTTAAACTTGTAGACCGTATGGAGTTCTCGTTTAACAACTTCACAGCAGTAAAGGCATGGGACAAATGAAAAGTTTTCTAAACTTAAACGAAAAAGTTTACGGTAAAATGGTCGGTATAGCTCAACGTAGGAAGCAAGGCCGCAGGATGAGAATGTTGTCCAAACAAACTTCATTTAAAATGAAAAAAAGACGGACTATGATGCGAGTCAGAAATACAGAAAAACTTACTAAGTCTGCAAGAAAACAAACAATTAATAAATTTAGACTTAAAGTATATCCTAATTATAATAGTATGTCGATGATGGCTAAAATTAAAGCAGACCAAATAATTATGCAAAGATTTGGAAAAAGAATTGAGAAAATATCAAAACGAGCTACAATAAAACTTCGTCAAGGTGAACATGATAGAGTTAAAAAGTTTAGAGCCGGTATAGTTGCTAAATCCGCACCTATTAAGAAAACTACAAACCTGTCAACAGAACCAATGGTTGCCAAGAAGCTGACTAGGAAACCAATAAGTGCTTTCCTACAAAAAGGTAATAATGCAAAAATTTAGTGAGTTAATGGAAAAAAGTGGTGATACAGCTGTATTCACTTTTGGAAGACTGAATCCTCCAACTACTGGTCATGGCAAGTTAATTGATGCTTTGGGCAAAGAGCAGGGTAAGAATGTTGGTTCTAAGATGCATGTTTTTGTTTCTCACTCTCAAGATGTTAAAAAAAATCCTCTAGATTATAAAAGAAAAGTTGCATACATTAAAAAGATGTTTCCAAAATATGCGAAGAATGTCATCACAGATAGTTCACGAAACATTTTTGAAGTTCTTGTGTCTCTTTACAATAAGGGATACAAGTCAATCATCATGGTTGTTGGAAGTGATAGAGTGGATGAATTTGAGAAACTTATAAACGAATACAATGGTGTCAAATCTCGTCATGGTTACTATGGATTTGATGCCGTTGCCGTGGTGTCGGCAGGAGAGCGTGATCCTGATGCTGAAGGTCTTGAGGGCATGAGTGCCAGCAAGATGAGAAAAGCTGCAATGGATGGCGACTTTGATTCTTTTAGTCAGGGTGTTCCATCTGGTTTTAGAGATGTTAAAAAGATGTATGCAGATGTTCGTAATAAGATGGGCATTCGTGAAGAAAAAGACATGGGTGAGATGGATGTTTATGAAGAAATACGTGATGCTTATCTCACAGGAAAGATTTGGAATGTAGGTGAGATTGTAGAAGCAAATGGGATAAGTGGAGAAATTGTCCGTAAAGGAACAAACTATATTTCATTTATGGCAGAAGATGGTAAAGTTCATAAAGCGTGGTTGAATGATATTGCACTTGATGAAGCATCTGATGTTTCTACAAGATCAGGAAGACGAGCTTGGTATAATGAAAGAATGAGAAAAGCCAAAGCAGCAGGCCACCCAAATCCTAAAATGTATGCATCTCAAGCTGCACAGGAAACTGGATGGGGCAAATTACCATCTGCTAAAGGTAATCTGGTTGGAATGAAAGCTCGTAAGAAACAAGCTGCTGAAAGAAAACGGACAAAAGAATTTAAAGGTGGTAAAACGATAAAAACCTCTGCTCGTTTTGCACAATTTGATAGCGAAGCAGATGCTATTAAACAGCATGGTAGTGAATGGAGAGGTGTACTAACAAAATCTGGTAGTCGTAAATATGCTACTGATCCAGATTATGGGAAAAAGATTGCAGCAATAAGTAAAATGTATGGTGGAAAAACTGGCGAAGATAAAAAATCAAAGGGTGTTGATGTAAAAGACCCTGAGAGAAAGGTTAAACGAGATAGTAAAACAAGTGTTACTGTTCCAATCAAGCTATCACCAAAGAAAAAAGTAGATGTAAAAGACCCTGAGAGAAAGGTTAAACGGGATAGTAAAACAAGTGTTACTGTTCCAATTAAGATACCACCAAAGAAAAAAGAGAAAAAAGATACACAGAGTTTTGGTCAAGCATTCGCAGCTGCTCGTAAGAAAGAAGGTGGCCCCGGTGGTATATTTACTTGGAAAGGTAAAAAGTATAATACACGCCGTGCTGATGATCCAAAACCAGCAAAAACAATGACTGCATCCTATGATCCAGAACTTAATGAGATGGCATGGTTTATGAAAGCGAAAGCAAAGATTGATCAAATGACTCATCCAAGGGCTTATGATAAAATGATCAAAAATTATGTCAATAGATTAAAATCTACATCAAAGCAACGAAGCCCAGGCTCTATTGCGGCAGATGTTGCAAGAGAATATGGTGTTCCTGCCAGAAATTTCCAGCAGTATGTAAACAAGCTTGTCAGCACCGGTATTCTTCCAAGTGATTTGAAAGCACAGTATCAAGATGAGGGCTTTTCGTTTAAAGATTTTGTTAACCAAATTAATGAAGTTCCTAGTGTTACTGTTAAAATTAAAACAAAAGAGCAAAACATACGAGACACACAAAAAAAACTAGGTATTAAGGTTGATGGAATACTTGGTAAAAAAACTAAAATAGCAATTCGTCGGAGTGAAGTTTTGCATGGCAGCAAATATAATCCAAAATTTGGCACACTTCAAATGAATGAAGTAAAACAAGACCCTGATGTTAAAGATATGCCAGGTACACAACCAGCAAAGTATCATTCTGGTGTAAAATCAAGTGTCAAGGATGACAGAGACAGACATTTCAAAGCAAAGAAGGCCGGTCCAGCACCGGGAGATAAAGGTGCAGTAACCAAGCAATCTATTCATACTCAAAAATACAAGAAGATGTTTGGTGAAGTTCTTGATAAAGATGCTGATATTGGAGATTATGTAAAAGATTTCAGAAAGTCAGATGCGCCACAGTTCAAGGGTAAGTCTGATAAGAAGAAACAAAAGATGGCTGTTGCTGCATACCTCTCAAGGAATGAAGCTTTGCTTGATAGAGTTGACCAGAAGCTAACTGAAAATGGTCATACAGATGTTGCATCAATGAAGAACAAGGTTGCGATTGCTTATAAGGCATTGGAGAAAATGCAGGGTGAGTTAGGCAAACTTGGTGATGAGGATGAACTTCCTACATGGTGGACAAATAAGGTTGCAACTGCTGTCAGTAGAATAGATGATATGGCAGACTATCTTGATACTCAAGTGGATGAAGCATACCAACTTGACGAAAAAATTACAGGGTTGATTAAAAAATCAGATAAGTCTAATATTTCTTATAGTATTCTCAAGAAGGTGTATGATAGAGGGATGGCTGCATGGAAGACAGGTCATCGTCCAGGCACTACACCTCAACAGTGGGCATTTGCAAGAGTTAACTCGTTCATTACTAAGGGTAGTGGTACTTGGGGTAAAGCAGATAAAGACTTGGCACAACAAGTAGAAAGTTTGAATTTTGAAGAGCCTTGTTGTGGTGATTGTAATAACAATGAAGAATACGAATCTGAATATGAATCTCAATTGAATGAATGGGGAGAGATTGAGGAAGAATCGGAGCATGGTGGGAGATCAGTAACCCTAAATAAACCAATGGCAGGAGATGTTAAAAAGTCAAAGGTTTATGTTAAGAATGAAAAAGGTAATGTAGTAAAGGTGGAGTTTGGCGATCCTAATATGACAATTAAGAAACATATACCAGCAAGAAGAAAAAGTTTTAGGGCAAGACATAATTGCGATAATCCAGGCCCAAAATGGATGGCTCGTTATTGGTCTTGCAAAGCGTGGTAAAGGAAAATAAAAATGTCAGTTTATAGAAAAACAATGCGTGAAGCACTTGAAGAGATGCAAGATACTCTTAATGAAGCGGAGGATTTTAAGCCTCACAAAATGTATGACCCAAAAACTGGCAAATCATATGATGCAAAAACTATGGGCGATCATCTAAAAATGAAGAAGAAGGGGTATGATCACGAAAAACCTAAAGATGAGGATGAAGATGAAAATGATATTGATGAATCTCTTTGGGCAAATATAGCTGCAAAACGTAAACGTATCAAAGCTGGCTCTGGTGAGAAAATGAGAAAAAAAGGTGATGCAGGCGCACCAACACCAGATCAAATGGCAAAAGCAAAAAATGAAGAATATGACCTTGATGAAGGTACAAAACAGATTCTTGCTCACGGTGGTAGAGGTAAGTATAAAGTAACCAAGGATGGCGACACTATTGAAATTAAGTTCGGAGGTAAGGTAGTTGGAACTGCTGACTTTGATAGAGGTGCTGACAGTTTCTTTGTAAGTATCAAAGGGGAGAAGGGTCAGAAGTCTTTTGACGATGCACAGGCAATCGCAGATTATTTTGCGAAGAACAAGATTACAGAAGAAGTTGAACTTGATGAACAAGAAATGTCTCCAGTCGTAAATCAAGTTGTTAAAGCACAGAATAAATTAGAAAAAGCAAAGAAACTTGTTGGTTTACAAAAACAAATGTCTAAAGTAAAAGAAGAAGAAGTTGATCTTGAACTTGATGAAGGTAAGATGTCTCAGTTGCACCAGTATATCAAAGATAAGAAGTCTCCAGAAGAGATTGCGAAAATTATGAAGGTGGATGTTGCGACAATTAAGAAACTTATGAGTGAAGAAGTTGACCTTGATGAAGCAAAGATGAGTTCTTCTCAAATTGCAAAACTCAAAAAAGCATATGAGCCAATGCGTGATAAGAAAATTGGTATGGAAAATGCTAATAGATTATCTGCAATGATGAACAAGGTTGCTGGAGATAAAGAAGCACTTATGCAGTTATTTAAAGCAGATATTCCTTTTGTTAGTCAGAGTGCAGTAACAAAACTTATTACTAAGCATGGCATGAAAGGTGCAGAGATCAATAAGTTAAGAGAGGGGCATGAAATTAATGAAGTTTTTCCATTTGCTGCCGCCATACCAGCTATAGCTGGTACAGTTGCTAGGATTGCGGTTCCGGCCATTGCTAGAAAAGTTATACCAGCATTAGGTCGAGGAGCATTGAAAACTGCTGGTGCATTAGGTCGAGGAGCAGTGAGAGCAGCTACTGGAGTAGCAAAAACAACTGCTGGAATTGCCGCTGCCGGTGAAATCAAATCTCAACTTTCTGGGGATCAAGAAACTCAAGAGCGTGATGCCGCCCGTGAAATGGAACGTAAACAAAGAGAACAAGAATTTCAAAGACAAGATGTAGCATCTCGTAAAGCTGAATCATATGTAGACGAAGGTTTGGTTGACAATATGCTTTCATTGTTCGGCCGAGGTAAAAAACCGGAAGGCAAGTTAATTGGTAGTTCTAAAGCCGCAAGCAATATCTTTCAAAAAGCTAAAAAAGCTCGGGCTGACCGTGCCGCCGCTGCTGCTGCTGCTAAAGAAGGGGCATCTTCTATAAAAGAAGCAAGTGCATATTCGGACGCAAGAAGAGCTATGGCTGCTGATCCGTCAACAAAACAAAGATTTTCTAAAAATATTTCTGCATCAGATGATGATATTAAATCAGCAGATAAAAATATTATAATGCAACTTCGCAATGTTGTTTCCTTAAAAGGTGCAGGAACAATGATGGTGGCCCCACAACAAAAAAGTCGTTTAAAGAAAGACAGTGGATATCTTAAATCAGCGGGAAGTAGATTTATTGAATTTGAAAATGGAAAAAGAGAACAGATTGATTTAAAGGTTGCTCAAGCACTTCTTGATAAATATAACCAGCAAAGAAAACCATCTGATAAAGAGAAATTTCAATCAAAAATTTCTAAATCTAAAAGAGATATGTTAAAAGCTTTAAAAGAAACAAATCAAATAGACAAAAACAGAACTTCTCTTAGCAAAGTAAAAAACTTCATGAAAGAGAATGGGGAGAAATGACATGGGTAAAAAATACCTAGACACAAGAACTTATACTTTGGAAGCATCTGTTATGGATGTTTGGGATAATTTAGATGAAGAAGAACAGTTTCTTCAAGATGTTCTTGAAGAAGGAATGAAAAAACTTGATCCAGTTGGTCAAGCAGATGGTGACATTGACAACGATGGCGATGAAGATAGCTCCGACGATTATCTAAAAAATCGACGTAGAGCGATTGGTCGGGCAATGAAAGGTAAAAAGAATTTGAAAGCCAGCTATGGCATGATGAAAGCTAATTACGGTATGAGTGAAGCTAAACAAAAGCCATACGTTTCATCTGACCGTGATGGCTTCCACGTTATGAATGGTTCTGGAAAAATCGTAAAAAGCTTCAAGGATAAGAGATTAGCTCAGGCTTACTGGAAAAAGAACTATGATGATCTGATGAAGGAAGGTATGGATGAAGCTAAAGCCGAACCGTATACGGGTGGTGAACCCAATCGGCGAGCGAATGAAATTCTTAGGGGAGGACCAAAAGAAATCAAGAATCCTGCACGAGCAATTAAGAATCCTGCACGAGCAATTAAGAATCCTGCACGAAGGATGAAGAATCAATCTGCACCAGCTAAAGCCGAACCGTATACGGGTGGTGAACCCAATCGGCGAGCGAATGAAATTCTTAGAGGAGGATCAAAAAAATCATCTGGAGATAGCTCCATACCCTATGCTTCCACGCAAGACCCAAATCAAATTCTAAGAAATGGACCAAGTGGTAAGAAACCATCAAAAGGGAATAAAGAATTGAACATTTCTCCCGGTGGTAAGAAAAAATCACCATCAGCAGATGAAATTCTTAGAACGCCAGAGCCCGGTTCTGTCTTGGCAAACCGCAAACCTTATAAAGTAGGTGACAGTTTGTTGCCTGCTGAACGTGCCCGTCGAAAAAAGGCAGGAGAGTATCCTTTTGAAAACCAAGCATCAGATAAAAAGACAATGGTTCCAGATAGCACCGGAAAAATGGTGCGGGCAGATAAAGCTGTTAAAAAAGCAAAACCTGTAAGAAAGGTAAGAAGAAATCAAGAGCTAGACATTGGTGCTGATGATAATATTGGTGAGAACTTTGCAACCAAGATTGAACGATACGAATATCAATTGGGGCTTACCGAAAGAAAGAAAGTTGCAGCAACTGCTTATAATACAAGAGATTACGATAAGACAATTGCAATACAAAAAGCACTAATTGCTAAAGGTTTTAAAATTAAAGCAGACGGGCTTTTAGGCCCAAACACTAAAGCTGCTATGAAAGCAGCTGCACAACAGAAAGATATAGTTGGTCCCGGTGCTGGTTCACCTTCAAAGAAGCCAGAACCTGATGGTGGAGCAGCTGCTGATGATCTGGGCGGTCCAAAAGACGATAATAAAGAGTTGGACATTCCTCCCGGCGGTAAGAAACCACCAAAAGATAATAAAGAATTGGACATTCCTCCCGGTGGTAAAAGGAAACCAATGAGACCCAAACAGCCGGAAGTATATACGAATCCGGTGGTGAAAAAGAATTTGAAAGCCAACTATGGCATGATGAAAGCTAATTACGGTATGAAGGAGGAGTTTGACGATTCGGCTCATGAGTTTCAGAAGCATCAAGAATTTAAAGTGCAAAGTATGAGAGATGCGCTTGAGGAAGTTTGGGGAAAATAAATGCTTGATGAGAATGATTTAAGAGAGTTTCTTTTAATTGCAGAAGATGATATTTCTGAAGGTTCATATAGAGATTATCCTAGAAGCTCAAAAAAATATATAGAAGGAAAAGCTAAAGCTGAAGCTGAAGCTAAAGCTAAAAAAGAAGATGATGCCGCTGATAAAAAAGCTGAAGATGATGCTGAATTAGATGTTGCCCCAGGCGGAAAGGGTTCAAAATTGTCTATGCTAGACAGAGTTAAAGCTGCAAAGAAAGGTAAGCTAATTGATTCATCTGGTAAGCAAAGAAACGATCCAAAGACAGAGAAAGATGTTAAAGCAACAAATATTAATAGAAAAGATTCAGTGGGTCGAGAAGATACTAAAGCAATTCTTCCTTCTGCAACCAAATCTGGTAAAGTATCAGGTAAGGTTCCAACAGCACTGGGTAGACAAGCTAAAGATATGTTGGGCCCAAGCGCCGGAGGAACCGCTGCCCGAGTGCCTGCTGCCCGAGTGCCTGCCGCTGGTTCATCAGACAAAAAAGGTCTGTCGTCCAAAGAACTAGAAAAAATGGGTATCAGAGGTGGGAAAATTGGGCGTCGTAGGGAAGTAGCTGCTGATCTTGCAAAAATGCGAAAAGAGTTAGGAACACCGGGTGCATATAGTGCTGATGCTGATTCTTACTATAGGTCTTCACCTACAGGTGTGCAAGGCCCAGATGGTGGATTGTATCGTGGTAAAAGAACAAAACCATTTACTCCTCCCCCCTATAAATATAAAAGTGATGAAAAAGCTAAAGAAAAGACCCCTGATCGTCAAGCTAAAGACATGATAGGTCCAGGCGCTGGTTCACCAGATAAAAAGACACCTGATCGTCAAGCTAAAGACATGATAGGTCCAGGCGCTGGTTCACCAGATAAAAAGACACCTGATCGTCAAGCTAAAGACATGATAGGTCCAGGCGCTGGTTCACCAGATAAAAAGACACCTGATAGTGATCCAAATAGAAGTGATTCTAAAAGTAAAAGAAGGATAGCTCCTAGAAGAATTAGTGATGGTGGAGCAGCTGCTGATGATTTAGGTGGTCCAAAAGATTCCGATCCAAATAGAAGTGATGCAAGAAAAGCAAGAGCAAGAAAATCTGCTCCGAAACCAACAAAGACTAAAAAATCAAAATCCCCGTCAGTAGACCAAGATGATGATCTATTTAACCCTCAAGAAAGCTTTGATTCTGGCTATGCGTTTCAAAGAAATGGAGAAACTAAGATGGAAAACAAAGTATTCAAAATTCAAAGTATGAGAGAAGCACTTGAAGATGTGTGGAAAAATGGAGCAACCGTTCAAGAGAATCTTAGATCATCTAAGATGCCTGAAAAAGGAATGCGAGTTTTAAGATCAGGAAAAACTATGACAGGTGGTCGTCCAGCAGTTATTGAAACACGTCCGAAAGACCCAACATCACGGTTGACAAATGAAGAGTTTGCACTTCGAGATTTAACAGAATCTATGACAGATGAAGAATATGAACTCTTTGAAATTTCAGCAAATGCGGCATTGTCACTTGTGCCAGACTCTATTATAAAACAATATGCTGGTGGAATGGATGCTGCGGCAATCAGAGCTATGGCTAAAAAATATGGAATTGATCTTAGTAAACTTGATGGTGACATTGATGACATTCGGAAAGGTAATTTTGACAATGTTACATATGACGGTAAAACAGTGCCAAGTAGTGTAAGGAGAAAAGTTGCTAGTGCATTTATTAAAGGTGGAGGATTATCACAAGAAGGCAGAGTGCAAGGCGGTGAAGCCGCTGCCAAAGTAGCTGGAAAAGCTATAAAAGATAGTGAAAAGGGTGTTGATGTAAAAGACCCTGAGAGAAAGGTTAAACGGGATAGTAAAACAGATGTAACTGTTCCAATTAAGATTCCACCAAAGGAAAAAGAGTCAAAGGAAGAGAAGCCTGCTGAGCCTGCTGCTGGAAGTAATCCCTCTAAACCAAAAGAAGTATCAACAAAAAGACCTAATGTTAAGGATGCTCTTCCTCTTTTCACAGGAAAGAAAAAGAAAGAAGATAGTCAAGCTAAAGACATGATGGGCCCAGGCGCTGGTTCAGGTAAAAAAAGCGGTGTGGATACATCAGATGATGACAAAGCTTCAAGAAAAGGTAATGCAGTTCCCAAAAACCCTAAAGAGGGCGGTGAAGAACTAGATGATCCAAAACCAGAAACATCAAAAGACAAGAAGAAGGAGCCTGAAAAGAAGAAGGAAGACCCAAGACTTGAAGGTGGAAAGTACGCATACTATGAAAAAGACCCAAAAAAGCGTACTAAGAATTCAGCAATGTATATGACTCAAAAAGGTTATGATGAAGATGACACCATAGGAGAAACTCTTAGTGCTGTTGATGCAACATCAAACTTTTTAAGTAATATTAGTAAAAATGACACTATGTATTCTTGGTCCTTAAATAATAAAAATCGTTATGGAAAGTAATAAATAGCTTGACAAACATAAAATCATCTGGTAAAGTATACTAATGAAAACACTTATGCAAATGCGGGAAGCCTCTGACGAGGACTTACCAGATATTTATTGTGACTTAGACCAAGTTTTAGTTGCTTTTATGAAAGGTGCAGAAAAAGCCATTGGTGGTGACTTTGCAACCAGTGATAAAGATGACCGCTGGACTGCGATAAATCAGACTAAAGGGTTTTGGGCAAACCTTGATTGGATGCCCGGCGCCAAACGTCTATATCAGTTTATCGAAAAATATGATCCATATGTTTTATCTGCTTATTCTGGACGTGACCCATCGTCAAGAAATGGTAAGATGAAATGGTTGGCCAAGAATACTAATTGGAAACGAGGCCGAGTCAATCTGGTTAAGCGAGCAGATAAAAAACTATATGCCATGAAAGATGGAAAAGCAAACATATTAATAGATGACTATATAAAGAATATAAAAGAATGGGAGAAGAAGGGTGGTATTGGTGTTCACCATACTGATGTTGCAAAGACCATAAATGATTTGAAGCGTTTAGGTTTTAAATAGTATAAATATAAGAAATATATTCTATAACGAATAGGAGAATAATATGTCACTCTGGAGTAGACAAAACGCAGGTTTTATTGTTAATGAAGATGATTCTGGTGATAAGCTCATTTATAATGGAGATGGTGCTGGTGTTGCATCTGCCGCTGAACACTTTATAAGATATCAAGATGGTGATACAGAATCAGCACCCAAATTCCTGTCAAATGGAAGT
>Ga0308019_10002019_pt1 | contig 11812 bp, 16 predicted proteins | sample Neamet284_FD_203135 | JGI IMG/M metagenome (GOLD analysis project Ga0308019, IMG submission 203135) | Marine microbial communities from water near the shore, Antarctic Ocean - #284 | ecosystem: Environmental > Aquatic > Marine > Unclassified | place: Southern Ocean | collected 2014-10-01
ATTTAGGTTTATAGAATTCCTAGAGAAAGGATCATATCCAGATCTTACTCTTGTGTTCTTCAGTAATCACAACATAGAACATGAACGATTTAAAAAGTGGATGGACAGGCTGGAATTGTTGCAGAAGTCTGGGAGGCTGGACAAGATACAGATATTCTTCAGTTGTGACGCATTGGGGCCTGAGGGAGAGTATGTGCGTACTGGATTGGATTTAAATGTGGCACTAAAAAACTTTGAATACATTTTGCACAACACATCATTTGATCAAGGTATTAATAGTGCTCTAACAGTAACAGCAGTTCCGGGCATGCCGGCTATGGTCAAATATATAAATGAATGTAGCAAGATCAAACCCATCTACTGGAGTATGATGAAAGCCAACCAACATGAGATAGGTCCTAGGGAATACATGTACCCTGGAATATTTGGCAAGAAGATCAACGACTGGGGACTGCGTGAAGCAGTTGAGCTGTTTGACACAACCTCTCATGGACACCCTGATTCAGTAAAAGTAATCTACAAAAATTATATGCAAGGTATAATGAAAGAATTCGAGCAAAGAGAGCCTATGCCAGAACGACAAAAACAATTTAAGATATATCTTGATGAATTAGATCGTAGAAGATCTACCAAATGGGCAACCATTTATCCCCAAATATTTGATATCGTAAAAGACTTGTAATTATTTTCTTCTGTTCATTGCAGACTTAGCCATCTGCTTAACTTTATCTGTAGAACCTTGATTGTCAAAATCCATTTCTGGATCTGCTTCTGCTTCTTGATCTGTTTTGATTACTATTTTATCGTTGTCAAAGTCAGCAACAACATTTTTTAAGTCACCGTCTCCATCATACATGCTCTTGAATACATCGTAATTGAATGCTGGATAACCTGTGTTTGCCATAACACTCTTTACAGCATCCATGCTTATCTCTGACGCTGAGTCTCTGTCATCTGCATCACCTTTCATGTTCATAAGAACATTTATTAGTGCGGATTCTAAATCTTTGTTTTGGAATTCGAAAAACCTCACAGGACTACTTCCCTGCTAGTTTGCTGTACAGTCTGTTTGAAGTTTCAAACACTTCTTTGGATTCTCTTGTTTCTCTGCCTTCAGGATCTGATCCACCTGCTTCTGCATCAGAGGCGCCAAACTCATCTGTCTCTGGTGCTTCAAGATCATCTAAGCCTGCGTCTGTGTCATCCATATCCATCGTGTCATCGGCGCCCATAGGGTCTGAAGCTACTTCTTCTCCGGTCAATATTCTTACACCGTTGTCTAGCTCTTGTCTAGTTGTCGTTAAAACAGCTTCCGCTTGTTCAATCGCTGGTTGGATTTTGTTTAGAAATGCGTCTGCCTTCTCGGCACCCATCTCGTCTCTGATTCTGTCTACTAGTTCTAATGCACCTTCTGTTTTCATTGATGCTAGATCTTCTAAGTAACCTGTAACTTTGTCCATCATATCCTTAGCCGCTAGTATTAATTCTGATTGTTCTTCAACACCTTCTGTTACTTCTGTTTCTTTAGTAACCATTCCGCCTATAATTTCTTTCTTCTCTTTGTCGTCTAAGCCTGAAACTTTTTGTACTTTTTGAACCATCTTGTTTGTTGCTGGATCTGTTTTCATTCCACCATACTCAGCAAGTTTTCTCTGTGACACTTCCTGATTAATAATGTCTAACATCATTTGATTCTTTTGGTAGCTGTTGTCTGTAAGCTCTTGTCCAAAGTGTGTGTTCTGTGTAATTTCATGTATCTTTGTTCTTACATGATTTGCGTAATCTTGTAGTTCTTCTTCATTGAATTTTGTTAGGTCCATAGTTTGATTGAATCTGGATTCAAATTCGTTTAACAAGGACTCTGTCGTAATAGGCTTTGTAAGTTCTAAGCTGTTCATAATGTTATTTATATTTATCTTCCGAAGGTATCGTTAAAAATCTGTTGTATACTGCTTTTACATTGATCTGCTAGGTGATTTGCTTGGTCCAATCGATCATAATACACGTCTTCTTGCGTTGCATTATCATCTTTTTGTGCTTCTCTGATCATACGTTTAGCACTCTGTATATTAAAAAGTTGTGATGCAAATTTAGTGTCCAGTTCTAGTATGTTATAAGGAATGTTTTCTCCGTCTGCTAGATGGTGTGCTACTAGTATGGCAGTTTGTTTAAGATTGATATCTTCATGCAGTATCTTTGCTTCCATCATGTCTGCTATCACATACACATACCTAGTACCTGTCCATTTCTTAGGTACAATGGCTATATTGCCTATGAGGATACCTTTTGAAAACTGTTTAGGTAAATGTCGGAATGGTCTTCTTGCTTCTTCCTTGTGTACTAACTCCGCAAGTTTGTCTTTGAGTCCATACGCCTCTATTTGTCGTACCAGTTCGCTGAATGGTTTATGTTTACTTTTTTTTGGCATTGTTCACAAATCTTATACGTCTATTTAAAGCATATTGCATGTCGGTGTCAAGTTTTTTTCTAACGAAGATGGCCTTGTCGGCTAACTTCTTAGCTCTATCGACATCTTCATTTGGTAATTGGCTTGCCCTAAAAGATTCTTGTGAATGTGCGTGAATAAATTTTACGTCGTCCTCAGAGACATACACTTTGACCCGAGGTGCTATTTGTATGAACATATGCTGTATATATTGTATTTGGTAATTTAACTTGGATTAGCCAGGCATTTTCATCAGAATCACTACTACTGTTGATAGTAGTCCTGCAACCACTGTGCCTGCTGTGGCGATGATTGTTTTCTGACTGCTCTTGTGATGAGTTACTGTCTCTTCGTTCATCTTGGCTAGACGTATTTCGATAGCACTTAATCTATCGTGTAATCCTTTGTATCTCTCTGAACAAAGATCCACGTGTGCTTCTAGGTTTTGTTTTTCTAATTCTGTTGTACTCATATATCTTTGTAAATCTCTTTTGAGGATTCTTACCTCCGTTATTAGAGCCTGTATGTCTGCCTGTTCCATTGCCTATGAGTGCCTTAGTTTGTTTGTGCCTTAGTTTGTTTGTGTCTTGTTGCCTAATGTATGCTGTTATTTATCTTGATATCCATCATAGGAAAAGTAGGTGTTTATAGTCTTATGGTTCTCTGTATCAAATGTGGATAATGGAAATGTTGCAGTCTCTTTGCAGAAACTTACGATAGGCACATTGTGGAAATCGCTGATCAATGACGAAGTCATCATGTCGTCATTTCCGTATACCCCTGATTGTTCTGTAAAAAACTGGAAGTGCCAAGTGTTATGTTTGCCCTCATAGAAGCTACCGAAGTTGCTGTTACCTAGTGTGTCGTTGATTTTTTCAGGTGGTACTTCCCACGTGATGTTTGCTCTCATCTGTAATAATTGTAGTAGGGTGTTGAAGTTTGAATTTTGATTACGTGCTATGGCCAGTGAATGCTTGTCGTGTATCACTTGGTCTGCAGTTGTCTTGAATGGAAACTGTTGTTTTAAATTACCATTGTCTGTGATGTCGACCAGGGTATGAATTCTATACTCGTGCATATGTGCTTTCCAATATTTAAGTCATAAAAAAAGGGTGAACAAATTAATGTCCACCCTTTTAAATGTGTTACGTAAAAACTTATTAATTGCTATTATTATACAGCGATTGTTAAAGTTTTTGCCGCTACTGTAGCCGCTGACATATCTACACTGTCAACTGTACCATTCGCCGCTGGTCCTGTTACTCTAATTAGAGCTTGTAAAGTTGCAACTACTACTGAGTCAGCACCTTCAGTCATGAAAGTTTGCTCTGTGTTTGAGTTACCTAATGGTCCTACTGCGATGATCGTAGCTGTTGTTTGAATTAAATCAATAACTGCTTTTTGAGCACCGTTTGGTCCAGCTGAACCGTTTACTGCGTTGATATAGTCTACTGTGAATAATTGGATGTCTTTTCCAATCATGTTAGCGGGTACTGTCGTAGCCACCGGGTTTACTTTAGTTGTCATGTTTAAATCCTCCTTGTTTCTGATTAAAATGACTATGATTACTCTCTGTAATCAAGTTGCAAGTATTTATAAATTATTTTGGTAAATTATGCTGTAATATTACTATTTTGTCCACACTTCGTCACTTCTAACACGTGAACGGCAATTATAACCGAGGTTGATCAGTATTTTCCGACATTCTCCAACTATATGTGGTCTCTTACGTTCCTTCATCTCTATGTTGATCACAGGATTGTTTTTCCTTATAGTTTCTTGTGCACCTTGGAGCACAGGAACCTCAAATCCATCTACGTCTATCTTGATGTAGTCAACATCTGTTAGATTGAAACTGTCCAGTGTCCTACATTCTATGTTGCCCTCTCCCTCTTTCAGCACTGTGGAGTTGAAGTCCTGTTGTGCCGTGTGTTCCTTGTCTGACAGACCATAGGGCCACAATGTCACATTTGATTCTGTGATGTTCTTGTTGAAACACTCTCTGAAGTTAGGGTTGGGCTCGAAGCAGATGACCTGTTGGAATTTCTCAGCCAACGGCCTAGTCCACTCTCCCACGTTGGCACCTACGTCTATGGCGTTCCTCCATTGTTTCACATGTCCAAGACTGTTATTTCGTTGGGCCAATTGGCCATTACCTGCCTGTTCTAAGAAAGTAGGTTCAGTGTGTTGTCCGTACAATACCCAAAAGCTATTGTTCATATGTTCTAAGATAGTTCTTTGAATTTACGTTGTATGTCTGTGTTTGGTAATTTGGCTTGTAGCAGTTGTTTTAATTTAGCTAATGTTTGTGCTTGTTGTCTAGAATCTAAACTAGTAAAGTTAGCCACAGCTCTTCTCAAATTTCTAAAATTAGCATCACGTATACCAAGTGCTGTCTCTAACTGTGTCAGTACCTTATAGTGGCTCTCATACGTTCTTAGGTACCTTCTTAATGCCATTATTGGCACAGGTTGTCTCTGCCTCATGGCCTGTGCTTGATTTTTATTTTTTAATTTTTTGGTAATCTCTGGATCACCTGCCACAATAGCCAACATGTTTGCTAGGTCATTGTTTACCATTCTCACGTGATCGAATGTTCCTTTTTGCATGGTCTGAGCAGAGTATGATTTTACAAATGATTTGCTATCATCTCTTTGACTCATTAATCCTAAAGCAAGAAAACTAAGATATATTCGTTCTGTTACATCGTAAAATGTAAATCTACCCAAGTCACTATGTCGTCTAATGACTTTAGCTTCAGATACATACTTTAAAAAGGGTGTTAACATACACGTATTTATAGAACAGATGCAACGTAATTTTATTCTCACAGACCTAATGAAGACCGGAGAGAATGTTCTGTACGAGCAGTTTATCAATATGCAAAGTCTTAAGGGGCAGACGTTTGATTGTACATCAGAATATTATATGCTACAAAATTTTGAGCTAGATTCATATGATAGGAAGTTTGCTATCATAGACAGATCAAAGATGGGAGAACAGCACCCCTCACATAATGCAGAATACAGAGACGAACTTAACCGTAGAAAGAATCTACTGCACAGCCAAGGATTTACATTCATACTAGCAACACCGTGGGAATCAAAAGAAAATATAGATGCACTTCCTTTGTGGCCTAAGCAAACAAATGAGATATTGTGGTCAGGCGGGGTATCTTGGTTTTGGTTTTACATGTATAACAAGCACAAAGACAACAAGTTCAACTTCACTCACGATCACAATGGCAGTTACTGGCACAAGAAACACGACTTCCTGTATCTAAACAAGCAACCTAGAGATCACAGGGCGAAACTTTATAAAAAATTGTTAGACAAAGGCATATTAGAAAATAGTGTGTACACCGACTGGCCAAAGAGAAAACTGCCCACAGACTATGAACTGCCATGGGCACAGGACTATCCACAGTATGGAATGGACCAGGACATATATGAATTACCATACATAGACACAGTCTGTTCCATAGTTTCAGAGACCAATGACAACGACTACGAAGTGTTCATGACAGAGAAGATATGGAAACCCATTATGGCACAGCATGTTTTCGTGGTGCATGGCAACTACCTGTACCTACAGCGATTGAGGGAGATGGGCTTCAAGACATTTGGCAACTACTTCGACGAAAGCTATGATCTAGAACGTGACTCCGACAAGAGGATTGACAATATTGTTTCTCTGTGTAAGGATCTGAGGACCAAGAAGTGGCAAGACATCTACCTGCAGACGAAAGCGTTAAGAGAACACAACCATGACACTATGTTCAATAAGGAAAAGTTAAGTTTAGAAATTAATAAGACGTTGAATCTATTTCTTGAATTTGCTGATAGCCGTTAAGTTCCTTCTAGAGAATCCCAATCTATCTACCAGTTTAACAGCACTACCTGATTTATCCACAGCAACAAAACCTTCTGGTTCAGTTACTTCTAATCCACCATCTGTTTGTGAGAACGATCCAATAGCCATTGCTTGATTCATTTTCTTTAGAACAAATGCTTTCATCTGTTGTACTGCTTTGTAGAATGTCATCATAGCCTGTAATGGTTTCTTTGCTTTGCTTAAGAACACAGGCATCTGTTTCATTTTATCCTGTCTAGACTGTAAAGCCTTTTGTGCTTTTAGTCCTGTCATCTGTTGTTGCATTCTATCTGTATAAAACTTTCTAAATCCTAATAAGAATTGATTAACATTGTTGGGTAGCTCGCCTTGTTTAACCATTGCATTTATGTACATCTGGAACATGGGCACAAAGTCTGTGTTCTGTCCTAACACACTTGATAAGTTTTGTGGCACACCATTCAATAAGGTTTCTAATTTTTCAATGCTGTTGTAAAACTGTTTTGTCTCGTCGTCGGTAAATTTAGCACTGCCCGATACATCTCTGTATGTGGCATTGTCAAAGAACACGTCATTGCTTTTGGTAAATGAACTTACATCTGCTCCACCTGATGCTGTCATGTCTGCTAGTGTTTCGCCGTTGTATGTTGTGTGGAATATGATTCCTATTTTGGCTCTGTCTATCTGTTTGCCTAGGTCACCACCTTCTGGCACTGCATATGTTATTGTGTTTGGTGTGAATGTTATATGGGGTTTGCCTTCGATGTTCTTTCTGGTGATGTCTTCGTCTCTGAACAACATGTCACCTTGGACTACACCTTGGATGTTTAATTTTTTAAGATGCACAAGACACTTTAATAGTTTTTGTCCCAGCTCGTCTGTGCCGTGATTTCTTGCTATGTCTTTTTTTGTATAATTGATCTTGGCCGCCTGTGCAAACACTGATTTGGTACCTACAAAGAACTTGCTGTTGTCTGGATTAGTTCCGCACACCACAGCAGGTGCACCATCCCACTTGACTGTGACACTCATTGCTTCTGAACTTGATCCTTTAAGTGTTAGCAGTAGTCCTCTGAAGTACTCTATAACTGCTTTGCCACCCTCATAACCGTCAGTGACAACTATGTCCTCGATGTGTTCGAGGTGTGTTCTTTTAAATTCTGTTAGTACATCTTCTATAAGCATATCAATATTTATGGTAATAATTTAAACTTAGATTCAACCTGTTGTCTATTTAAATCATATGTTTTTCCATGCAGTGCAAGAGCAAGGCCTTTGTGAATATCATCTTCGAGATTTAATGGTGTGTTTATATTGTTTTTGATATCCTGCCAATAACCTAGTATCTTTGATTGGCTTGTTAACCATTTGTCATGTTCTTCCACTGTATAATTGTAACCTATCTTTTCGAATTCGTCAACCGTGGCTTGTGAACTGTTGTACATTACGGACCAATCAAACACTTTGGTTATCTCAGGTATGGGTTTAATTTCAGTGAAGTTATCATCAAACAGTTTGTACAGCCATTCTGCCACAGCAGATGCTATGGGTATTTTGCTGTTGTTTTTCCAAAGGTCAGTTTGCCATTCAATCCAAGAATCTTTCCAGCCGTACTGCACTTCTGGTTCATTGCCCAACTGTGCTAGATTTTTGTGAAACCAATTCAGCAACAGCACTTCACGATACTTGTCTATGTTGTTCCGTATGACTGTATCGTCTTGTGTTATCATACCTTTAATATTGTTATAATTTTCTGTAATGACAACTTTTGTATTATCATTCTTTTTTGCTATGTGTAAAAAATTTATTATTTCATAATCATCGGAGTGTGTACCTTTGTCGTGATACGTTGTCATACCGTCTAGGTTTGTGCCTACTAGTTTTAGACATATGTAACTGTTGTTACCGCCTGATGGTGCTATAAAAAATATCATATAATATAATTTAGTATGTGTTTCTCTAGTTGTTTGTATTGTTCTGGAGCATGATGGTGTCCATATCTATCTATATCTGCATTTGATTTCATGGCAGTAAACATATAGTCATTTGCACAAAAACTCCATAGGTCCATAATATTTTTGTTTTGTTCTATAAGTTTAACCTTTTCAAATCCTTGATATCCCTCTATGTCTTTTTTATCAAAATTGTTACACATATCAAACATTAGGTATCTAATGTTATTATTTTCTAAATAGTTTGCAAACAATATAATCTCAGTAAACAATTTATCATAATATGTTTTTATATTTGGAATCACTTTGTAATAATCATCAATTAACTTTTTAAGATCCTTGGCGTTTGTTCCTTGTAGTTTTATATCATCTCTTATAAAATTGCTGTTTTGTAAAGGTATCCAACTGCCCTCAATTGGATGGTCATGTAGATTTAAAGCAAGTTCCCATCTATGACTGAACGTAATTGGTATTAACACAAATTCAGGTTTATCGTTTTGTGCTATCCATTCTATACTGCTTCTCACTGTGCGTTGAAATGATGTTGCTTCTATTCCGAGATTAACAACTTTGTTACAACCTAATGCTTTTACAAAGTCATCACTAGGTTTCCATATGTCAGTAAAACTACAACCATTCATTAACAGTGTCATGATATGTAATCCTCTCTGTCTCCTTCACGCACCAAGTCCAAAGAACAACAGTGCAATCCACCGTCCCAAAAATATCTATGTCTCAATGGTACTATGATTGGTTCTACTTTGTGTTTCTTCAGGAAGTCGAACACTTCTTTGTTGTATGATGATACCAGCATACACTCTTCAGATACACCAAGTGTGTTTATGTCAAACACTGTTTCCGCACAATAGCCAACCCAGTGATCGCACCAGTCATTTATAAATTTGTGCAGTTGAGGATTGTCCTGCTCACCATCTATCCACCATCTGCCATTCACTAAACTTTTCTCCTGCATCCATTTATTCATGCTAGGGTGCATCCACCCTTGTTCGCCAAGTTCTAGTCTATCCCAATTGGCCAGTAGTTCTTTTTCCTGTGGCGGAGACTTTCCTACTCTCATGAATGCTCCTGGTTTAATAAAACTTATGATGCCGTCTGTGTGTCCTACTTCGTCTGTTTGAATAATTTCGTAGCCTTGTTGTTTCCATTTGTCTATTATATGCTTAAACATGGGCCTGTCTGGATGTACCAATCCTTGTTCTCCGTCAGCAGGCATAATAATATGTTTGCCTAGTTTGATGCTGTTAGCACCTGATATTAATTCATGTCCTTCAAACGATGCTCCGCCTGGACCATACACTTCATTGAATAGGTCAACAAGGCAGTCTTCATGCACTATGTCTTTTATATAATCATACACACCGTTGGTGTTTTGTTGATAACATGTTTTCCCAAGGGTAAGGAATATGTCACGTGGTTGCAAAGGTACATGAGGTATCTCATCTTTGTTTGTGAGTGTTTCTCTTTGCAATGGTGCAGGCTGAAACACTTTGACTCCTAGGCTTTCTAATACCCTTTTAAATTCTGCCATGTCTTCGTTTGTTTCACGAAGTATCTTTTGCATTGGTCCTTTAATCTTATCTTCTGTGATCCAATCAAATATGTCCTCAGACAATCCTTGTCCTATTGCTACTGCTGTAAGTTTTTGGAATGGTGAGTGTGTTGAGACCTTTATCTTTTCAGACATTAGTCCTCTTTGTATTCGCCGTCTTTGATTTTTAGTACGTTTTCTTTGACGTCTTTGTTCTCTTTGATACGTGCAACACCTTTGCTGAACTTAGATGCGTCCATATGTTTTATTGCACTATTAAATCTTTTTTCTAGTTTAAATGCTGTGTCTTGGTCAAAGTTTTCTCTGATGTAGGTAAGCAGTCTAATTGCTGACTCAAGTATGTGTGATGCTCTGCTTTCAACCACATCTTCTTTGTCACGTTTAAGTGGCATAGAACTTAATTCTTCTAATAAACTTTTAGTATGTTTTTGCATGTATGGTATTTACTTCTTGTAACTCCTCATTTAACTTTCCTGTAAACGAAATATTTACGTTTATTGCTGTCGTCCTTTATATCTAGCACTTTTAGGTTAAACATTTCTGCTAATTCTATAATAAATGGCACATTCCAAGCAAAGAACTCTATCCATTTAGCTTCTGGCTTATCATGTTGTACTCCAGGATTTACTCTAAAGATCATTATGCCATCGTCTTCTAGCATATTAACACACTTGGATACTTCTGCTATGATTTTATTCTGTCCACCAAAGTTTATAGATCCGAGTGCAAGTATTATATCGAACTTTTGCATGGGTCTGTATTCCATAAGACCTATTTGAAAGTCTGCATGATGATTATAAGGATCTAATCCTATAAGATTGTGTATTTTACCTTTGAATTCATTTGCTCCACATCCAACATCAAGCACTGCTCTAGGATTAAGATCATTTACTTGATCTATCAATTGAAGTCCAGAGTATTTCCACTTCTTCATGTCGGCTTCCCAGTGATATTGAAAATATTTGTGTAAACACTTGCCATCTATGTTGTTGGCATAGTCAACAAGATTGAGATGTTTGCTATCAACATCCACATCAAATGTTTCCTTGATCAGTTGTTGTGTAACTTTAGATGCATCGTTGCCTGTTTTGGTTACTAATTCAGCAAAGATTTTCCTATTCATAAAATATATTATATAGTATTTTTGGTATTAATTCAAATCTTTTTTTTGATAGGTTTAGATAGTATGTCTCTGGTCTGGTCTGACATAACACCTGTGATTACCAACATGGGTCTGGGCTTGTTGCTGGAGTTGGCTGTTGAGTGTGGCAGGTTCTGCCAGTCGAACTTGTGTATATCACCTGTTCGCCATCTGTCGAACTGTTCGTTACCATACATTATGAATTGTCCTGGTTCCCAATCCTGCAACATTACCATTATACGAACAACATTATCTGGGTCGGCATCTAGATCATACAATTTGTCTATGTGCATGTTCAATACTTCTCCAGTAAACTGTATGTGTAGTTTAGATTTTGTAGAAGTCATTGCAAAGTAGTCTGTCATTCTTTGTAGTGTTGGACATTTGGTGAAGTCTGCCAGTCCTCTGTATATGGTCATCTTGGGATCTGCGCCTGCTGTCTTAAGATCATTCTCTTCTGCTTCCACATCGACATTGACATTCTCTCTGCCTGTGCCTTCTCTACGGTTGGACCAGTTGAGAGGTTTGCCATCTTCTATCACTGCTTGTAGTTCTGTCTGCCATCCACCTGTGAACTTGCCCAAGTGTTCCACACAGTCTGTGTCCTTGTGCCATTTATTAAAATGATAGTTACTTCTAGTTTTTGCGTCTTCCCAATTACTTGTAGACATATACTTGTATTCCGTTTGGTTGGTACTCATGCAAGTTTTGATGTTCACCTTTTGGAGATGCTATATTAAGAGTTTTACATAATTCGATATTGTTCTTTACACTTGTTACTCGGTCTTTGTTTGTGTGCATAAAATTCATAATGTCTTTGTTCTCTTCTTGTATATGATGCCACATCTTGT
>Ga0308019_10002021_pt1 | contig 11805 bp, 12 predicted proteins | sample Neamet284_FD_203135 | JGI IMG/M metagenome (GOLD analysis project Ga0308019, IMG submission 203135) | Marine microbial communities from water near the shore, Antarctic Ocean - #284 | ecosystem: Environmental > Aquatic > Marine > Unclassified | place: Southern Ocean | collected 2014-10-01
GCATGCATGGTGTTAAAGGAGTGTGATAACTTGCAACCGTTCTATGCAGAACCTGAAAGTTATGCAGCATTTGAAGGAAAACAGCAATCATTTGGAATCAAAGATACAATCCCCCTACCAATATATGAAATACAAACTCCAAAACCAAAATTACTTGCAGCGTTAAAAATAGTTTCAGACCAACCAACACAAAAAATTACAAAAAAAGAAATGGCGGAAATTGCAGAGGAACAAAAAATCATCACAGTAAATGCAGAGGATGAAAATCACTCACAAGCAAGATTTGCAAGTTTAGATAAGAACATCATAGCACCATTAGAAAAAGAATGGAAGTTTATAGAAGTTGAAAAAATTGGCAGAAACCGTTGGATAAAAATTACTCAAGAAGGAAAAGACGCAGCAGAATTTTTACTTTAATTCTTTTTCCCATAACTTTCTTGACTCTGGCATTTCTTTATGTAACCACATGTATACTATTTTACAAATTCAGTGTATTTCAAATCCAATGGTATAATTTTATAAAGATCTATTATGTTCCTGTGCCCATTTCATTGTTTCTTCAGCGTCTAATTTCTTAGACATTGCATGTAGTCGGACATAGGTAGTACTTTCTGCAGGTGTTTTAACAAATACCATTTTCTTAGATTTTTCAACAATTATTTTTGCAATTTCTTTTTTATCATTATTTTCTCCAATTTCATTTCTGTCTATTTTTATGTTAGTTGTTACACCAACACCCATGCTATTTGAAATATGTTCCTGTAAGTATAGTATCCAACCGTCCCAATTATTTTTTTCGCTGTTACATACTTTGTAATCTTCGGATAAACCTAATATTTTTTTATCATCACCAACGCCAATTATTAAAATTCCGCCAAGTGTATTTAGAAAAGCACAAATTGTTTTCAAGATTACCAATACTAATTGTTTATCTGGTTTTTCTTCGTCATAACTATATTTTAAAGATGATTTAAATTCTAAAATTATTGATTCATCTTCTTTAAAAATTTGTGTTAAGGGTAAATTACATAAATTTTTAAAATCAGAAATATTCTTGGTATTGTTATCTAAAACTTTTTCTAATGTATTATCTGAAACTTCTTCACAATCTTTTTGTAATACTTGAATTTTTCCATGGTTATCAAAATTAACTAATATTTGATAGCCTCCAGACAATTCATACAGTTTGGTACCAATTCCCCATTGCTTGTGTTTAATTTTCATTTATGTAAATTAGTGTTATTTCTTTATTAAATAATCCTATTTTTTTCTAAATTAATTTGAATTTAATCATATTTTAAAAAAATGTAAGGTGTATACTTTTTTTTAATTAATAATTTATGGCGATACTTTACAGATTCAAACTTTGATATTTGTTCATGAAGTTTTAACTTTTATTCTAAATGTCTTTGATCATCAAAATGTAAAGGACATACTCTCAATTATTTCCAAATTGAACTATAATTAAAAATCTTTTTTTATCAGGAAAAAAGGATCATAAATATGTCTAAAAATGAAAAATTTAGCTTAGACCAAATTAGCAATATTCAAAATTTTATAAATGAAATAAGTAAAAATTTAAAAGATTTAGATTCAAGTATTTTAAAATATAATAAAGAATTAGATAAAGAAAATTTTCCGGCTACATTAAAATTATTACCAAAGATATCTTTAAAAATTAATAATTTAAATAAAATATTAAAACAAAACAATGAAATAAAAATAACACATCTGGAAAATGAAATATTTAAAATCAACACGTGGTTAGATGAGCAAAAGGATTTAAAATTACAAGAAAATAAAAAAATGAAATATAAACAATTTTTCTTAGATAATCTATATGAAAAATCTAAATCTAGAAAACTAGAATTTGAAGGGCGGTTTCCGGGATTTAATTCTAATAATTTTAAATTAAAATTAGATGAAAAAAAATTTAATTCAAAATTAGTGTATGGTGGAGATGAAGAAAAAATGAAAATATTTGAAGATTGGGAATTAGAACCTATTTTAAATTATATTCATAGTTTTTATGAATTTTTTGAAAAAATAAATCTAAATAATGAATTAAAAGATATTCATGAATCATATAGAAACTGTTTAAAAAATAAAACATTAGATGATGAGTGGGTTCCAATAGTGGATATTTTATCACAATATAGTCAGATTAAACAAAATAACAATAACCCACTAATTTATCCTGAACGTGTATTTTTTAGTTTTCTAATTTATAAAATATCAGAAAATCCAGAGTTAAAAGTACTAGAATCTAGAATCAGTAGAAGAACTGCAACACATGGGGCCGCCGGTAAAACTAATGAGCATCTTTGGATACCTACAAAAATAAAAGATTTGATTGGAGAAAATATCATGTATTTGTCTTTTAAAAAAGATATCAAATAATTTTAAAAAAATAAATTTGTAATGTACAAAAAAATAGTTATTTATGGGTAATATTAAAAAATGTATGGAAAATATAACTCCTGAAATTGCAAAAATGATTTTAATGCCATTAAGACAATTTGGAATTCCTCCAAAATTTGGTTTGGACACTTTTTCGGTTGGTTTTGAAGGCGTATTTTATCACTTAGAAGAAGAATATCTTAAAGATATTATTAAAAAACGTGGTTCAACATTCAAATTTGTTTCGGCAAGTTTTGGTGGAGGTAAAACTCATTTTACATATCAGTTTAGAGAAATTGCTTGGAAAAATAATTATGCGACTTGTCATGTGACGTTAGATTCAAAAAATATTCAATTTAATAAAATACTTAGCGTCTACCAAGCAATATGTGAAAAAATTCAAAAACCTCTAGAGGATGAAGAAAAAATACAAATTTTTGGAGAATTAAAAAAACCTGAAGAATTAGGAATTGTAAATATCATGAAATATTGGTACTACAAAAAACAAAATGAATTTGAAATAATACATAAAGAAGAGTGGAAAACATATTTAAAAAAATATGCAGACACAATTAGAGATTTTGACAGTATTTATTTTGGTAGAGTAATTAGAGAAATGTTCAAATCCCTAATTGATGAGGATTTAGATAAATTTGAAGAATTATCATTATGGTTTGAAAATGGCGGCACTCCCAAAGTCAAGGAATTTGGAATAAAAAAACAAATAGAAACAGACACTTTTAGAATGCTAAATTCGCTTACAAAACTTCTTACAGATTTCATGGGATTTGCAGGTTTAGTAATATTTTTTGATGAAGGTGAAAGACAGGCTTTAAGAAGTAGAGAAAAAGACAGGCAAGTCAATACACTTAGACAAGTTATTGACAAATGTGGTGATCAATCAATTCCTGGAATAATGTTTTTTTATACTGTGCCTGATGAAGCTGAGTTTCTTCAATCTTCAGGTAACGCGTATGATGCAATAAAACAAAGATTACAAAAATATTTTTCACAAGATCATCCATTGTCACCAAATATTAGTTTAGAAAAACTAGTTCCATCAGATGAAGACCAAGTGGATAATTTAGAATCTATCGGTTTAAAACTTGCTAAGTTATATCAAATCGCAGATAAAATGGAATTCGCCAATACTGACGCATTAGAAGAATCTATTACAAATATTGCAAAGTCTGCCAAAGATGCAAGGTATGGTGAGGTTGCATATAGAAGATTATTTATTCAAAGTATGTGTGAAGGGCTTGATCTATTGTCTAATCAAGTAGAAATAAAAATTACTTCAGAAATGTCAAATAACTTAGTTAAAAATATTGGAATAAAATTAACAACTGAAGAAGAAGATACAGATGACGAATCTGAAGATAAAGCGTATTAACACTAATTTACATAAATGAAAATTAAACACAAGCAATGGGGAATTGGTACCAAACTGTATGAATTGTCTGGAGGCTATCAAATATTAGTTAATTTTGATAACCATGGAAAAATTCAAGTACCCAAAAAAGATTGTGAAGAAGTTTCAGATAATACATTAGAAAAAAAATTAGATACTCCATATGAATTAGATGATGAAAAAGATCATAATGTTAAATTAGATAAAGTAGAACTAGATGGCAAAGATTCTGAAAATTTTAAAATAAAATCAGTTCCAGTAGCAGATAGTTTTGAAATAACAAAAAATAAAAAAATAGTAGAGGCGTTTCGATTAGGAGTAGTACCAGGATTTGCTGTACAAGACATTACGGTAGGTAGGGAGAAAGAAATTAAAAAAGTTGAAAAATGGTTGGCAAAAGATAGCGGGTCATTGATGATGATCGGTCAGTATGGACAAGGTAAATCACATATTATTCGGTACATTAGAGAAAAAGCATTAGATGAAGGATATCTAGTGGGGTATTGCGATATCGGAGAAGAATCTAAAATGCATAAGCCCAAATCTGTTTTTAACACCATAATGAAATCATTAGAGTTTGAAGGTAAGGATCAGCAAAAAAATAATGATCTTGATAAATTTCTAAAATTATATGCAGCATTTGCAAGTAAATCAAATGTAAAAATTGAAAAAAACGTAAGTAAATTTCTAAAACCAGGTATTCTCAAGTTAATGGACAAACCTAGAAAAAAAGATAATGTGAATGACTTAGATAGTAATTATTTTACAAGTTTCATAGATTATCTGTGCGGAGACGAGGATCTTGCCAATATGTACAGATTTGATAGCAAAAAAGCAATCCAAGATTATCAAACAAGTGCTAGTATAATTTGTAATATTTTATCTTCAATTGGAAATATGGCCGCATCTATGAACGGTGCTAAAAATAATTTCAAAGGATTAATTTTAATTTTTGATGAGGGTGAAACAATTGATTCACCTGCACTATTAAGTAAAGAAAGAGATGGCGGAATAAATTTCATTAAAGGTCTAACAGAAATTTCTAACAATAACCCTGATTTATTATCTGAAAAAACAGCAAAAGGAAAAAAAGGTAAATGGACGGGTAAATGGACGGGTAAAAAAACAAATCTCATATATTCTGGGATGCATAAAGATACAAAGTTCTGTAATCAAAAAGATAATCATGTAAAATGCTTATTTGCATTTGTAGAAGGGGAGAGTGAAGTAATAGATATTTTAGAAGAACGTGGAGTTGAAAAAATAATATTAAATGATTTTACAAATGATGAAAAATATGAATTAATTAATAAAATTATAGAAATTTATAAAAAAGCATATGATTATGAAATTAAAAATATCGAAAAATTAAAAAATATTCTTATCAAAAAATTAGAAAATAGTAACAACACTAGATCTGTCATAAAAATAACAGTGGAGGCAATAGAACTCATTAAAGAAGACGAAAGACTTGTTGAGGATTCAGATGAAAATGATTATGAGAAAATTTTAAGATGATGGTAAATTAAATGAATGAAACAGTTGAAGATGTGCGTGATAAATTACCACATACACATAAAATATTTTTTCCGTTTCCAAAATTAACAGATGTTCAAGCACAAACTATCCCCATTATTCTTAGTAAAAAAAACGCATTGATAATTTCACCTACGGCTAGCGGTAAAACAGAGGCAGTAATATCGCCGATTTGTGAAAGAATGGTTGAAGATTGTAAGGGTGAATTTAATTCTAAAAAATTATTGCTGATCTACATAGTACCTACAAAGGCATTAGTTAGTGACATTTACAAAAGATTGGAAAATAAATTATCTAGACTAAACATTACCTCGGCAAGTAAAACAGGAGATCTAAATAATTTTAAAATAGAGCAACCACAGAATATACTTTTTACCACCCCTGAATCATGTGATTCATTATTATCCAGACACCCTCAAATTCTTAAAGAAATAAAATTTATAGTGATGGATGAATTGCATTTTTTAGATAATAATTATAGAGGGGATCAATTAAGGATTCTATTACAAAGAATTACAAAGATATCCAATAATCCCAATGAATTAAATTATTATGCAATGTCTGCAACCATTAATGAACCAAATGAAATGTGTGAAAGATATTTTAAAAATTATGAAATAATTATATCAAAAGGTTCTAGAAAAATTATATTTGCAACAATTGATGCAGGAAAAGATTTTAAAGAATTAGACAAATTAAAAAAAATATTTATAGAGAAAAAAATTAACCGCGCAATATTTTTTTGTAATTCTAGAAAAAAAACTATTCAAATCACATCACAGTTAAAAGAAATATTTGGAAGAGATGATAGAATTTTTGAACATCATGGCTCAATTAGTTCAGATTTAAGAAAATATGTTGAAAGAGAGATGGCTAGAACAGATAACATATTATCATTTTGTGTGGCAACATCTACTTTGGAAATTGGAATTGACATAGGGAACATCCAAGCAGTTGTACTAATAGAACCACCATTAACAGTTTCTTCATTATTACAAAGAATAGGGAGGGGTAATAGAAGAACAAACAAAACCACATGTTTTGGAGTTTTTGAACTTTCAAAAGATAAGCAGGTTTTTGCTGAAATGATTGATAAAGCAAGAAATGGGATTATTGAAGATATCAAATACCAACCAGACATTTCAGTGGTGGTTCAACAAATACTTTCACTGACTTTTGAAAAATACAATGAAGGAAATGGCAAATTAACACGTGAAAAAATCCATGAAATTTTGGATATTTTAGTTAACAATCCAGAGCACATAGATTTAATCATAGAAAAAATAATTTCAGATGAATATATTGAAGAATTTAGAGGGAAAATAATACCAACTTCAAAACTATTGGACTTTGATGATAAATTTGTCACGAGGGGAAGAATTAATGTCAACATTCCGTCTAGTTACATGATGAAAGTAATAGATCTATCAGGAAATATCATAGGGGAAATTATAAGACCAACTGAAAAAATGAAGAAAATTCAATTTGCATCTTTCAAGTGGGATGTTAATGAAGTACGTAAAGACAGAGTGATTGTAAACAGAACTACAGGTAAAGCATCAGTTCCACAATTTGCACGACATATGGATGATGGATGGTTTGCTTCATGGTTACCTGATGAATTAAAAAAATTATGATTTTTTTGAAAATCTCTGAAAATCACCATGAACATTTACTTTTAAAATAGGACTGCCATCTTTTCGCCTAGATAAAACAATTAGATCGTCGCTAGTGGAAAGAATTATTTTCCCATAGTGGTGTACAGGTTCCGCCCATATTTTTAATTGATTCTCAATTAGCGAATAACATCTCAACGTATTTTTTGGATATGGGAGTATGTATGCAAAGAATGTGTCATGTAATACAGTAGTCGGAGGACTAGCCCTCATACGCGGTTCATATTTTAATTTACCATGTTTATCAATTACATGACACATAGGTTTAGGATCTTCTTTTTCAACACTTTTTGATAACTTTTCCCACACTATAGCTACTAAACCACTAGGTGTGATATTTGAAATAGAAATTACAGAAGAAAAAGATTTTTCCCACATAAGATTTTTGGATTCAAATAATTTAAAATGATTATCAGAATTAGATTGATTTTTTGATAAAAGAGAAAAATTAGATTCGTGTTTTTCTTCTTTCCAACCTAAAGAAATTAATTCATCATAAGAATTTTTCTTCTCTACTGTTTCTTTAATGTTAATTTTTTTGTCAGTTGAATGAATTCTATCATAATCTTTTATGGATTCTCGGTCTTTGGTATTAAATACAATGGATGGTTTATTAAAATCAGAATTTTTTTGCATTTTGAGATTTAAATCATGTTCAGATAATTTTTTATTTTCAATATATGATATTTCATCCTCAATTTTTTCTCCCTTTTTGTCTTCGGCGGATTCTTCAGCTAGTCTTTTTTCTTCAGCTAGTCTTTTTTCTTCAGCTAGTCTTTTTTCTTCAGCTAGTCTTTTTTCTTCAGCTAGTCTTTTTTCTTCAGCTAGTCTTTTTTCTTCAGCTAGTCTTTTTTCTTCAGCTAGTCTTTTTTCTTCAGCTAATTTTATCTCAACTGATTTTATGTCTTCAGCTAGTCTTTCTTCTTCTAATCTATGTTTATCTGCTGATCTTCGTAGTTCATTTTTCTTTGCTTCAGCTAATCTTTTCTCTTCAGCTAGTCTTTTTTCTTCAGTTAATCTTTTCTCTTCAGCTAGTCTTTTTTCTTCAGTTAATCTTTTCTCTTCAGCTAATCTTTTCTCTTCAGCTAATCTTTTCTCTTCAGCTAGTCTTGTCTTTTGTTGTAATTTTTTTATTATAAAATAAATTAGAAAAATAGAAATGCCAAGTAGGATCAATGCTGAGACATAGCCTTCAATCACTGGACCGTCATCAATATTTTGATCAATTATACATAATCCATTTTCTAGAACAGTACCTTCCCCGCATTGTAGATTTTGAGTGACTGCATCTGATTTGGATAATAGTGACAAGCAAGATAATGTGATGGAATCATAGTTGCCACCTGCTTTTTCACATTGAGATATTGCAAAATAATTTGGAATAGTTATACATAATCCATTTTCTAGAACAGTACCTTCCCCGCATTGTAGATTTTGAGGTTGGTTATTCAACACATATTGTTCAGATAATCTTTTCTCTTCATCTAATCTTTTCTCTTCAGTTAACCGAATCTCTTCAGCTAATCTTTTCTCTTCAGATACAATTATCCACATTGGTAATCTTTTCTCTTCATCTAATCTTTTCTCTTCGGCTAACCGAATCTCTTCAGCTAATCTTTTCTCTTCAGCTAACCGAATCTCTTCAGCTAATCTTTTCTCTTCAGCTAACCGAATCTCTTCAGCTAATCTTTTCTCTTCGGCATCCCATCTTATTTTCTCTTCAGCTAATCTTTTCTCTTCAGCTAACCGAATCTCTTCAGCTGATCTTTTCTCCTTTAACTTGATAACTTCTTTCAATCTTTTCTCTTCATCTAATCTTATCTTTTCATCTAATCTTGTTTCTTGATTTGGTATAACAAAGGAAGATGGATCAGATGTATTACTTCTAAATTCTTCTTTAATCGTAATAATCTCCCTTCCAATTAAACCAGGGCCTTTAACCCCAATTGTATATTTTTCACCATCCTCAAATAATGGAGGAAAAAAAGTTACAAAAAAATTCTCATAATTACCTCCTGCTTTAATGTGAGAAGTTTTACTAAAAATAACTTCACCTGAATCATATATTGAAAAAATAATATCTCTATACTCATTTGACGGAGATACTTTAACCACATACAATTCTTCGCTACGGTTTATTGGATTTAGATTACCTTCAATTGTAACGTTATCGTCTACAGCATAAGAATATGTTGTAAATCCAATTAGAAATAAACTCAAAATACTAAAAATTACAAATTTTTGATTCATTTTATATCACTTGTTTTAAAATTACTTTAATTCTTTTTCCCATAACTTTCTTAACTCTGGCATTTCTTTATGTAACCACGAATACCATTTTACAAATTCTGCAGTTTCATTTTTAATATAATCTATAATCTCATCATATTTTTTTACATCATACCAATGAACAACTGGGCTTCCGCTGTGAGTTTTTCCTGTTAGTTTATCCAGTCCTGATCCTCTAAACTCCCCCTTGTTCATCATGATTCCAATAGCATGCAAGTCAATACATGGCCTTGATAGTATCGTAATTGGAAATAAATCATATTTTGCAGATTTTTCTAAAAGAAATTTGTGCTCAAATCCCAAATTATATCCAACAGGTACAAAATCAAATGAATAATTGTTAGTAATTGGAGAGTTTTCGATGAATTTTCTTAGCATTTCTTCCTCGCCTAATTCCCATTCTTTGAGTATGGCCAATTCCCCCAGTTGTTTGCCTGTACCACGCTCAAGTTCTACGTACTGGATGGTAGTTATCTTGTTTTCAACCTCATCCAAACCAGTAGTTTCGATATCTAGGTAGTAATTTCCCATATTGTTGCTTGATTTTTAGATATTTTACTATGATCATTAATTGTATGAACAGTATGAATTGTATGCATACTATTGACATGTCTCATAATAATACTATCACCATATACAATGCATGAGACAACAAGTAATTCAAAAGAAGACAAACTCGGAGATTACATTTTTTCCAATAATAATCCGAGAGTTTGAGGATGATGACGAACCAATGTACTATGGAGGAAAAGCATGACGGTATTATTTCGAATGAAAAACTATTCACATCGCGACAGTATCCTATCTTCATTTGCAAATCTCAAAGAAAAACTAGAACAATACGAAAACAAGGAGAAATCGGTTTGAGGAATAGAGAATTAAATCAAAATGATTTGCAATCCATTCTTTATTGGTACAAAAAAGCATTTCGTGATGTTGAAGATGATGATGTTGAAGTATATCAAAAAACATTGATCAAAATTCAAGCATTGGCAGTATATGCACAAGAAGAAGAAGAGTGGAGCGATAAATTTTTCAAAAGGAGAATGAGATGAAACAATTAGATTTAGAAAATTTTGAATGTAACATTGGATTAATGATTCGTGAAAAAGAAAACCATGATAACTATGCATTACTTCGATTCGATGATTTGGATAAAATCATAGAGTACTACAACTCGTTCAAAGATGAATTTGATTCAAAATCAAAGGGACAGGGAAAATGATTACCAATACATCCCAAAATCAAATTCAAGAGATGAATCATCACGAGTCAACCAAGCAAGAAACAGTTGTAGATGTAAAATATCAAAACATCATTTACTATATGGATAATAAAACCAAAAAAGTTTCTCAAAAACAAAAGACGCAAATAGATTTTGTCAAAGCAGCATCTGAGATGGGCGGATTGAACTGGAATTATGAAGAAAACTACATTGGATTTGATAACCTGGCAAAGCATGAATGTATTCAATTTATTCGTCAAGGTCAGGACAAGTGGTATGCAGAAGCTCCAATAAAGCATGGAGTGACGTGGGATGGGTATGCATGGTGCAGTTATTCAGATTCAAAAACGGTAACTGACTTGATCAGGTTGTTTTTTGAGGAAGTTTCCTGGTTTGGAATGCTTTCCTGGAAGATGAGGAGGTTCAAACATTGACAGAAACTGAACCATCATGCCCTCAATGCAATAAAAATAACGTTGCAGTAATTTTTTGGGGATATCCTGAAGATGAGGATGCGTATTTTAAAGCAATTGAGGATAAAGAAATTGTTCCAGGCGGTTGCCTAGTTTCAGATAATGATCCAAAATGGGAATGTACTGACTGTCTACACCGATGGGGTACAAGAGACGAGGATGAGGACGAATGAACGGGTTTACTAAAATTCTTTTTTGGACCTTGACTATTATTTTGGGATTTGTCAATCCAGTAATCAGCGTAATAATGGTAGTACTGTATTATCTTCCAAAAATTATTGATGATGCTTGCAAGCCATGTAATGAACCACAAGAAGATTATGAGATGAATTCATTTTCTGAGGATGTGATGGAGGATATGAAATAATGAAACAATGGAGTCCAGAGCAAATAATGAAAGGGTTGCAAGAATTTGTTCCAGAGATATCTTTGAAAGAATATGATGATGGAAGCATATGGGTTGGTGCAGAAGATGCCTGTTTTTTCAAAGAAATCCCAGCTTTTAACCACAATTTGGAATATGGTGAAATGCTGGTATCTGAGGCCACACACATCATAATTCCAAATGACATTGGAATGAAAGTAAAAGAGTTGTACATCTATGGAATACATGGAGAAATTTACAGCTGGCTTGAGGCAAGAGGTTGGTATCCGCAATGGGATGATCCGGGCACATTATTTTTCTGGAAATGTGATGAATACTCTGATGAAACAATTGTTGAAAATTTAGAAGAGTTTCAAGACTATCATGATTTTCGTGAAAATGACGGTATTGAGGCAGAAGTACTCAAGAGA
>Ga0308019_10002022_pt1 | contig 11804 bp, 2 predicted proteins | sample Neamet284_FD_203135 | JGI IMG/M metagenome (GOLD analysis project Ga0308019, IMG submission 203135) | Marine microbial communities from water near the shore, Antarctic Ocean - #284 | ecosystem: Environmental > Aquatic > Marine > Unclassified | place: Southern Ocean | collected 2014-10-01
CACCCATTGCACCTGCTTGTTGTTCTTTTTGTTCGTTCTTGGCTTCTTCCCACATATTATCATCCAACTCAATATTCAATTTTTTATAGAGTTCACGTTTTTCTCCTGCTGAAACTGCTTCTGAATCTAATCCTCTAATATCTTCCATTGTAAGTCGTTTTACAATAGGTGTAAATGTAATTTTAACTTCCATTAAATCAAATTCTTTGAAACCCCATGATTCAGCAAGTGGTTTAATTAATCTATCTCTCATAACTTCTGAAAGATCACCTTGAAGATCTATCATTCTTTGATCCAAAACATCCAATGGTGTTTGACCTCCACTATAACTAAATCCGCTAGGTTCTGATATTACCTTTGATGCAAACACTGTACCTATGTCAATATGTGCATCCACATTCTTTCCATAGTCAGAAAATTTATCACTTCCTTCAATTTTTAATTCTGCACTTGATACTGGTTTATCGAAAATCCATATGTATTGATCAGTGTTTTCATCTGCCATCTCCGCTTGTATTTGTTCCATTTGTTCTCTAGGCATTCCATTTGCACTTACAACAAGTCTTGGCTTTGCCATTTTTTTCTTTATCTCAATCTCTGAGTTTTGTAGTACGGCTTGTGCATCCAATAATGACATTGTATTTCTACTTGGATTTATTGAATCTCCAGTAATTGGATCAACTGATCCTGTTATAGGTCTTGGACTTGCTAATGTATGGAACATTGATTTTCCAAATGCTTGTCTATCTGGATTATTAATTGAATGATGAATGAAAAATTCTGGATCTAATTCCTTGAAAACCCCATCCACGATTTGAACTAATTTTAATTCATTTCCAAATTGATCTCTGAACATTCTGTAAATTGTCTGCATTGGAATCTGTTCAACATTTCCTATTCTTCCGTCAGGAGTATATTGAAGTTCCATTATTGCAGAACCTGTAATTAAAAGTGAGTAAATATATTGTGACCATTTCTTTTCTGCATTTGCTACATCCCACCATTTTTCTATAAAGACGTTAAAGTATTCATTGTTGGATTTAATTGAAATTGCACTTCCTCTGAATTTCTGATGCATTACATCCACTGCGGTTTTAACTTGATCCCAATGATGATAGTATTCATAAAGTCTTTCAAAGTCTACTTCTGGAAACTCACCAACTAATTGCTTACTTGGGCCAACTATTGTGGCATTTCGCTTTCTAACGATCCCACCAAGAAGACTGTTAAATGTTTGGAAAATCTTTGGAACTGCCATTATATATCACTTATAAATATAATTCGATTTATAGTATTTAAATTAGTTGGTTTAATCGCCAACGGTAAACCCCACCCATGTTCCTCTAAATGAAGATCCACCATTTGCTACTGACTTTGTAATAATTGGTCTGATCTTCCATCTTCTGTTTGCATCAAAAATACTAGCAATGTTTGTTGCAGTTGTATAGGTTAAAATTCCATTAACTGCATCTTTTTTAGTTGCAGTGACTAAATCCAGTCTTTTTCCATTTGGCTTTTCAAATTCAAATTGATATGTTGCTCCAGTATAATCTGCATGAGTGAAATTTATTGCTGTTTTTGCACCAGATGGATCAGCAGGATTTGTTGGTTGTTTGACAGTTATATCAAAAGCAGTTCCTAAATCCCCTACTTTTACTACTGGTGTAATTGCACTCATACTCAAATGTTGGCTTTTTAATATTTAAGCATATTAATTAAACGTCTATTGAACGCCACTTTCATCCGAAACTATTGGGAGTATTCCTGATTCTCCGTCAATTTCAACCAATATTACACTCATATCGTCTACAACTGGCATTATAACTGAGTCACCGTTTATTCCTTGACTTGGAGTTGTTATTAATACGGTATCAATTGTGAATTTGACTGCATGGATTAAGTAAGCATCAACCTTTACTGTATGTTCATCTAATTTCTTGATGAATGCATCTATTGTGAATGAACTTGCTGGTCTTAATATCACATCAACTGTAAATGTCTTGTCCGATTGTTTTCTTAGATATGAATCAATCTTGAATGTCTTGTCACTTGGTTGTACAACGAATGCATCAATCTTGAATGTTGGAGATACGGTTCTTCTAAGGAATGCATCAACACTTATTGTTACAACAGTATCTGTATCGATTAAGAATGCATCAATCTTGAATGTCTTATCGTCAACCTTTCTGATGAATGAGTCAACTGTGAATGCTTCTGTCTTATCATTCTCAACAATAAATGCATCTATTGATAATGTTGAATATCCAAATTCAGTTAGATAAGAATCAACCTTGAATGTCTTATCGGTTTGTTTCATAATATATGAATCAACCTTGAATGTTGGAGATACGGTTCTTCTTAGATAAGCATCAACAATAAATTCTTTATCTGTTTGTTTTCTGATGAATGAATCAACAGTAAATGTCTCATCTGATTGTTTCATGATATATGCATCTACTGATACTGTTGGTCTTACGGTTCTTCTTAGATAAGCATCAACAGTTATTGTTGAGAATTTCTCAGTATCGCGTAGGAACACATCAACCTTGAATGTGAACTGTTTTGAAGATGTTAAGAATGAATCAATCGTAAATGTCTTATCAGTTTGTTTTCTAAGGAATGCATCAATCTTTACTGTTGATTGTAATGGTTTATACAAGAATGAATCAACTGTAAATGTCTTCTCTGTTGGTTTGACAATGAATGCATCAACTGTGAATGTAACATCATCAACCTTTCTTATGAATGCATCAACCATGAATGTGATTGTTTCAGATTTTCTGAGATATGCATCAACAATTACTGATGATGTGTTTCTATCAACTAATATTGAATCTACAACAAACTCATGTCTGGTTGGTAGTATTGCATCAAGTGAGAATGATGCAGTGAATTGCTTTTGTAGATATGCATCAATCTTTGCAGTCTGTTCATCAAACTTCTTCATGAATGAATCTATTGTGAATGTTTTCACTGTTGGTTCTTTCAAATATGCATCTATTGCGAATGTCTTGTCAGATTGTGTTCTAATGAATGCATCTACTGCGAATGTCTTTGGAGTTGCTTTTGATAGGAATGAATCAACCGTGAATGTCTTTTCAACTGATCTTCTGAGATATGTATCAACCTTGAATGTTTCCTCAAATGTATCTCGTATGTAAGCATCTACAAGTGTGGTTGTTGTATCCTCGTTTTGTATGAATCCGTCTACCGTTACATTGAAAGATTGGGTTTCGAGTAGGTATGAATCAACAGTGAATGTCTTATCAGTTGCTTTTGATAGGAATGAATCTAATTTGAATGCTATATCATATTGTTTTCTGATATATGCATCAACAGTAAATGTCTTTTCAACTGATCTTCTGAGATATGCATCAACCTTGAATTCTTCCTCAAATTCTTTTTGCACGAATGCATCTATGACAAATGATTTGGATTGTTCTTCCTCTACAAATGCATCAACTGTGAAATTGAATGATTGGATTGCTTGTAGGTATGCATCAACCTTGAATGTAACATCATCAACCTTTCTGACGAATGCATCAACTGTTGTTGTTGTCAATTTATCCAATTGTTGTATGTATGAATCTACAGTTACATTGAATGATTGTGTTTTGAGTAATAATGAATCAACCTTGAATGTCTTGTCATTTCTATCTACTAGAATTGAATCAACCTTGAATATTCTATTTCTGTTTGCCAATATTGCATCAATAGTGAAAGTTGCAGTGAATTGTTTGGATAGATATGCATCCACCTTTGCAGTTTGTATGTCAAATCCTTTGAGATATGCATCAACTGTGAATGTCTTTAGAGTTGATTTTTGGACAAATGCATCAACTGTAAATGTCTTGTCATCAACCTTTCTGACGAATGCATCAACAACAACCGTAATTAATTTCTGTTCTTGCGTAAATGCATCTATTATGAATGTAATTGATTTGTTTAACTGTTGTACATATGAATCAATTATGAATGCTTTCTCAGATAATTTTCTTGTGAATGCATCAACTGTAAATGTCTTTGGAGTTGATTTTGATAGGAATGTATCAACCGTGAATGTCTTTGGAGTTACTTTTGACAAGAATGTATCAATCTTGAATGTTGTTTCTGTTTCTTTTTCTACGAATGCATCAACTGTGAATGTCTTATCATTGAAGGTTCTTAGATATACGTCTACAGTAAATGTCTTTGGAGTTGGTTTTCTAACAAATGCATCAACCTTGAATTCTTCCTCAAATTCTTTTTGTACGAATGAATCAACAAGGAATGATGTTGTTTGTTCTTCCTGTATAAATCCGTCAACCGTGAAATTGAAGGATTGGGTTTCGCGTAGGTAAACATCAATTGTAAATGCTTTTTCAGTTGCTTTTGATAGTAATGCATCAACTGTGAATGTCTTATCCTTGGATTCTAATAGATATGAATCTACAATGAATGTTTTACTCTTTCTGTCAACTAATCTGGCATCTACCTTTGCTAGTACACCAGTCTTTGAAGAAGCTAGAATTGCTTGGATCGTGTGCATGTGATTATTGTCAAATCTGTATGGAACAGGCTCAGTTACTAATGTGGCATTAATACTGAATGTTTCTAATCCAATTAATTGGATTGTTGAATCAACAGTAAATGTTTCCTCAAATTCTTCGCGTATGAATGCATCAATTATTGTTGTTGTACTGAACTCATCTTTTATGTATGAATCAATTGTGAAATTGAAGGATTGGGTTTCGCGTAGGTATGAGTCAATCTTGAATGTCTTGTCAGTTGATTTTGTAAGGAATGAATCTACTACAAATGTTGGAGTTGATCTCTTGATTAATATTGAATCTATCTTTACTTGAACTCCACTTGCGGTTGAGTTTATGATTGGAATGATGTCATGCAAGTGAGTGTTAATGTAACGATATGGAACAGGAATTGTAGTGAGTGTTGCGTTTACACTGAATGTCTTATCGGTTACTTTTCTTATGTATGAATCAACAGTGAAATCGAGTGACTGTGTTTCGCGTAGGTAAGCATCTACCTTTGCAGTCTGAATGTCGAATTTCTTGATGAATGCATCTATAACAAATGTCTTTGGAGTTGCTTTTATTACAAATGAATCTACCTTGAATGTTTCCTCGAATTCTTTTCTAATAAATGCATCAACTAACGTGGTTGCTGTGAATTCATCCTGTATGAATCCGTCAATCGTGAAGTTAAAGGATTGGGTCTCGCGTAGGTATGAGTCAACTGTAAATGTCTTTGTTTGTTCCATTTGTAGATATGAATCAATTTCAAATGTCTTTGGTGTTGGTTTTTGTAATAATGCATCAATCTTGAATGTTGGAGTTGAAGTTAAACTCAACATTGAATCAACTTTTATCTGAACACCAGAAGCAGTTGAAGCAAGGATTGCTTGGATCGTGTGAAGGTGGTTGTCACCGTAAATCATTGGTACAGGAATTGTAGTGAGTATTGTATCCATACTGAATGTCTTGCTGTTTCTATCAACTAATTTTGAATCCATCGTGAATGCTTCAGTTTGTTTGTATATGATTATGGAATCAACGGTGAATGATCTTGGTGTAACTTTTCTAATGTAAGAATCAACAGTGAATGCTTCCTCGAATGTCTCGCGTATGTAAGCATCTACAATTGCAGTTGAGGTAAATTCATCCTGTATGAATCCGTCAATCGTTACATTGAATGATTGGGTCTCGCGTAGGTATGAGTCAACAGTGAATGTCTTTGGAATTGGTTTGACAACGAATGCATCAACAATGAATGTCTTATCAGATTGTTTCATGATGAATGCATCAATCTTTGCTGTCTGTATGTCGAATTTCTTTAGATATGAATCAACTGTGAATGTCTTATCAGTAGTTTTCAACAGATATGAATCTACAACAAATGTCTTTGGAGTTGGTTTGACAACGAATGCATCAATCTTGAATGTTGGAGTTGAAGTTAAACTCAACATTGCATCTGTCTTGATTAATACTCCACTTGCAGTTGAAGCAAGGATTGCTTGGATCGTGTGAAGGTGGTTGTCACCGTAAATCATTGGTACAGGAATTGTGGTTAGTACGGAATCTATTGCAAACGTCTTGCTGACATTATTGACTAGTATTGAATCAACTGAAACAGTTAATGTTTTTCTATCAACTAATATTGAATCAACTTTTAGCGTGACTGTAGGGGTTCTTCTTAGATATGAATCTACAATGAATGTTTCATCAAATGTATCTCGTAGATAAGCATCAACTAACGTGGTTGTAGTGAATTCGTTTTGTATAAATCCATCAACCGTGAAGTTAAATGATTGAGTTTCGCGTATGAAGGCATCTATGACAAATGTCTCAACAAATTCTTTTGATAGGAATGTATCTAATGCAAATGATTCTGTGAATGTCTCGCGTATGTATGAATCAACCGTGAATGATCTTTCAACAGATACACTTCTAAGGAATGCATCTACTATTAGTGATTCTGTGAACGTATCTTGCAGATATGAATCCACTATGAATGTCGTGTCATCTTCTTTTTGTAAGAATGTATCAACTGTAAATGTCTCAACAAATTCTTTTGATAGGAATGAATCAACACTGAATAGTTTGGTGTCTTCATTCTCAACAAATGCATCAACCGTGAAATTGAAAGACTGTACTTCGCGTAGGTAAGAATCAACTGATACCGTTGTTTCAAATGTCTCGCGTAGGTAAGCATCTACCTTTGCAGTCTGAATATCGAATTTCTTTAGGTAAGAATCAATAGTGAATGTCTCTGGAGTTACCTTTCTTAGATATGAGTCTATTGAAACTGTATTATCTTTTCTGTTGATTAATATTGAGTCAACCTTTGACAACACACCACTTGCAGTTGAGTTGATGATTGGAATGATGTCGTGCAGGTGTGTATTGATATATCTGTAAGGAACAGGAACCGTAGTGAGTGTTGCGTTTATTGTGAATTGTTCTGTGAATTGTTTTTCAACAAATGCATCTAGAACAAATAATTTTGTAAACTCATCTTCTACAAATGAATCAACTGTAAAGTTGAAAGATTGACTTTCGCGTAAGAATGCATCTACTGTGAATGCATCAGTGTATCTGTCAACTAGAATTGAGTCAACCTTTGATAGTATACCTTTTTCAGTGGATGATAGAATTGCCTGAATCGTATGCATGTGATTGTTGTCAAATCTGTAATACACTGGAACCGTTGTAAGAGTTGCGTTTATAGTGAATGTTTCTAATCCAATTAACTGTATTGTTGAATCAATTGCAAATGTCTCGGTGAATTGTTTCTCTACAAATGCATCTAATATTGTAGTTGTAGTAAATTCATCCTGTATGAATCCGTCAATCGTAAAGTTGAATGATTGTGTTGCACGTAGATATGCATCAACTATTAGTGTCTTTGGAGTTGCTTTTGATAGTAATGCATCAACTACAAATGTATTAACTGGGGTTCTTCTGAGGTATGAATCAATTGCAAATGTTTCAGTTGGAGAGTTTCTTAGATATGAATCAACAGTGAATGATCTTGTAAATGAGTTTCTGACGAATGAATCAACAGTGAATGATTTTTCAAACGTGTCGCGTAGGTAGGCATCTATCTTTGCAGTCTGTATGTCGAACTTTTTTAGATATGAATCAACTGTAAATGTCTTTGTTGGAGAGTTTCTTAGATATGAATCAACAGTGAACGTCTTGTCAGATTGTGTTCTAATGTAAGAATCAATTGCAAATGTTTCCTCGAATGTCTCGCGTAAGAAGGAATCAACCAATGTTGTTGCAGTAAATTCATCTTGGATAAATCCGTCAATCGTGAAGTTGAAAGACTGTGTTTCGCGTATGTATGAGTCAACTGTGAATGTCTTTGGAGTTGCTTTTGTGACAAATGAATCCACTACAAATGTATTTGTTTTTCTATTGACCAGTATTGAGTCAACCTTTACTAACACACCAGAAGCAGTTGAGTTTATGATTGGAATGATATCATGCAAGTGAGTGTTGATGTAACGGTATGGAACAGGAACTGTTGTAAGAGTAGCGTTTACACTGAATGTCTTTGTGGTTTCCTTTGTAAGATATGAATCTAATATGAATGTCTTTCCAAATGAGTTTCTTAGATATGAATCAACAGTGAAACTGGTAGATTTTGTCTCGCGTAAGAAGGAATCTATTGTGAATGTAGTGGTTAATTGTTTTCTTATGAATGAATCAACAGTAAATGTCTCAACAAATTCTTTCTGTACGAATGCATCAATGCTGAATGATCTTGTAAATTCTTTTTCAATCTGTGAATCTATTGTGAAATTGAATGTGTTAGATATTCTAATGAATGAATCAACAGTGAATGTCTTTGTTTGCTCTGTTCTAAGGAATGCATCTACCTTAGCAGTTTGAATATCAAATTTCTTAAGGAATGAATCAATCTTGAATGTATCAGTTGATCTTAACATTAGTGTTGCATCTAATTTTATTAGAACACCACTTGCGGTTGAAGCTAGAATTGCCTGAATCGTGTGCAAGTGATTGTCACCGTAGATCATTGGTGTAGGTTCAGTTGTAAGAACTGCATCTACGGTTGCTGTGAATGTTCTCTTGAATCTTAATTCTGCATCTAATGAGAATGTAGGTCTTATTCTCTTAACTAGTAATGAATCTGCCTTTAATGTGATTGTTGGAGTTCTTCTGAGATATGCATCAACTGCAAATGATTCTGTGAATGATTTTTGTACGAATGCATCTAATGTTACGGTTGAGGTAAACTCATCTTGTATGAATCCGTCTATCGTAAAGTTGAATGACTGGGTTTCGCGTATGAAGGCATCTACTGCAAATGTCTTTGGAGTTGATTTTGACAGGAATGAATCAATGATGAATGTTTCTGTCTTATCATTTTCAACAATGAATGCATCCACTGCAAATGTTTCAGATGCTTCTTTCAATAGATATGCATCTATAACAAATGTCTTTGGAGTTTGTTTTCTTAGGTATGCATCTGCTATGAATGTCTTTGGTGTTGGTTTCATAACAACTGCATCAAACGTGAATGTCTTTGGAGTTGCTTTCACAATGTAAGAATCAACTTTTATCTGAACACCAGAAGCAGATGAAGCGAGAATTGCCTGAATCGTGTGAAGGTGGTTGTCACCATAAATCATTGGAACAGGAATTGTAGTGAGAACTGCATCAGTTGTAAATGACTTAATTTCTCTATTGATTAATATTGAATCAATTTCAAATATCTTTGTGTTTCTGTCAACTAATATTGAGTCAACTAATAATGTTTCAGTTGTTATCTTTCTTAGATATGAGTCAACTGTAAGTGATTCCTCGAATGTATCGCGTAGGTATGAATCAATTACTAACGTACTGGTAAACTCGTTTTGTATGAATCCGTCAACCGTAAAGTTGAATGATTGTGTCTCGCGTAGGAATGCATCTATTACAAATGTTTCCGTATCGGTCTTTCTTACAAATGAATCAACTGTGAATGTCTTTGTAAATGTATCGCGTATATAGGAATCCAATACGAATGTTTCAGTTGTTTCTTTCAATAGATAAGAATCTACAGTGAATGTCTTTGGAGTTTGTTTTCTTAGATATGAATCTACAGTGAATGTCTTGCCAGTTGGTTTTGACAAGAATGTATCAATTGTAAATGTCTCTGTAAATTCTTTTCTTAGATACGAATCAACAAGGAATGATTTGGTCTGTTCTTCCTCAATGAATGAATCAACTGTAAAGTTGAAAGACTGTACTTCGCGTAAGAAGGAATCTATTGTTACAGTTGTTTCAAATGTATCTCGTAGGTAAGCATCTATCTTGGCAGTCTGTATGTCGAATTTCTTTAGATACGAATCAATTTCAAATGTCTGTGTGAATGTTGCACGTAATATTGCATCTGATGTAAATGTTTTATCCTTTCTGTCAATCAGAATTGAATCTACCTTTACTTGAACTCCTGTTGAAGTTGAGTTTATGATTGGAATGATATCATGTAGGTGAGTGTTGATGTAACGGTATGGAACAGGGATTGTAGTGAGTGTAGCGTTTATTGTGAATTGTTCCGTGAATGTCTCGCGTAGGAAGGAATCAATAGATACGTTTTGACTGCCTTCTTTCTCTACAAATGCATCAACTGTAAAGTTGATTGACTGGCTTTCGCGTAAGAAGGAATCAACTGCAAACGTCTTTGTTATTCTGTCAACTAGTATTCCATCTACCTTTGATGTTACTCCTTTCTCAGTGGATGATAGAATTGCTTGTATCGTATGCATGTGGTTGTTATCGAATCTGTAATACACTGGTTCGGTTGTAAGTGTTGCATTAACTGCGAATGTCTCTAATCCAATTAATAATACAGTTGAATCAATCTTGAATGTTTCCTCAAATGTTTCGAGTAGGAATGAATCAACTAGTGTTGTTGCAGTATCTTCGTTTTGTATGAAACCGTCAATCGTTACATTGAAAGACTGTGTTGCAATTAGTGTTGCATCTACTGCTAATGTCTCAGTTGTTGTAAGTCTAACTATTGAATCAACTGTAAATGTTTTTGGTGTTTGTTTTCTTACAAATGAATCCACAGTGAATGTCTTGTCAGATGTATCTTGCAAATATGCATCAATCTTTGCAGTTTGAATGTCTAATTTCTTTAGGTAAGAATCAACTGCAAATGTTTTTGGTGTAACTTTTCTGATGAAAGAGTCTACAGTAAATGTTTCTGTAAATTCTTTTCGTATGTAAGAATCAACACTGAATGCCTTGCTTTGATCCTCTTTAAGATATGAATCAACTGTGAAGTTGAAAGACTCTGTTGATTTTAAGTAAGCATCTAAAGTAAATGATTTATTATATCTGTCAGTTAATTTTGCATCTACTTTGAATGTTACACCACTTGCAGTTGAGTTTATGATTGGAATGATATCGTGCAAGTGAGTGTTGATGTATCTGTAAGGAACTGGAACTGTTGTTAATGTTGCATTGATGGTAAATGTCTTTGCATATCTACTGGATAATATTGTATCAACTTTTATCTGAACACCACTTTCTGAGGAAGATAGAATTGCTTGGATAGTATGCATATGGTTGTTGTCAAATCTGTAATAGACTGGAACGGTTGTAAGAACTGCATCAACTGCAAATGTCTCTGCTGGTGGTGGAGTGGATGCCAGAATTGCCTGAATTGTATGCATGTGATTATCACCGTAAATCATTGGTGTTGATTTGGTTGTAAGAACTGCATCTACTGAAAAGAATTCTCCCTGTCTAAGATCTGCATCTATTCTAAATGTAACTCCATCCGTTCCAACAATAGGACTAATATCATGGAGGTGATTATCACCGTAAATCATTGGTACAGGTTTAGTGGTTAAAACACTGTCTAAAGTAAAACTTAAATTAGGCATCTACAGTACACCTTTTATAGATATAACTACGATAGATCTATAAAACATCTCTTTACACCATTGAATTGGGATTTATCTAATACATTGTATTGCATTTATAAGAAATATTGATAATTGTACTATTAAAATATAATTTTAGTCCGTGCCTAGCCTAATGTTTCGTTCACATTTTCCACCTGATATGTGGATCCGCTAAGGTTTGTCTCGTCAAACTGCCATTGGTTTAGATCTTCTCTTGACTCTATGATTTGACCACCGTATTTCTCAATGATCTTAGACACCTTTCTTTCCTCTCCACTTGCGAAAGTGAATTGGGCTATGGTATATTGTGGGTTCTTCTCATCATTTCTCCAAGTACAATTGAATCCCTCAATTCTTGGCAGATGCTTTGCACCAACTT
>Ga0308019_10002023_pt1 | contig 11804 bp, 7 predicted proteins | sample Neamet284_FD_203135 | JGI IMG/M metagenome (GOLD analysis project Ga0308019, IMG submission 203135) | Marine microbial communities from water near the shore, Antarctic Ocean - #284 | ecosystem: Environmental > Aquatic > Marine > Unclassified | place: Southern Ocean | collected 2014-10-01
GGATGAGGTAGTAAAATATGCTCATAAATTAGGCGAACGTGTAGGTAGAGAATTAGGGATTCCTGGTTATTTTTACGAAAATGCGGCCAAAACTCAAATAAGAAAAAACTTAGCTGTAGTTCGTAAGGGAGAATACGAAGCACTTAAATCTAAGTTGGTAGACCCTGAATGGAAGCCAGATTTTGGACCTAATGAATTTGTAAAAGCAGTGAATTCAGGAGCAACGGCAATTTCTGCTCGTGACTTCTTAATTGCCTACAATGTAAACTTAAATACTACCTCTACTCGTAGAGCGAATGCGATAGCATACGATATTAGAGAAAAAGGTAGAATTAAACGAGAAGGCGAGAAGCTTTCTGGAGCCATTGTGAAAGATGCTCAAGGTGCTACAATGTGGACACCAGGGGCACTAAAACATGTTAAAGCAATTGGTTGGTTTATTGAAGAATATGGTGTTACGCAAGTAACCATGAATCTTACAAATATAAAAGAAACTCCATTCCACTTGGCATTCGATGAAACTGCTAAAGCAGCCGCAGCTCGTGGAGTAAGAGTTACGGGTTCTGAACTTATTGGCTTAGTTCCTAAGAAGGCAATGCTAGATGCTGGAAAGTATTTTCTTAGACAACAAGAACGATCTACAGGTGTTCACGATAGTGAACTTATAAAAATAGCAATCAAAAGTATGGGCTTAGATGAGCTCAGTCCTTTTAATCCTCAAGAGCGCATTATAGAATACATGCTCGAAGACGGAGAAGACAAAAAACTAATCGACTTGTCTCTTACAGGATTTGCTGATGAAACTGCTTCAGAAAGTCCAGCACCTGGAGGTGGGTCAATTTCTGCTTACGTTGGGTCGCTAGGTATTTCTTTGGCAACAATGGTTGCAAATTTATCTGCCCATAAACGTGGTTGGGACGATCGTTGGGAAGAGTTCTCTGACTGGGCAGAAAAAGGTCAGGCACTTAAAGATGAGCTTTTGTTTTTAGTAGATGAAGACACTAACTCATTTAATAAAATCATGGAAGCCATGCGCTTGCCTAAAGGATCGGATGCAGAAAAAGAAATGCGCAAGCAAGCAATGGATGCTGCAACAAAATATGCGATTCTAACTCCATTTAGAGTTATGGAAACGTCTTTAGCATCTATGGACATGATTCAGGTTATGGCAGAGATAGGAAACCCAAATTCTGTTACAGATGCAGGTGTAGGTGCTCTTTGTGCTCGTACTGCAGTTATTGGTGCTTATTTAAATGTAAAAATCAATTGCAAAGACTTTGATGACACCGTTTTTGTTACGGACATACTTGCAAAAGCAGAAGCTGTAATGGCAAAAGCAATAGCAAAAGAAGAAACTATTTTAAAAATCACCTTGGATAAAATATAAGTAGAGTCCTTGTTTGTCAATTAAATCATATAGAACAAACTATCATTCAAATAAAAATAGCTCGACTTAAAAGTCGAGCTATTTTTGTATAGTTCAAAAAAAAAGAAAAGCTCCGTCATAAGCCGGATTCTGTAATCCACAAGTGAACCCCTATCATTTATCTACAATACTTATCACTAAGCATCTTTAGCGGTCTACCCTCCGAGATCAAACGAACAATTCTTATTCCCTAAGGAAGCCTCGGTATACATGACCTTGCATCTTATAAGGTTTACACAGCTATCTTTATCACTAAAAATACTGGTGAGCTCTTACCTCACCTTTTCACCCTTACCCTAAGGCGGTTATTTTCTGCTGCACTTTCTGTCATTGCAAGCAATGCCTAGCCGTTAGCTAGTATAATGTTCTACGATGTCCGGACTTTCCTCTTCTTAAAGAAGCGATAGAGTCGAGAGCTTTTCACTGCAAATCTACAAAGGTTTACGGAATGGAGATACAAACCATTTTTTATTTTCAATTATTTTACTAAAAAATTAATCAAACCAACTATCTCCACAACTACTTATATCACTACATTATACGCTTAAAATTAGCCTGTATATGTAATTATAAAAAAAGAAATATGAAAATTAAATGACAAAAGTGTTAACCTTTTGCGTTTTGCTTACATTAAGGTATAGAGAGGCACATATAATTGGCCCTTCAAATATTATATTGATTAATAACATATTAATCATTCGAGTCAAGGTTATCCGGGGGGGAACTATTACAAATTGACTCAAAAAGGCGCAAATAGCGCCTTTTTTTTTGTGCAAACATTTTTTACTTTCTGTATCGAGAACTACAAACTAAATGATAGCAATACTTAAAAAAGTATGGGTGACTCTTTTGAGACCTCTTTTGATAAAACCAATTATAGCTAAATAAAAAAGGACAACTTAATAAAAATATTAAGTTGTCCAATAAGTCTCCCCTTGTAGGTTCTCGTTCGAACCGCTTTTGGAAGGATCTTAAGAAGTTTAGAGAATGAAATCTATTATTTTACAATTGTCTTCTCTACAGTTCCATCATTATAAAGGTAAAATAGAATTGTCCCGTATGATATACTATTAGGATTGATATCTTGTCCTAAGATATTGACTACTTTCAAAAGTTGTCTTTCGACATTATGCTGATCTTCAATATAAGCTTCGCCTAATCCAATAGAGATGGATCGTTCTACTACCCTGAAACCCATGTGATCTGTTGTGACGAATGGTGGGGTATCAAATCTATGTGTATTTATTGCAAATATACCTGGGTATGTATGGTTACCACCCCTTAAAACTCTTAATTCACCAGAATCTATAAGCCAATTATTAATTGGATTTAGTATTAGATTACTGTCGGCACATACTTGATAAAAAGTTGTGGAATACCAATCTAAACACCATTCTGATACATTGCCAACCATATTATATAAACCATAAGGGTTTGGAAGAAATAATGTAGCCACTGGGGTTAAATAAGTTAATCCACTTGGACCACCAAAACCACTTCCATAATTTGCTTGATTAGTAGTAAGTGAACCATTATCTGTTGCATACTGAAGATCTTCTCCGCCTTTACCTGCATATTCCCATTCTGCTTCTGTAGGTAGTGAAACTTTATAGTAATCACAATACATCATTGCTCCATACCAACTAACCCATGCTGCTGGCCAGTTTTCATAACCTTCTACAACTGAATAAATATTATTTATTGAATCCCATTCTATCCAACATCTATTTAAAGGATTTTGTCCTCCACCTGCGATACTACTTAATTCAATTAGTACTTGTTGATCCCATACATTTCCATTATCAGTATTTGCTATAATATTCCACGAAGTCCCATTAGCAATATCAATTGAATCGCTAGACCAATCTCCTGGGACACCCTCAGTAACTGATAGTTTTCCTTGCGAATTCATTTGATTTAGAAAAGTAATAAAATATTGATTTGTTACTTCTGTTTCAGCAATTGAAAAGTCTGAAATTGTAACCTCATGTTCAGGTCCTTGGTCACTTGAATTAGGAGAGAAGCTATTATTTCCCATTATGAATGTGCCTCCATTAATAGGAATTAAAATTCCTGGATATGTTTGGGCAAGTAGAGGGAAGCCAAATAACACTAGGATTATGTAAAGTATCTTTTTCATAATGGTAGGGATTAATTATATCAAATAAAAATAGGTCAAGTTATTTTTAAAAATAACTTGACCTATAAGGCTCCCCTTGTAGGTTCTCGTTCGAACCACTTTTGGAATGATTTGAAGAAGTTTAGGGAATAAATTTCTTATCTACTTTACCATTATCATAAATGTAAAACAGCAGCATACCTCTTTTATGTTCTTTGTATTCTCTCCCTAATACATCAATCATCTTGAGTAAATTAGAATTCTGATTTGTTAAGTAATTGTTTTCGTAAATATTCAGCCCTACACAAGATTCGGTTATTTGGATTTCGGAATTACACCCTTCTGCATTAGAATCAATATCATTAGGGCCAAGAGAATTTGTTATGTACTGACAAATACTATTCACGGAGCAACTACTAAGAATACTGCTATTTAATATTGTCAATTCAGTAATTCCGCTTGGGTCAATATTATCCAGACCAGACAGACTCACTAAACTTTCATTGTTTCTTATTTTAATTGGTCCATTTGTACTAAGCACAGAAGATAAACCCTCTAAGTTCTGTAGATCTTGGTTATCTGAAATATCAATCTCACCACCAATACTATTTAAATTAATTAAAGCATCTAAATCCAGTAGGATAAGATTGTCTTCAATTTCTAGGTCACCTCCTAAAGTTTTTAAATTATTTAATCCCTCTAAGCTATTCATTCCAGTATTCTCATCTATGGTTAAATCTCCTCCTATAAAATTTACAGATTCAAAACCATTTAAATTTTGTGGGGTTTGACCACATTCACTAATAGAAAAATTACCTGGGATTAACTCAATATTTTCAAAACCGATAAATTCAATTAAATTAGAACATTCACTCATAGAAAATCCGCCTAAATATGTCAAAGTTCCCAGACCAATTGTACTTGTTATAGTTAAACATTCTGTAAACTTTAAATAACCACCTATGTATGTTAGATTATTAAGGCCTTCAAGGTTTTCAATAACACCATGTGGTTCATTTATGTCCACATTACCTCCAACATAGGTAAGGTTAGATAATCCAGCAAATGAAGTTATTTCGCACTCATTACATGATAAATTACCACTAATTGAGTCTAATTGCAATAGAGCAGGATAGTTTGTTAAATCTCCTCCGTCATAAGGTAATTTAAGTGTGCTCGGAAGTCTTGTGCAGTCTGGGTAATCAGTAACGAACTGTTCAATTTCATAACAAAAATAATAAGCTGGATAATCTTCATCAGGACATACTTGAGCAAATATTATGCTTGACAATAATAAAAAGTATGTAAGAAATATTTTTTTTAAAATCATAATTTCTAAGTTAAATCATTTCATGGCGTGTATATCAATAATTGTTCCAATAAAATAGCTATAAGGCTCCCCATTCCGGTTTATGTTTACCAGGTAAAGTTAAGTGCATAAAGAGCGATAAACTGGTTCTGTCGCATTAATTATTTTTGGACCATTTTTTAATGAAATTACGATTCTACAAAAAACTTAATCACAATAAAATCAACACGTTATGGTTTTTGTCTTTTATGAAAAAACGTAAAATTTAGTAGTTTTTAGATTAATGTGACAGAACCAGTTAGTGTGGCTTAGAGCTTTTTTAACACAATATATTATTCATTCCCTGTAGGGATAATTTCAAAAAAAAAGCCCACTCTAGTGTGGGCTTTTTTTGTTTTGTATATTGGTTATTAAAAGTATTAAAAGAGTCCTTTAACCTTTATTATGCAGAACTATTATATGGTCTGTCTTGTTTCATAATCTTCGGTATCGGTACTTTTTAAACATGAAGTTAAATTTTAAAACTAATTAATATATATATTTGAGATATTAATTAAATAGAGCATTTTTGTCCCCAATAGATTATGAAAAAACTACTTTACATATTACTATTTGTTCCTTTGCTTGTTATTGGGCAAGAAAAGTTTACAATTTCTGGTTATGTTACAGATTTAGAAACAGGAGAAAGCATAATTGGCGCCAATATATATTGTACTGCAATTAGTCAAGGAGTTACATCCAATTCATACGGTTTTTATAGTTTAACACTTCCTGCTGGAGTTTATCAACTTAACTATTCTTTTATAGGTTATCAGACATTAGCTAAGCAGGTTGCCTTAAATATAGACACTAGACTAGATGTTGAGTCCCTCCCTTCATCTATCAATCTTGATGAAATTGAATTGACTGGAAATGCGAATATTGTTAAAAGCACTCAAACGTCTGTTATTGATATTCCAATTTCGCAAATTAAATCTATTCCATCTTTTTTAGGGGAGGTGGATGTTCTAAAAGCTATACAACTTTTGCCCGGTGTTCAATCTAGCGAAGGAAGTACTGGTTTTTATGTGAGAGGGGGAGGCCCAGATCAAAATTTAATTTTGATGGATGGAGTGCCTGTATACAACGCTTCTCACATAGGGGGTCTTTTTTCTGTATTTAATGCAGATGCGATTAACAATGTTCGATTAACGAAAGGTGGATTCCCTGCTAGGTTTGGTGGCCGTTTGTCATCAGTGCTTCAAATTGACATGAAAGAAGGGAATATGAAAGAGTTTAAAGCAGATCTGAGCTTGGGCTTAATTTCTTCTAAAATGACTATTGAGGGTCCGATAATAAAAGATAAAACTTCTTTTATCTTTTCTGCTAGAAGAACTTATGCTGATCTTATTGCACGTACTTTTATTCCTAGTGAAGAAACTTATGCTCTTTACTTTTACGATTTTAATGCAAAGATTAATCATAAAATATCTGATTCAGATCGTATATTTTTAAGTACTTATTCTGGTAGAGACATTATAAGTATTGAAGACAATGGTGTAAGATCGTCAAAGCAAGATACTGGATCGTCTAATAATTCTGAAAGTTTTGGTTTTGGGATGGGTTATGGGAATTTAACTTCCACAGTTAGATGGAATCATCTCTTCAGTGATAAGCTTTTTTCAAATACAACACTAGCTTATACTCGTTACAATTTTAATACAAATTTTGAAGTTCAATCTACTTCAAATAGTGATACTATTTTTAATTATGATAACAATAACACTTATACAGGAGCTAGTAATCAAGGTGTTTCTTATGATTACTTATCAGGGATAGAAGATTTTTCCTTTGGCATAGATTTAGATTATATGCCAACTCCAAAGCACGATGTAAAATTCGGATTTTCATATACCAATCATCGGTTTTTCCCTGGATCAGTAGATTTAATGATTAATGAATCGTATCCAGATACCTCATTGAATTTTAACATTGACACGATCATGGATTTTTCTGGAACCACTAGGGTACATGAGTTGTATTATTATATAGAAGATGATATTAAATTTAGTGATCGTCTGAAGGCCAATATAGGTTTGCACATTGGCTTTTATGATATAGGCGATGCTGAAAGTTTATCTTCCAAAATGGTTAATATAGATAACTATAACTTTCAACCTCGTATCTCGGCGCGCTATCTCCTTAATGAAGATTGGTCTGTAAAGGCATCTTATGCAGAAATGCAACAGAACATTCATTTGCTTTCTAATTCATCAGTAGGGCTGCCAAGCGATATATGGGTTCCTGCTATAGATAGTGTTCCTTCGCAAAACTCAAGGCAATTGGCTGCTAGTATTACTACCCAATTGAAAAATGGAATGTATGAGCTTACTTTGGAGGGATATTACAAGACAATGACAGATTTAATTACTTATAAGGCTGGTTATTCTAATTTGAGTAGTACAGAATCTTGGGAAAACGCGATTGAAACTGGTGGTGTGGGTGAGTCTTATGGTTTGGAGTTGTTTATTCAGAAAAAGAAAGGAGCAACTACAGGATGGATAGGCTACACTCTTTCCTGGACTAATAGACAATTTGAAAATATTAATTTTGGAGAGTGGTATGCATATAAATACGATCGTAGACATGATTTTTCTATTGTCTTGTCTCATAAGCTTAGTGATAGAGTTGACTTTGGAGCAACTTGGGTTTATGGAACTGGTAATGCCATTAATTTTCCTCAGGCAGTTTATTTAGGGCTTCCTTATCAAGGTTGGGTTGGACAAAACATTGACTTAGTAGAGTCTTATGGAGACAGAAATTCTGTCCGAATGAACCCATATCATAGGTTAGATTTCGGTGCTAACTTCCATAAAGAACATAAGCAGTATTCTAGAACTTGGTCTATAGGTGCATATAATGTGTACAATAGAAAAAATCCATTTTTTGTTTACTTATCTGAAGATAATAGCCAAAGAGTTGCAAATCAAGTTTCGTTATTTCCAATCATTCCAACTGTTTCTTATCGCATAAAATTTTAGTTATGAAAAACAATTTATTTTTTGTCCTTTCCCTTTTATTCATATCCTCGTGTTCTGAAATGGATATGGTGGTAGAATTAGATATTCCAGATCATGAGCCTGTTTTAGTTTTAAATGGCGTACTGGATACTGATACAACTGTAAGTATTATACTCTCTCATTCGCTTGGTGCTTTTGAACAAGGGAGTTTATCTAATGTGTCTTCTGCAAAGGTGGCTTTGTATCAAGATGACAATTTCGTTGACAGTCTTTTTGCAGACGAGTTAAATCCGATTGAATACGATTACTATTCTAATGATAATTATGGAACAATTAATCTATTCAGTTATACATGCGACTACATTCCAGAAAGTGAAGCTGTTTATCGCATTGAGGCCAGCCATCCAAATTATAACACTGTGAATGCAAGTACTTATATTCCGGGAGATATTACCTTGTTTAATATACAGGTTGATAGCATGAGTAATTCAGATTATATAAATATGAGTTTTAGTTTTATGGATGATCCTAGTCAACAAAATTTTTATAGAGTTAGAGCTCTAGGAGATTGTTCAAAAAGTTGGATGAATGAGTTTGGGGAAGAAGAAGAATGGAATTTTGATGGACGTATTGAATTGAGTTCAAATGATCCTTCAATACAAGGCGATGGAATTCCATTTAACGGTTATACATTTGTTGGAGAAGAGGCTTTATTTACTGATGTTTTATTTGATGGGCAACAGAAAAGCATGTCATTTGATGTACAAACAGATTTTTTTAAATGGGGAGACTGTGATACTGTAGTTCTTCAGTTTACAGTTTTCAGTAACGATTCGTATAGTTACTTTAACTCATTACAAGAGCATTCAGAAAATGGGGAATCAGGTATTTTTGGTGGAGAAATTATCCCTGTATATTCTAATGTTGAACAAGGATTAGGAGTTCTTATTTCTGCTAATGCTCAGAACTTATTCTTGAAACCTTAAAAAGGTTATTGAATAAAAACGCCTTCATTTTCGCCCAACTCTACCGCAACATGTTCTTTTATAGAGGTTGAGAGAACAAGACCAGAATAATCTGTTCTAATACGGAATCTATGGTGTTTTCGGTCTATTAGCGCTGTAATTTTAATCATTTTTACAGGGACACTCAGAAAGTGCTTTATATCGTAAATCATCGTTTTTCCTGAGTTCAAAACATCATCTACTAGAATAACTACTTTATTACTAGTGTGATGAAGCCTCATAATTTCTCCAATGACAATATACTAACCAATAAAAAATGAACAAAACTAAATCTGTGACAAATCTGTTACATAAATTAACGAAATATAAAATTAATAAAAAAGTTAAAATCATAAAAAACCACCAATAATTCGGGATATAGAAGTATATAAAAGTATATATAAATAGTTTTACTTTCCGATACAAGATTAATCAACTCAACTACAGTGCATTACATATACATTTAGGTGACTTATTTGAGTCGATTTTCAAAAAACTAAATAAAACTAAATAAAAATCTCATCATCAGTAGTAATTTCGTTTCTGTCTCAATAAAAGTATTACCTATATATTTTATTCCTGGGACCTTTATGTTTTATTTCTTCTTGCGATAAAGATATAAAAGGTTGCACGGACTCCTCATCTGTAAATTACAAATCAGAAGCTACATCGGACAATAACTCTTGTATATTTGATGGAGATGGAGTGAATGAAGAAGAAGAATTACTTCTAAGCACATTTGAACCCTGCGAAAAAGAAACCGCAAGTTTTAATATTAGCACTTCGGAGTTAGCAGCTAAAATATCTTTTTCAAATGGTTTAAACATCAATAATGGTACAATTAGAAGACTAGGTGCTGCCTTAACTCGCAACAACTTCCTTCGTCATAAAAAGAAGGGTCGTTATGTCTGGGCAGTAAAGGAGCTGTTCTTTAACAATACTCCACAAAGTTTTAAAACTCTTTAAAATGAAAGCCCCTCCTGAATATTCAGAAGGGGCTTATCTCTTTATAAAATCTATTTACTCTTAAACGAACTACTCAATCATTAATTGTTTTATAACTTGAATACCATCAAGCTCCATTTCCAAGAAATAAAGCCCTGCATCAAAAGACGAAACATCAATAATCAGGTTTGTACTAGATTCCAGATACTTACTACTAGCTACTTTTTTCCCTAAGACATCCAAGACCTTCCATGAATCAATGACATGTACACTTTCAATCTCAATAAAGTTTTTAGCTGGATTTGGAAATATTTTAATAGCCTCAGCTACAGACTCTTTAACACTAAAACCAGGGCAATATTCAACCGTAATCGTAACTTCATCTGTAGTCTCTTCAAAAGAAAAGTCCTTTTGTATTAATGTGTATGTGGTAGTCTCTGTAGGTTTAACCCAAGGCATTCCGGGGTTCACATAACCAAAAGTATCTAGGGCTATTTCCTCATTTGGGCTCCACCAATACATATAATCTTCGTACTCTGTAGTTCCTATTTGTATGCTATCTCCATTACAAATTGTTACATCAACTCCTGCATCAGCTTCTATATGTTCTTCATTTACCAAGTGAACGCTTACATCGTCACAATACATATATGAAGTTGCCCCTAACATCGTACAATCTTCACTATCCTCCCATAAAATTTCTTCAAAAAGACTAAAACGACTAAATACCATAAACTCATAGGGCTCGTGTGCATAAACTGTATCAGAGACCAAAACCCACATTTCTTCATCTTCAACAATCTCATTTAATTGAATATCTGGCTCTTGTAATACATCAGTAAATTCATATGCAGTGTTTCCAAACTCATTTGTATATTGACTCCATAGTTCAAGATAATTATCTAATTTATAAGGGTCTTCAAAGTCCTCAGCATGCGCTCTTAGATAAACCGTATCAGTATGAAAATAGACTCCAAGTTCGTCAGAACCTCTCACACAACCTCCAACTCCATAAGGGTTAATTTTCTTCAAATAGAAACTAATCTGGTAAATTTCTCCTACTTGCATCGGCTCCTTTAGTTTTACTTGAAAAGATTCACGTGCGAAATTAAAACTGTTATATGTACAGGTATACAAACCACCCATACCATTACCTGAATTAGGTGTTTGGAGTTCATAAGTATCTCCCCCAAATATTAGTAATGGCATATTCAAATTCATATAATCTGGTGTTGTCGCTCCTGCCCCTCCTGGCCCACCTGGTGTAATAAACCAATTATTAGCTATATCCAAATTAGCATTATTCATAACAAAAGGAAGCTCTCCAGTATACTCTTCAAAACTAGGATTAGGCACTAAGTTTTGGGCATTAAGAACGTTTACTGCAAAAAGAAAAATAAAATAGTAGTGTTTCATAAAACAATTAATTAATTGTGGGGCGAGATATCTCGCCCCACTAAATTACTAATTATTAGTTAGTTTAATAAGTTTATCCTGCTGTAGAATTCCCTGCTCAAAATATATAATATACAAATAGGTTCCAGCCGCAATATGCGCTAAGGAAACGTTTTGTGTTACCTGATTTAACTGTGTACACAGAAGCTCCTTACCACTTATATCGTACAATACAAACTCAAGTTCAGCATCTAAATTACCTATTTTATCTATTACAATATGGGTATATGCCGGGTTTGGTGAAACCTTAATAATCTCAGCTCCTGTTTCGCCTACACTAAATCCAGGACAGTATTCTACTGTAATGGTAACCTGATCTGTAGTCTCTTCAAAGGCAAAATCTTTTTGTATTAGGGTATAGGTAGTAGTTACCGTAGGTTTTACCCAAGGCATTCCAGGATTCACATAACCAAAAGTATCTAGGGCTATTTCCTCATTTGGGCTCCACCAATACATATAATCTTCGTACTCTGTAGTTCCTATTTGTATGCTATCTCCATTACAAATTGTAGCATCGGCTCCTGCATCAGCTTCTATATGTTCTTCA
>Ga0308019_10002025_pt1 | contig 11796 bp, 14 predicted proteins | sample Neamet284_FD_203135 | JGI IMG/M metagenome (GOLD analysis project Ga0308019, IMG submission 203135) | Marine microbial communities from water near the shore, Antarctic Ocean - #284 | ecosystem: Environmental > Aquatic > Marine > Unclassified | place: Southern Ocean | collected 2014-10-01
TAAAATTTAGATGTTTTAAATACATCTCAGACAATGCAGACAGTAATGCTCCCAATGTCTGGAAAGAAAATTTAAAAAAAGGATCTAATTTATTTTATGGATTTGCTAAAAAAAATAATTTAATTAAATAAAATATATGGAAAATAGAACTTAATGAGCAAACTTAAAACAGAAGTAATTAAATATTCAAAAAAATTAAATACAACTAATCTATCGGCTTTAAGTTCTGGAAATATTTCAATTAGAACTAAAGAGAGGGGAGTAGATGGTTTTTATATTACTCCTTCAGGAATGAAGTACTCTTCATTAAAAACTAAAGATATTGTTTTTGTATCTTTAAAAGGAATATTTGACAAAAAAAAGAACAAACCATCCTCCGAATGGAGATTTCACCAAGATATTTATGTTAATAAAAAGAAAGCCAATGCAATTGTGCATGCTCATTCTACATGTGCTACAGCTGTTTCTACACATCAAAAATCTATCCCGGCATTTCATTATATGATTGGTGTTGCAGGTGGGGAAGATATAAAATGTACAAAATACGCTACTTTTGGAACAAGAAAATTATCTACGAATATCTTATGGGCATTAAAAAATAGACTAGCATGTTTGATTGGGAATCACGGTCAGATTGCATTTGGTAAAAATTTAGATAAAGCCTTCGAGCTAGCTCAAGAGGTCGAAAATATTTGTAATCAATATATTAATGCCCTAAGAATTGGAATTCCTAAAATACTTTCTAAAAAAGAAATGAAAATAGTTTTGGGCAAGATGAAAAATTATAAAAAGGACTAGTTTTTTATGATCAAAGTTGGAGAGCACATCACACTAGATTTTTTAGGTGTTAAAAAAGATTATCCAAAATCTTTTTACGAAAAAATAATTTACAAAATTGCAAAAGCTGCCAAAGTCGAAATTCTAAACGTTAGTAGCCACGTGTTTCAACCTCAAGGATTCACTCTAGTTGCTCTATTATCTGAAAGCCATTTTAGTTTTCATACTTTCCCCGAGAGAGGCGTAATTAGTTTTGATTTTTTTACATGTGGTAAAGTTCATCCAAAAGTTGCTCTAAAAATACTAAAAAAAGAAATAGAACATGAAAGAGTTGTGGTAAATAGTTTTGATCGTAACAGTGTAAGTTTATACGATGATATTTACAGCACACCAGGACAAAAAAAATATTATGTAGTCAATAATGTGCTGGAAACTTTTACCTCTAAAGTTGGCCAGTTTGTTGAAGTAATGAATTTAGAAGAATTTGGAAATGCACTTTTCATTGACCACGAGCTTCAAGTAGCTGAAAAAGATGAAAAAATTTATAGCTCAACTTTTTTTAAATCTAGCTATGATCTGAGTAAGAAAAATAACAATGTTGCTATTATTGGAGGCGGTGACGGCGGTGTTGCTAGAGAATGTTTAGACAACAATACTAATTATATTGATTGGTACGAACTTGATCCTGAAATAGTTGAATCATGCTACAGACATCTGCCAACAGTTTGTTCTAAAGTTAAAAAAAGCAACACAGTAAATACATTCTGGGGGGATGCATTTGAAAGTATTAAATCAGTAGAAGACTCGAAGTATGATAAAATTTTTGTAGACCTTAATGACGATCAATACTGTATTGACCTTGCACGTAAAAACATGAAAGGTCTAAAAAGAATTTTAAAGCCAGGCGGAATTATAACAGCACAAGTAGGTAGCAAAGATAAAAAACCTAAACAAGTAGAAAATTGGTGCGATGTTTTAGAAAAAAGCTTTGGTAATGTTTGTGTTTCAGGAGTACACATTCCTAGCTTTGATTGTAATTGGAACTTTGCATCGTCTATAATGGAATAAGTATTTAATATTTACTTTTTATATGTTTAAAGTTTCCTGTATTCAAATTTGCTCCGGTAAAGACATAAAAAAAAACTTAAACTTTTCAAAAAAATTAATTTTAAAGGCAATTAAGCAAAAATCCGATTTCATCATTACACCTGAGAACTCATCTTTATTCGGTCTAGATAAAAAAGAACTTATGAAGAAGGCCACATCAATGAAAAAAGATTTTTATTTAACCGGAATAAGAAAAATCGCAAACCAATATAAAACGTGGATTTTAGTTGGATCGATAGCAATTAAAGAAAAGAATAAAATAAGGAATCGTTCAATTTTAATAAATTCTAATGGCAACATTGAAACTTATTATGACAAAATACATATGTATGACGTCATTTTAAATAAAAAAGAAAAATACTTTGAATCTAAAATCTACACCCCAGGGAAGATGATCAAAACGGCAAATTTACCATGGGGTATGCTAGGGCTATCAGTTTGTTATGACGTGAGATTTCCCCACATGTACAGAAAACTTTCACAAAAAGGATCTTTATTCATGTCGGTACCTTCTTCTTTTACTAAAACAACTGGTCTAAAGCATTGGCACAGCTTATTAAAAGCAAGGGCTATAGAAAATTTTTCCTATATATTTGCACCAGCTCAATCAGGCACTCATTGGAATGGTAGAAAAACTTTCGGTCATTCATTAATTGTATCTCCCGATGGTAAAGTTTTGAAAGAACTAAAAAAAGGAAGTGGGGTTATTACAGTTAATATTGACCCAAAACTTTCGAAGACTTTAAGAAAAAGAATTCCTAGTATTAAAAACAATTAGTAGTGAGACTTAACTTCCTTAATATTAGAGCCTAAAATATTATTAATCTCAAGTTTAATTCTAGATCTCTCATCATTAGTTTTGTAAACACTTCTTGATAATCCGACAAAATTATCACCAAAATCATTATTTTTTTCAGCTAGTCTTTTCCCATTTTCAATATCCCAAAGCATGAGATTGACAGATTTTAATTTATCAACTAATGAAGCAATTTTAGATGTATCTTTTATTGAATTGGCATATGTATTTCTTAAAGAAAAAAGCTCTTTTTCAACATCTTTAAGCTTTACAGAATCATCAATTTTTTCTTTTTTTATTTCTAAGATAGTTATTTTATCAATCAGTTCTCCTGCTGATATTTCTGCTAATATTTTGTCTAATTTATTATTCATAGTATTTTTTTAAATATACTATAAATTTAACTTAAATAGATAAAAAATGTCAAATATACTAATCATAAAACATGGCTCGCTAGGTGATTTGATACAAGCAAATGGAGCCATTGAGGATATTAAAAATTCTAATTCAAAATCGCACATCGTTCTTTTAACCTCAGCTCCTTATTTCGATTTGATGAATAAATGTCCTTATGTTGATGAAGTTCTAATAGACAAACGATTACCTAGATGGAATTTATTTTATCTATATTATTTAAAAAAGAAATTGTTGTCTTACAGCTTTAGCGATGTATTTGATTTACAAAATTCAAAGAGAACTAGGTTTTACAGTAAATATCTTTTAAATACATCCAAATGGTCCTCAACAATTACCACACTTGAGGTAACGCAAAAAAAAATAGATTTTGATAAAGAACCGGTTTTAAAAAGAATGGAAATACAACTCAAAAAAAGTGGGATTAAAACTGTAAACGTAAAAAAATCTAATCTAAATTGGGCTTTAGTGAACATTAGAAGCATAACAAAAAATTATTTTAATAAAAAATATATTTTAGTTTTTCCTTTTTGCTCACCGAAATTAGCGGGGAAAAAATGGCCATACTATTCAATACTCATTTCACAGTTAAAGTCTAAATATAACAGAAAGTATGATGTTGTAATTGCTCCTGGGCCAAATGAGATCAAGGAAGCTAAACTATTAAATGCCCACATTTTACTTGATGAAGGAAAGTCATTGAAAATAAATCAACTTATAAGCTTAATCAAAGATGCAACCTTTATTATTGCTAATGATACGGGCCCAGCACATATTTGTAGTCATATGGATAAACCTGGGCTAGCTTTATTTGGCAGCCATACAACAGCTCACAAGGTAAGTATTGAGTCTGAAAAATTTAAGGCTATTTCTGTAAAAGATCTTAATTTACTTAAAGCTGAAACTGTAATGGAAGAAATTAAAAAAGTTTTAAATTAATGAAATATATTGCTTAATAATATTGTCCCATTTAAACTTTTCCGAAAATTTTTTAGCCTGCATGCCTAAAATTTTATAATTATCATTTTTAAAATATTTTAAAATTGTTTCATAGATAGCATTTAAATCATTACCATCACACAAATAACCTGTTCTTCCATCTTCAATGGCATCTGACTCACCCCCAGCAATACCACCAATAGACCCCTTGCCATAACTTCCCGCTTCAATAAAAGAGATTCCGAAACCTTCAACTGATTTTCTATGAATTATAGAGGGCATCAAAAATAAATTAGCCTCATTTAATAATGCAACTTTTAATTTTTCATCTGTTCTAGATAAAAAAACTACTTGTTCTTCCAAGCCCAATTGTACTCTTAAACTTTCCAAGTTATTTTTTTCATCACCATCGCCAATACAAACATATTTAATATCAGGGTAAGTTGGAATTAAGTTCTTAATGGTCATTAATATATTCTGGTGACTTTTTCTTTTGTCCAATCGTGCAACCGTTATAAGTCTTGGAAAAGCTGAGCCAAATATCACCTTCGCCTTTAAGCTTTCTTCTTTTTCAATTTTAACAGGGTAATCTGTACCTGGATTGATAATATGAATTTTGCTTTTCTCTAACCCCATATTAATTGCTAAATCTTTAGTATATTTAGAATTTGCAATAATAAATTTAGTTTTTTTAAAAGCTTTATTCATTCGAGAATTTAGAGAACTACCCAAAGAATGATTTATTTCCTTAGAATGAATTAAACAAAAGTTAGGATATTTAATTAAATAATCTGATTTAACGTACTCGAGACTTTTCCAGTGATCAAAAAAAATTCCTTTTATAGTATTATTCTCAAGATACTCATTTACTAAAAAAGCTTTTCTAAACTTTCTAAAAATTTTAAAACCTTTAATCCTCGTTATGTCTAAGCTTGAGCCTTGATCGTAATTTCTGAAATTTAAATACTCGTCTGCAAAAACTTTTACAGCGCCATGTTTCGCTAAGCTTTTAGACAGACCTTCCATTAAGCTTTGAATACCACCAATATCAGGTGGAAAATTTCTAGTGATTATTACAAACATCAGATAAGTTTTATTCTTGGATTAATATTATAAATATTTTAGTATCAAATTACAGCAATTATATGATTTACGAATTTGAAAAAAGCATACCGGTATTGGACAAAGATTCTTGGATTGCTAGTAACGCAGTCTTAATAGGAAAAGTTATCTTGAGAAAAAATGCAAACATATGGTTCAATGTCGTCTTGAGAGGAGATATCGAACCTATTACGATTGGAGAAGGATCGAATGTACAGGATGGAAGCGTATTTCATACAGACCCAGGATGTCCAGTAATTTTAGGAAAAAATGTAACTGTTGGACACATGGTAATGTTACATGGTTGTGAAATCGGAGATAATACTTTAATCGGTATTGGAAGTACTATTCTTAACAAAACAAAGATAGGTAAAAATTGCATCATAGGTGCCAACACTCTAATTCCAGAAAAAAAAATAATACCAGATCGATCATTAGTTCTTGGTTCTCCTGGAAAAGTTATCAGGCAAGTTACAGACAGAGAAGTCGAAGAAATTGAAATAAACGCCAAACATTATGTTGAAAATTATAAAAAATATAAAAAATAATATATAATGAAATTAATTACATTTTTTTTAGCACTATTACTCCAAACAAATGTTGTCGCAGGACTAAATCAGGTGCAGTTTCAGATTACGAACGTGTTAAATAATTATGGAACCAGCCAATTTTTTTTATTGTTTTCTAGGTCAAATATAGCTCGACGATGACCTTTAGCCGCTAAGTATAACCACTCAATACTTTTAACCTTACATCTAATTGCACAAAAGTTTTTATATCCTGTTTCACTTTCTTCTTTTGTATAATTAAAATTATCAAATTTATCATCCAATCCTGAAGTAGGCGTTACAGAATCTGTACCCGGTCCATTCGTAACTAAATAGCATTTTCTACTTATATGACCTGTGTTTTCCCAGGACTCTTTTGTAATTTCATCATTAAAGTGAATTGTACATTCTGCTTTAAGTCTCAGCTGGATCTTTTCTTGTTTACCGTAAAATAAAATTGAACAATTAGGATTTTTTTTAATCTTTTCTATCTTAGAGGATCTAATATCACTATGATATTGAATAAAATTATTTTGCTGACTAGCTTTTCTTAAAACGACTACTCTACCATCAAGATCATTATTGTTACCACAAATAAATACTGGGGTTCTAAATTCTGAGTTACGATCACTAACTGCACTAGATAAAAGATCCCAGATCTTTTTTTCTATTTCTTTAAAATCTTCATAATAACTAACGACGGTTGACACTAGTTATTTTTTTTTTTAAGTAGAGCAATTAGACTAGAACTATCCCATCTATTGCCACCCATTTTTTGAACTTCAGCATAGAAACCATCAATTAAAGCAGTAATAGGAACCGGTGAACCATTTCTTTTTGCCTCTTCCATTGCAATTTTCAAATCTTTTCTCATCCAATCAACAGCAAATCCATAGTCAAATTTGTCTGCTACCATTGTCTTAGATCTATTTTCCATTTGCCAAGATTGAGCAGCACCTTTTGAAATAGTTTCCACAACATCATCCATATTTAAACCTGCGTTAATTCCAAAATTTAAAGCCTCTGCTAATCCTTGTACCGCTCCTGCTATACACATCTGGTTCATCATTTTCGTTAATTGGCCACTTCCTGATTTACCTAATAGTTTTGCTTTTTGGCTGTAACAAGCAATTACAGGCTCTGCTTTTTTAAAAGCCTCTTCGTCACCACCTAACATAACAGTTAGTTTCCCACTCTCTGCACCGGCTTGACCACCTGAAACAGGAGCATCTAAAAAATGAAAACCTTTACTTTTAGCTTCGCTATAGAGCTCTCTTGCAACTTCAGCAGAAGCAGTTGTGTTATCAACATAAATAGAATTTTTTTTAGCCGTATTAAACAAACCATCTTTACCAGTAGCAACTTCTCTAAGATCGTTGTCATTACCTACACATGTAAAAATAAAATCAGAATCTTTTGCGGCCTCTGCAGGTGTATTAGCGGCTTTACCCTTGTATTCACTAACCCATTTATCTGCTTTAGCTTTTGTACGATTATAAACAGTTACATCGTGTCCACCTTTTGATATAAAACCAGCCATAGGATAGCCCATTACACCCAAACCAATGAAAGAAACTTTACAACTCATAAATGATTAACCTTTCTTTAAATAAAAAAATAATAATATTTGGTTTCATATTTACATTTTTTTCAAGTTTTGGACAGAGTTTTTTTTTAGGTTTGTTTAACGCACCAATAAGAAATGAACTCGGTATAACTCACGGTCAATTTGGTAGTATTTATGCAATAGCTACAATCTTTTCAAGTTTATTATTTATATGGGTAGGTAAAAAAATTGATGATTTTAGATTATTAAATTATTCTTTTTTTGTAATTATTACATTATTTCTTTCTACCTTATTTTTTTCTTTTATTAACAGCATCTACCTACTTGCTGTTGGAATTTTTTTAATGAGGTTTTCTGGTCAAGGTTTGATGGGCCATACATCCACTACAGCTATTTCAAGATACTTTGATAAATCAAGAGGTAGAGCGTTAAGCACAATTTGGTTTGGCATGTCTACAGCTGAGTTTATTTTTCCAGTTTTAATTATATATTTCCTAACAATTTATTCTTGGAGAAGTGTGTGGCAAGGAATATCAATAATAGTAATTGTAATTCTGCCTTTAATAATAAATTTTACAATTAAAAAAATAAATTTTGAGTCTAGAGAAGATGATTTAGAAGAAAAACCAAAAACTAAGATAAAAAGCTGGAAAAGAACAGAGGTATTAAAAGATTTTAGATTTTATATAATTTCATCTAACATGTTAGCAATGCCTTGGATTTTTACTGGCATGGCTGTTTATCAATCTTTTATATCTGACTCTAAGTTATGGGAAGTTTACACAATTCCAAAAGCTTTTATGGTCTTTTCAATAACTTCGATCATCACGCTTTTTTCATCTGGTTTCTTGGTTGATAAATTTACAAGTCGAAAATTAATTCCTATTATGAACATCCCTTTATTATTAGCTATGGTTGTTTTATTTTATAGTAAGCAGGAAATTTCAGCATATTTCTTCTTAGGCTTAATTGGCATATCTAATGGATTTGGTAATATTTTAGGATCATCTACATGGGCTGAAATATACGGAGTTAAATATATTGGAAGTATAAAAGCACTAACAACTGCCTTCATGGTATTTTCGACTGCTTTAGGCACTGCTGTGTTTGGAATTTTAATTGATAATGGCTTTACTATTGAAAATATAGCTTTTATCTGTGGAACCTACATTATTATATCTATATCTATATTAATGTTATTCAGAAAAACCTTAGAACCAATAAAGTTAGAAAATTAGACTTGAATTATTAAGTTTAATTGAATACACATCCATCATCATGGCACGAATTACAGTAGAAGATTGTATGCTCAAAATAGACAATCAATACGATTTAGTTTTATTAGCAAAAGAGAGAACGGCTCAGCTTAATGCTGGAGCGGAAATGCAAGTTCCTGAAGAAAACGATAAAAAAACTATAGTCTCTCTTAGAGAGATAGGTGAAGGAAAAGTTTTAGTAGAAGATTTAAAAAAAAGTGCAGTTTTAAGATTAAGAAAAGAACCAGATGAAACTTTACAGCAAGAAGAAACCGAAGAAGAAGAAAATGATGATTTTGAGAATCTTTACAAAGGTCAAATCTCTAAAAGTGGAATAGCCATTCTTCCATCAAAAAGAACGAGAAAAATTCCAGAAATAAAAAAAGTTGCCGCTGCAGAAGCGGAAGAAGTGTTCGAGAAAGTTAAAGAACCAGTTAAAGCTGAAGAACCTGCTGTGTCTGAAGAACCTGCTGCGTCTGAAGATCCATTAACTCTAAAAGAAGAAGTAACTGAATAATAAATAAATGAAGAAGACAATATCTGTAGCTCCGATGATGGACTGTACAGATAGACACGAAAGATATTTTCTAAGTTTAATCAGCCAGAATATTCAACTATACTCAGAGATGATAGTTTCTAATGCAATCATTAGAGGTGATAGAGATAAAATATTATCTTTTAAGAAAGTAAAAAATCCAACAATCTTACAAGTAGGCGGTTCTAATCCATCTGAATTAGCAGAAGCCTGTAAAATTTCAGAACAATATGGATACGACGAAATTAATTTAAATCTTGGCTGCCCAAGTAAAAAAGTACAGAAGAATAAATTTGGTGCCTGTCTAATGAAAGAACCAAATCTTGTTGCAGATTGTGTTAATGCGATGGTGAACGCCACAAAACTTCCTATCTCTATTAAAACTAGAATTGGCTATAATGATATTGAAGATTTTGAATTTTTAAAAAATTTTATTTTAAAAATTAAAAAAGCAGGTGTAAAAAAATTCATTATCCACGCAAGAAGAGCTATCTTGACAAAACTAAGTCCAAAACAAAATCTATCCATTCCACCATTAAAATATGATTTTGTTTACAAGCTTAAAGAAGAGTTTAAGGAAGACGAAATTATTATTAATGGCGGAATAAGTGAAATAATTCAAATTAAAGATCACTTAAAAAAAGTAGATGGCATTATGATTGGAAGAGCCATTTATCACTCGCCATATTTTTTGGCTGAAATTGAAAAAGAAATTTTTCATAACGAAAATATTTTAAGTAGAGATGAAGTTATGGAAAAATTGATACCATATATTCAAGAAGAAACTAAAAAAGGAACGCAATTAAACCATATCATGAGGCATACTGTTGGATTATTTCACGGTCAAAGTGGTTCAAGACAATGGAAACAATATTTATCTAAAAATATGTGTATACGAGACGCTGACATTAAAAAAGTTGATCATATCATGGATCAAATTAAATATAACGGTAATTCAAAACATTTAGAAAGATAATTTGGACCTTCTAACTCAAAGTGAAATTTTATTTTTTTTATGTTTAATGATTTTGACAGCTATTCCAGTTGGTTTTTTTGCTGGATTATTCGGAATCGGGGGTGGGTTAATTTCAGTTCCTTTTCTCTATTATCTATTTTCATCTTTTGGTGTCGACCAAGCACATGTTATGCACTTGGCTGTAGGAACATCATTTTCAATTATCATCCCAACATCTATTGTTTCAGTCATGACACACCACAAGTTCAAGGCTGTTGATTTTAATGTTGTCAAAAGTTACGGTGGCTTTGTAGTCACTGGTGTTATTTTTGGAACAATTTTTGCGACAAACTTAAATACCAAACTTTTAGTTCTCTTTTTTTCTATTGTTGTATTTATTTTAGCTTTCTATTTGCTTTTTCTGAAAGAAAAAGAAACAAATATTAAACTTAAAATGAAAATAAGCTCTAAGATATTTTTTGGATTTTTATCAGGATTTATTTCTGCTCCAATGGGGATAGGTGGAGCTGTAATGAACGTTCCAATATTAAAATTTTTCGGTTATTCAATTAATAACGCTATAGGTAGCGCTGCGGCGATTGGTTTTTTGATTGCGTTATTTGGAGCTATTGGATTTACAGTTATAGGCAGCTATTTAGGTGTTAGCTTGCCTTTAAGCATTGGATTTTTAAATATACCTACTTTTTTAATTTTTATTCCTATAACAACATTTATGGCTCGTATAGGAGCAAGAACAGTTCATAAAATCGACAAACAAAGAATTAGTAAATATTTTGGTATTTTTTTAATTGTTATTGGATCAAAGTTTTTATTTGAGTATTTTAAACTTTAATGGAAAAAGTAAGCAAGAATTTTCTTAAAGACTCTCATTTTATTGCCGAGCTAAAGCTTTGTAACATCAGATTGATAGATAATTCTAGATTTCCTTGGATAATCCTCATACCTAAAAGAAAAAATATTTCGGATATTTTTCAATTAAGTAGTAAAGATCAAGGTTTACTGATGAAAGAAATTGTTCATGTTTCAAAAATAATGAAGAAAACTTTTAAAGCATTTAATCTTAATGTTGAAAAGATTGGTAATATTGTCTCACAATTACACGTTCACATTATCGCAAGATCAAAAAAAGACTGTACATGGCCACTTTCTGTGTGGGTAGTTAAAAAGAAAAGCTATTTTAAACAAGACTTAGATAGAATGATTAAAAAACTTAAAAAAAATTTTGGTGTTTAATTTTAAAATGTGTAAAACGCTTTAAAAGAAATGAATAAAAATTTAACAAAAAAAAATTTAACTAAATTAAAGCCTTCTGCCACATTAGCAATAAATGAAAAATCAAAAGAATTGATGGCAAAAGGTAAGAAGGTTTACCGCTTTGGTTTTGGTCAATCTCCTTTTCCAGTACCTCCAAAAATAGTATCTGCCTTAAAAGAAAATGCTGATAAAAAGGCATATCTCCCCATGCAAGGTTTACCTAAGCTTAGAGAGGCAATTTCTAGATACTTGACTAAAAAAACGAAAAGCAGCTTTACGAAAGAAAATATAATTATCACTCCAGGTTCTAAAGAAGGAATGTTTTTGATGCACATGGCATTTAACGGAGATATAATTCTACCAGCCCCAAGCTGGGTTTCTTACGCTCCACAAGCACAAATTGCCTCCAACAGAGTACATTGGATCCAAACTTCTGCGGACAATAACTGGTTTCCTACTGCCGCAGAGCTAGAAAGTAAAATTAAATCAATTAAGAATAAAAATATAATTTTAATATTAAATTCAC
>Ga0308019_10002027_pt1 | contig 11790 bp, 12 predicted proteins | sample Neamet284_FD_203135 | JGI IMG/M metagenome (GOLD analysis project Ga0308019, IMG submission 203135) | Marine microbial communities from water near the shore, Antarctic Ocean - #284 | ecosystem: Environmental > Aquatic > Marine > Unclassified | place: Southern Ocean | collected 2014-10-01
GAAAATCACCGGTTCCAGCCTTGTCGATGGCTGCTTGGAGGATTTCACTCGCTATGTTCGCGCTGAACTGTTAAGTCCTTCTGGAGCATCGGTTTGGGCGATCGATGTCTGCGAAGATGTAGAAGCAAAAACCGATCAAATCTTACCCGAGCCTACTTTTGAAACCGGCAACTGGAAATTGGTAATCACCGCTCGTGGCCTTGGGTCTCAAAGTTCATTCCTACAAGACCAATTCCAGATTGACCTTACCATTCATCGAACATGTACAACTTACCCACTCGAAGGCGACCAGTGTATCTAATCACGCCAATGAATCAGAGCATGCATAGAGCCTTGAACAGTTTCGGCATTTGCCGGGTCGGTCGTGGTTTCGTAAAGCGCCACCTTGAACCATCAATCGTTGGACTTCCTGAACCGCTTGTTGAAGTTCATTCTTGGCAACATCATTCCAAGGGATTTGGTGAAGGTTTTCTTTACCGTATCGGAGAACTCCATAAGGGGAACTTTTGTTTGTACTTTTTTCAACTAAATGCAAATAGGCAAGCAACTGCATTCGATGAGATGCGTGTGGCTTGAACGGAACTTTACCTGTCTTTTGCTCGACTGGAATAAATTCGCCATCGACGATTACAATTTGATCGGGCCGACCTCGCAAACCTGTATGAGTGTCAACGAGGAGGTTTGAAGTTGAATCATCATCTGAATAGGCAACTTCAACTTCCTCCTCCAGATTAATATCTTCCTTCATTGATTGAAGAGTGTTTTCAGATAAGAGCATCCGTTGGAGTTGCCAAGATGCAGCCAATGTCCATGACATTGCTGTGACGAAGAGGATAAAAGTCGCTTGTTCTCTGTTTTGTGCAGCCATTAAGGCAATGGCATGCAATCCCAATACAATTGAGCCAAACAGCAAACTGGCTTCGACCCGTCCTGCTTCAAACCATCCGCCGATGAAACCCTTTGGTTCCCAAAAATAGGTGAAGTCGTTCGTGGCTGCTAAGAATTTAGTTTTTTGCCGTGGAATTGTTTCGCTCAAACCAATCCAGGAGCGCCATGGAACAGAAATGGCGACAAGACCTACTAACAGGGTGGTAACACTCCACAAAGCGAGGTACCGAGCCATCTCTAAGGTGGTACCAATCTCATCGATGTAATTGAAAGCAAGAGCGTCAACACTCAATGCGATGATTACTGAAAACCACCAAGTCCAAATCGTAACAGAACGACGCATTTCAGTTTGGATGGTTTTGAAATCCTCCATCTTGTTGTGAATTTCTGCGTGTCTTTTGATTCCGGCGACAAGGGCTTCCCCCTGGCCAGAATTCCCTTCCCGCGATAATGACCAAGACAATGGGCAATATTCGTGACGTTCCAAATCACTTGCACTGACTGGAACAGCAACCCCCTCTGCATCACGCCAAAAGTTGTCGTCTGCTAGTGTGGCGCTCAGTAAGTCGTTTTTTTCTACTTTTTGTTCCAAATACGACCCCCCTACAACTTCACACAGGGCTTTTGTGATTTGAGTTCTTCCTTGGTAATCCCATCGAATTTGGCTCGAGGTGGGAGGTGAATTCATTCCGCCTCTCTACGAAGCGGTTTAATATGGAGTCCAAGTCGGCAGACTGCTGTGAATTACCATGTCCGAGGAAATGAGCTTACTCTTACCCTTTGAATCCTATGAAGAGAACGCTGTCAATATTGGTACTCAACAAAAGAGTGCGGATATGGCTCGCTTCATTGAACGTGTCCGTGAAGATGGATTGTACCTTTTGGATGTCAATATGACTGACTCTCGAATTCGCATGATTGCTGAGTTCCTTAACAAGTACGACCCTTCTCGAATAATGGTCGTTTCTGCTCGTCAATACGGCCAACGCCCTGCTCGACTCTTTTCAGAGGCAATTGGCGCAAACGCTGCTGTAGGCCGCTTTATTCCAGGCTCTCTTACCAATCCAGTTCTCCGTTCCTATGTAGAACCAGATATCTTGTTCGTTACAGACCCTGCTGCTGACCAACAAGCACTTCGTGAAGCCGTCAACTCCGGTTTGCCAATCGTCGGTATTGTCGATGCGAACAACAACCTTCGTAACGTCGATATCGCACTTCCAGCAAACAACAAGGGTCGTCGTTCACTCGCTTTGGTTTACTGGCTCCTCGCCCGTGAAGTTCTCAAGGTTCGAGGGAAGATGACCGATGAAGATTGGGCTGCTTCTCAAGATCTCGAAGAATGGCAATCCACTTTCTGAAGTGTTCAACTGTTCGGTTTCGGCTTTCTTTGAAGGCCTCTATCTCTTGTAAATCATTCACTTTAGTTTGTTGAATACAACTGAGAGAAAGTAAAACTTGTTTCAAGGGTGCTCATCCCCACTTGAATCGTTTGTACTTCTCTTTAATCTTCAGCATTTGGCGCTAAATAATTCGAAATTCCGATTGCAAAATCTTCAGGCGTAGGTGCGCCATGCATCATGTGACGAATCTTTTTAGCCCCAGGTAACCCTTTGGTAAAGGCAACTGCATGACGTTGCATCCATCGGGGTTGCAATCCAATCGTTTTCTGTGAATGTTCGATGTACTTGTCCCAACACCATTTACGCGTTGCAAAAGCACGTCCTATGTCGGAACGCTCATACCAATCTTCGCCGAGTTCCTTAATCCATGGCAACTCCTCTTCAGCCATCCAACCTAAGCCAACTTTGATCTCTCCAAATATTGCTGGGCGTCCAATGGCACCGCGACCAATCATTAGGCCTGCGGCTCCTGTTGTTTCCAAACACAGCCTTGCACTTTCAGTATCGTTCACATCCCCATTGGCTACAACAGGTACTTCCACTTCATCGACAATACGTGTAATCGAATTCCAATCGGCTTCGCCAGAGTATCGCTGCCGAAGAGTCCTGCCATGAATGCAGAGGCGTGAGGTTCCAATGTTTTCGAGTTCCTTACAGATTTCCAAAGCATTGTTGGCGCCTTGACCAGTCCCTAATCGCATCTTGGCTGTAACGGGTACATCTACGCGCTGAATAATCCCATCAACCATGGAGACCAGGTTATGCGGTTCGCCCATCAAAGCAGCACCAGCGCAAATTTTAGTCACTTTAGGTGCTGGGCAACCAAAATTCAAATCGATGATATCTGCAGTAGGGGCTAACATTTCAGCAGCAGTAGCCATATCTCCAGCATCTCCTCCAAATATTTGCGGAATGAATGGAATTTCTGTGGCATGAGACTCCATCTTTCGCCATGACATGGCAGCCTCTCTGGTAAGGGCGGTACTGTTGGTGAATTCGGTAATGGTTACATCTGCTCCACAATCTTTGGCGAGCAATCGAAACGGGAGGTCTGATACACCTGCCATTGGAGCAAGGAACAGAGGACGAGCTTCACCTTCCCACGCTCCAGGCTTGGCACCAATATGCTCGCTCATTACCAATCCCTCAGAATCCTTGTTTTTCAAGGGTTGGCTCTTTCTTGCAGTGGGGTGTCACTTAGGATGCCATTGATTGTTCAAGCAATTGAGCAACTCGGCGCATTCTTCGAAGGGTTCTGTCGATTCGAGAACTTATCTCTCTGTGAACATCATCAGAGGTGTAGCCTACCATTCGATGACCCAAAGGTAGCCTACCACCGAGAAGGTTGAGCAGTAACATTTGGTCATCGGAGGAAATATCTTTGACCATTTTTTCAACTTCTTCCACCTTGAGTTTTCCTTTCTTTAGACTGGAGAGTATTGATGACTGTTGTTTCGAATTGAGAAGACGTTGAAAACCGCCTTTTTTCAGCATCCAATCTTCACCGCGACGCTGGTACTGTGCTGTCATTGCAGACCACAGAGCGACATTGAGCCGATCAATACGGGGGACGCGTTGAACCATTCCAGTACTTCGAAATCGCTCAAGAATACGCCCAATTCTGGGCTTTTTTTCATCGAGAATTTCACTTGCTTCATCCAGTGAAAGGGGTAAGTCCCTGTTCAAAAGTAATTCAAACAATTTCACTGAAATTGATTCTGCATGGGCTTCTTTTCCAGGTCTTTCGCCAAGCAATCCAAAGTCACCCATCCATTGTGATAAGAGACTTTCTTCACTGTCTGAGAGCAAAGGTCGGTGGTCTACAATTCCAATGTGGAGTGGCGGAGTCTCGGTCGGGATAGGTTCAGAGCCAAGGTTTGGATTACTGCGGTTCCATTTAGAATCGAGTAAAGCCATTCGTTGTTTCACAATTGTTTCACATTGTAGGCTAAAAAATTCAATGGCATTTGTTAACGAACCACCGCGTAAGAAGTATCGCCGCCAACCCTTTCCTTCATTGGAAAAACCAATGATTCCAGCCTCTACTAATCGAGTAAGGTGGTGATTCAATGAAGCTGGTGTGAGTGCCAATTCATCGGCCAACATCTGTGCATCCCAACTGACCTCTGGTTGAGCAAACAAATAGTCTCTCAAAAGTCGATGAACTGGACCTGCCCTTCCTTGGTCTGCAGTTGCTTCACCGCGCTTTCGAACCAAGCATAATGTGTCGATGAACCAACCGACTAAATTGTCAATTTCACGTTCACTTGTTGGTAACGCTATCTCGGTTAAACGAACACTGAACATTCTACTCAACATTGGTTTCGGACGAGGGTCTTTGAAGGCTATGTATTATTTGCCTCTCAAGCGACGAAAAATGGAGTCACTATCGACGGTCGTCGTTCCATTCGTAATCGACTCCTCTCGAACCATGCCACTCAATATCCATGTCGATATGCGGCATCATTTCAATACGGTCTTCACGTAGAATTCCTCTTCTGCGGAGTACTTTCACCGCCGAATGCACAGTCGCTCGAGAACGTCCAATACGCCGAGCAAGGGCTGCTTGTGAGCGCGGAACACCTTCTTTTTTGATGTCTTCAATGATTAACTTCTGAACCAGCGATAAACCGATTGGCAAAGCGGTTGCAGCCCGTTCTTCATTAACAGATATTCCGCGTAAGATCTCGACTTGACTCGGTGCTCCAGCAAAATAGCATGTTCGGCCATTTACTGGCAACACCGTAACACTTCGGCGACTTTGTAAGACATCAAGGTGATGGCGTAACGTTCCATTAGCGGCATTAAGGGTTGATTGCAATTCACGATAGCATAATCCTGGGTGCAGTTCCAGTGTTGAAAGGATGCGTCGCCTTAATGGGTGTTCAAACGCTTTCGCTTTCGTAGATACACTGCCAATGGCGAGTGCACCAACGGCTGTTGCAGCTGCAGCAACTCCACTTGCAATCCCCACAACTCCTCCAGCGGCACCAACAATACCTGCAGACAACCATGGCCGTTGACGGACCCATTGTGCAAGCAGAGGCATAGAACAGGGTTTCTTTTCTCCTTTCTTAATCCATCCCTTCTGCGCATCGGCAAAGAGATAAATCAATCATGGGCTAAAACGGTGCCTCTGTGGATCTTCAAATGAGCGACAAGGGGTGAAAGTAGGCGTCCACACGTCCGTCCATGTTCAGTCAGAAGGTACGTCACTCGAATCGGTGGGCCGTCGGAAACTTGACGTGAAACAAGTCCTTCATCAGCCAGATAGCGTAGTTTGTCAGAAAGCGTACGAGAGGAAATACCTTCCAGTAGATTTTTCATTTGATTAAATCTCCGAGGACCTGAAATATAGAGGGCAGAAAGAATCTCAATCGTCCATCTTGAACCAAAAACGCTCAATGCTTCACCTGCTCTACAGACTTCATTATGTAAATCATTCATTGGATTCAAATCTTTTTGGGCACCTAAAAGAGTTCGGATTTCGCCTCCAAGTTGGATGGCAGATTCAATCGAAGACCGGACCACATTGTAATCATCACGCGAAACTTTAAGCGGTAGTGTAGGCAAATTATTCTCCTCATTAGGACGCTAACAGCACCACTACTTAATTCCATTTTAACACCGTACTTGTTGTTTTGCTCAAAACAGTAATTTCATCATCATTTCATCTCACCTTTGAAGAAGTCTCACGGTTACGGGTGAATATGGCCAAACAGGTGTTGCTCGTGCGTGGCGGCGCCCTTGGAGTAAACACTGGCATCGGAGGAGCCCATCATAATCTTGCCACTTCACTTGCCCAAGGTGAACTCAAAGGTTGGGGGAGTACTTCTACTTGCGAATACAGTATCACAAAATGGATGAACCCACTTTCTAGAGTGTTGAAAAGATGGTATTCGCATCCGAAGCGCGTCAGTAAAATACTCAAAAAAGACCATGATTACAGTATCCTTCACGTGACGGACCAAGAGCAAGCACATCTCATTCCCGAACACTGTCCAGTGCCTGTCGTTGTTACGGTTCATGATTTATTCCATCTCTTCCCTGAGCGAATCAAAGTGGGCGAAACTTCAATCGAAGTTGGAGAGCAGCAACCCGGTTGGTTTCGTCGTCGAGACCTTACTAAATTACGGGCAGGTCTTGCTCGAGCAGACCTCTTAGTATGTGACTCACAAGCAACTTTATCTGCATGCCAGAAGCATTTTCCAAAGGTGAATTCAGTTTGTGTACCTCTTGGGCTAAACGTCAAATCCTTCAAACCGAAGCCTCAAGAAAAGACCGACATCCTTGGACCAGCATCCCACTTTGTCAAAAAATGCCACTTGTTAATTGTGGGTAGCCATGCACCCCGTAAGCGATTGCAATTCCTCTGCCAAGTTCTAGGCGGCCTCGATGAAGAGGTGAAACAGAATATTTTGGTTCACCATGTTGGTAATGAAACGTGCCCTTATGGTGGTCCTTCTGCATCAGCGCTTAGTAAAAAGTACGGAGTAGAGGGTTGGGTTTCACACGGTGGTGAACTTTCCAGTGAGGCATTGATGCACCTCCGTCATGCCAGTGAAGCTCTACTTTTCCCAAGTGCCAGTGAAGGTTTTGGTTACCCGCCACTTGAAGCAATGGCTTGTGGCACGCCGGTTTTATGTTCAGACCTTCCCTCGCACAATGAGTTAATGCCTGAAGAAACCTGTCTTCGAGCCGATGATCAAGACGCTTGGAAAGACGCACTCCTCTCAGTCTATTCGAATTGGCAGAGCCGTACTAAAAATGACGAAACTCATGTTTGGCAACAGCCTCGGTCTGGATTGATTGAATTCGCTTCACGATACGACCAAAGTCGATTTTGTCTTCGAATGGCTGAAGTTTACGATTCATTGTAGATATTGTTGAAACAATATGCTCATATGTAGTTGGAGAGCGTCGAAGAATATGGCCGAAGACACTTCACCACAGACCATGGATTCAATCAGATGGTTTCATTCGATTCCGTTAAAAGATGGAATTGTAACTCCTGGCCTCGATGCCTCGATGGCGAAACTTGAACAAATTTCCCTTCCGAAAGATTTGACCGGAAAGACGGTTCTTGATATCGGCGCTTGGGATGGTTTTTTCTCTTTCCAAGCAGAAAAAGCAGGAGCGAAAAGGGTGCTTGCAACCGATAACTTCTGTTGGAGCGGCCCTGGATGGGGTACGAAAGATGGTTTCAATTTCGCTCATAGTGCATTGGACTCAAAGGTCGAATCACTCGATATTGATGCAATGGATGTTTCACCAGACAATGTTGGAGAATTTGACATCGTCATGTTCCTCGGAGTTTTGTATCATTTGCAAGACCCAATGGCGGGTCTTCGTGTCGCTGCGAGTGTCTGTAAAGAACTGCTCATCATCGAAACTGCAGTTGACGATTTGCATCGTTGGAAGCCATCGATGGTCTACTATCCTGGCGATTCTTTCAACAATGATGATACCAACTACTGGGCTCCAAATGTCGGTGCAATGAAGGGCATGCTCAAGGATTTAGGTTTCTCTCGAGTTGAAGTTGTGTATCCAAAGAATCCATGGATTCGTTATTCACTTCCTCTGCGGTTATTCTCTTCAATCAAAGGAATGTTCACCGGTCGCGGTCCGTTCCGACAGACCATCAACCAAGGCCGAATGTCGTTCCATGCCTACCGCTGAGTGAGAACTTCTCTCCGCAGTGTTCTTGAATGGCGTTTTGTTGGCAAGTTCATGCAACCTATTCAGCGCGTAGCGATTGTCGGTGCAGGAAACATGGGTTCCGGCATTGCTCAAAAAACAGCTCAAGAAGAATTCGATGTACAAATGGTAGACCGAGAACAACAATGGGTGGACAGAGGTCAAGGTATTATCTCGACCTTCCTTTCTGAAGCCGTCGAACGACGTATTTTCTCACCTGCTCAGGTTGAAGCAATTGAAAGTCGAATCACAGGTGTTGTTGGTGTCGAGAACACAGCAGTGGATACCGACTTAGTGATCGAAGCAGTGTTTGAGGACTTTGATATCAAAACTGCAGTCTTCAAAACATTAGACAAAGCATGCGGTCCAGATACAATCCTCGCATCAAACACATCTTCGTTATCGGTCAATGCGTTGGCTGAAGCAACAGGTCGAGCGGACCGTTTTGTCGGTTTGCATTTCTTTTTCCATCCTGCAAAGAACCGTTTGGTCGAAGTAATCCCTGCCCGTGCATCAAGTCCTGAAACCGTTGAAAAAGTCGTACAGTACTGTAAGATGCTTGGCAAGGTCGTCATCGTTTGTGCAGACCGTCCTGGTTTTGTCGTCAATCGTTTCTTTGTTCCTTGGTTAAATGAAGCCTGCTTACTGATGGAAGAAGGAGTTGCTACGGCGACTCAAATCGATGCAATCGCTCGTAAAGCATTCCGAATTGGTCTAGGGCCATTTGGTTTGATGAACCTTACAGGACCACCTATTGCCCTTCACTCGACTGATTATTTGTCAGAACAGTTGCATACACCTCGATACAACGGCGCTCAAAACCTCCGAGATTTAATCGAAGCCAATGAACAATGGACTCTCGATGGAGATGAATCCTATTCCGATGAACAATATACCGTTATTTCAGAACGCTTGTACGGTGTCGTTTTCGGAGTTGCAGCTCAAATTGTTGATGAAGGTGTTTGTTCAATGGAAGACGTGGACCGCGGAGCCAAGGTTGGACTTCGTTGGGCTCGTGGACCGTTTGAATTGATGAATAAAGTAGGCGTTCAAGCCTCGAGTCGAATGGCTCAAGCCTATGCTGACTTGGCTGCTGAATCAGACCCTTCTCGTGCATGGAATGTCCCTCAATTCTTTATTGACCAAGGTGATGAGAACTGGAACTTCTCTTACATCGATACCTCCATTGAACAGGGTATTGCAACAATCACAATCAATCGCCCTGAAGCCATGAATGCGCTCAATGAAACGGTTGTCTCACAACTTGGTGATGCATTGGACCTTGTCAATGCTGATGACTCGGTACATACGATTGTACTCGATGGTGCTGGTAAGGCATTCGTTGCAGGTGCTGATGTCAAATTCTTCGTCGATAAAATACGCGCAGACGCCATTCCAGATATCGTCGAATTTACAGCCAATGGCCATATCGTTCTTGACAAACTTGAGTCTTCTTCCAAAACGACCGTTGCTTTGACAACCGGTCTTGCACTTGGTGGCGGATTAGAATTGGCTTTGTCGTGCGATTACCGAATTGGAACTCGCCGAACGCAATTCCGATTCCCTGAAACTTCGATTGGAATCTATCCAGGTCTTGGTGGCTCGCAACGACCAGCTCGAATCTGTGGAATACCAGCAGCACGTTGGGCAGTCCTCGCTGGAAACTTCATGGATGCTTCTACCGCTGCTGACCTTGGATTACTCACACACTTGGTCGATGTATCTGGTGTAAGTGCTTGTGTTGCTGAACTTGCCAAGAACGGCAAGCCGGCCAACAAATACCCAGGTCACCCAGCACAACCTGACAGTGCAGTTGCTGTCTTTGCCACTTCCTTTTTCTCTGATGAAAACATGCCAGATTTGATGTTTGGAAACTGTCCAGGTGGATTCGATTCACAAGACCGAAATGTAAGCCGTCAACTCAAATCTCTGTCTCGCACAGCACCAATTGCTTTGTCGATGGCCAGTGCCTTAATCGATGAAAGTGCAAACACGAGCCTTTCAGAAGGATTGCAATTGGAACTTGACCGCCTCACTGAAATTTTCTCAACTGAAGATTCACTTGAAGGATTATCGGCATTAATTGAAGGTCGAAAGCCGACGTATTCGAAGGTGTGATTAGGCCCATTGGTTTTGTATTGCTGCCATCTCATTGATCAGAGTAGTAATGTCAATCGACTCTTCTTGAGTATGGGCAAGTTCGATTCGATTCTGAACAGCCTTTACAAATTCCTTCTCGGGTATTGTTCCAAGTATATCTTCTATGAAATCGGCCAATGAGGTGCCCTTGCCTTGAGAAATAGCGATACGAGCACGTTGTTTCTCTGCATCATCCTTTGGCTTCCGTACATTGCTCATTGTATCACCTCAGGCATATCTAAATGATTGGCATACCAATCTTCCCATCGAATGACTTCCTCATCCGACCATTCGTTTAACGGACCGGTTAATGAGATCCGTTGAGTATTTTCCGACAACGGAAGCATGGTTGCATTATGTGTGCATTTCACTCCAGGTGCGCCAAGTACCATTGCCTTCTCAACAATTCCGAGTCCGATGGACAAACTACGGGTATCGGTCCCAGACCAATAAGCAGCAAATCCAGGATGTGTATGTACCCAGAGTTTGAACGGAGCAATACAGCCAACTGGCGGAGCGAGTTGGACTTGTCCTGAAGTTCCCCAGTCAATGGAGATGACATTTTCTGCATCGATGAGTACTGATGTCTCAAGACCAGCGAGGTAAGAGATGGCATAGACGACATCCCAACGGCCTTTTTTTGAAGCACGGTGTTGGACATCGAGGAGCATTTCATCATCGATTTGACGTTGTTGTGCTTTTTCGGTAACATGTGCCCACACGTCTTCTGTGATTTCGAGTTGTTCTAAAGCAGGAATCAAGATCATGCCTTCACCTCCAGTGAATTCTTTTTTATTTGAGGAAACTCGAAGCTTCCATAGGTCAGGCTTCCAATCGATTGAACGGGGCCACGTCTTTCACGTAGTTTCTGGACGAGCCACTGAGCGCCAAAGGTACCAGCAACTGAAAACCCAAACTCGAGGTTTCCAGCATCCAACGCCCCCTTGACTTGACAACTCATCGGTTCATGGTCGGGAGTCATTTGTTCAACCAGTGCAGCATCGGAATCTGAAGAAAGAATCATCCAACCATCGGCCGAACAACGAAGGTCAATCCAGGGCACATCGAGCGAATGAACCAATCTCCTAGGTTCCGGCCTGTCAACACAAACGACAACGAAATCATAGTTTTCAAGTTGTTCTGCATTTCTCAAGTTCTCGTTGACAGCCGTGAGTTCAACATATTCCGTTATTTCAGAATAACGATTGAAAAGGGCGTTCACTTTGTGGATGCCTACATTCTCTTGAGAGAAGCGTTGGTGGCCAAGGTTGGTCGTTTCGACAACATCCCCATCCATCAGCGTAATATTCGTATTCAATTGTATGCGTTCTAATGCAGGTACAAGTAAGTCGACAAGCGTAGTTCCGATACCGCCGGCACCGATGATAAGCACGTTTTTGACATTCTTTCTTTCGTTCACACTAAGAAAGAATTCAACCCTTAATAAGAATAGTAGATTGCTTAAAGCACCAACATTCTCTCAAGAGCAGCAATTTGAACTTCTAAGGTGAAATTCTTCTCGACATAGGGCCGTCCAGCCTTTGCCCAAGTGTCTCGTAGAGCAGGATCTTTGGCATCCAAGTAGGCTGCTTTCCAAGCACTGATGTCATGTCGAGGTAACAACCGCCCAGAATCGACTGGCGACATTGTGCATGCGAATCCTCCT
>Ga0308019_10002029_pt1 | contig 11787 bp, 12 predicted proteins | sample Neamet284_FD_203135 | JGI IMG/M metagenome (GOLD analysis project Ga0308019, IMG submission 203135) | Marine microbial communities from water near the shore, Antarctic Ocean - #284 | ecosystem: Environmental > Aquatic > Marine > Unclassified | place: Southern Ocean | collected 2014-10-01
ACTTTCGCTCGGCGATGGCGAATGACCCGAATACGGAAATGGATCGACGAAGATTCGTAGCGTTGACCGATCCTGGCACTCCACTTGCAGATCGAGCTAGAGCCGGAGAATTTGGCACTTGGGTTTCGACTCCAGAAGATGTCGGCGGGCGATTCTCAGCGCTCAGTGCTTTTGGGATGATGCCAGCTGCAGCTACTGGAATAAATATTCGACAACTTGCTGAATCTGCCACACGAATGGCGACAATGTGTGGCTACGATTCGGACGGTAATCCCGGTTTGAGACTTGGTGCGTTTCTAGCTAGCAACGCATTAGCCGGGCGTAATAAAGTCACACTCCTAACTGGGCAAAGCTACTCAACGTTCGGTATGTGGGTAGATCAATTGCTGGCAGAATCAACTGGTAAAAATGGCAAAGGGCTTATCCCGGTCACAGGCGAGCCAGATCTGAAAATTCATCAGTATAGGAATGACCGTCAGTTCGTCGTGTTCAATCCTGATGGAGAGTCAACGGTAGATTCTTTTGCTAACGAACTATCTAAAGCGGGTCATTCTGTACTGCTACTGGAAACTTCCAGTTCGGACAAGCACGATATTGCTGGAGAATTCTTTAGATGGCAGTTCGCCACTGCCGCCGCTTCGTCACTGATGGATATTTATCCGTTCGATCAACCTGACGTAGAATCGGCGAAAATAAAATCTCGCGAGTTACTGTCCAATCCAACTTCGAACATAAATGATTTTCCCGTTTCAGATGCGCTATCGACGGTACTAGGCAACGAGTCGCCAAATTACGTAGCCATCACAGCATTTCTCCCAGAAACTCCCGAACTAACAACAGCATTTTCAAATCTCAGAAAAGCAATCTCAGAAAAAACGGGGATGGCGACAACGTTTGGATATGGTCCCCGCTATCTGCATTCAACCGGGCAGTTATACAAAGGCGGCCCACAGAACGCAATTGTGTTGGGATTCATATCAGGGGAATACGATGATCTTGTCGTGCCAGGTGAGTCTTACACGTTCGGGCAACTGACAGAAGCTCAAGCAGAGGGTGATTTTATGGTGATGGCGGGAGTCGGTCAAACAGTTTTACCGGTCAGACTCAGCGGAGACTTGGTCGAAGAAATAATGACCGTCACAGACAAAATAATTCGAACAGAACGGCCCTAAAAGTAATACGGAGACCTTCACATGGCTAATTCGGCAGACATTTCAAATCTCAATTACTTCGTCGCACTCGACGACCGAGTCGATATATGTTCTGAGGTTCTAGGTTCCACAAGCGAACCAACTGCTGCGGAGCGAGAACGAGCGGCAGATCTAAAACGAGTCGTATTCGACGGAATTACGTTATCCATAGAGCACGGCATTGCTAAATCTAGCCTAGCTCTTTGGGCAGACAGCGATTTAGGTGAATCCGTACTATTACGCGCCAAAGCTATGTCGATGACGACAGCCTCATCACCCGGAAGCGGTGTCCGCTCATTAAGCCGACTCAATGTCGATTACACAGCAGTCCAATTAAACATGAATCCCGATGGACCTAAAGAAGCGCGTAAAGAACTCCTACACCGATTGAAGATCGTTTCCGACACGGCTAGCAAAGAGTCGATTCCGCTGATGATCGAGTTAGATACTGTTCCAACGGCATCTCAAATTGAAACCTATGGTGGTCTTGGCGTTGCTAGAGGAATCGTTTTACTCATGGCAATGCAACAACTTCAGGATGCCGGGGTAAATCCTTCGATATGGGCTTTCGAGCCAGCCGACGATGTTTCCATCACTGAAGCAATTGCTGTTCAAGCAAACATTGATGATCGCGGCAACAGAGTACTTCTAGTAGTCGCTGACCAACTATCCACCGGAAAAATAGGCAACACGGTTTCTCAGATAGAGAAGAGGACCATAAGGCTCGCAGCCCGAACCCTCGGAATATCGGGTGTGCTGGTCGGTACAGGCGTATATTTCGGTCTTCTTCAGCGATTGAACCAAGGCATAATCGAACGTGATGAAGCCGTAGCCTCAGTAGCTGCCTATCTCGGCGATATCAGCGCAATTTTCGAAAAGTCCCGTAAAACGTCCGAGGTTCTCTAAAACACCGAATGTCAGATCAGATCGAATCTACCAGCCAGATTAGCGCGTTCATTTTCGATCTCGACGGAACGCTCGTTGAAACAGAACAGCTTAAAGCCAAGTCTTACGCAACGATAATCGGTGATCTCAACGGGGCAAACACGCCGGATCATCGAGTCATTGAGCTCTACGAGCGCATCGTAGGTTCGACAGATGAGATGGCTAGCCGGAAAATGATCGACGAGTTCAATCTTTCAGATTTACTTGAACCTATCGATGGCGAACTTTGGAAGCACTTGCACCAGATCCGTATGGATGAATATCGGAACACTGACGGTGCTCCTCAACGTATCCTCGAAAACGTCTACCAACACAATATCGACCTTCTGCGAGACCAAAAACGACTCGGCAGAACTGTATCCGTCGCCACATCCTCATTCAGTGACGAAGCCAATCGGGTACTCGATGTATTAGGCGTACGAGTCTTACTAGACGATATCGTCGGCAGGGATTCAGTCACGAATCCAAAGCCTGACCCTGAAATATACTTGCTAGCAATGGAACGTCTTAGAGTTGAGCCGGAAGAAGTAGTTATTGTTGAAGATTCACCGATCGGAACGAAAGCTGCAATGGCATCGGGAGCATCGTGGATTTGTGTAAGCACACCGTTCTCTCGACAAGCAATCGAGTCATCTACATGGCTCGATCCGATGTGGGTCGTACATGATCCAGCTAAACTCAATGAAACTGTTAATCGCAGAATCGAATCGATAGATAAGAACTGATCGGCCGCCAAACTTATTGGTACGATCCAAGTGTTGCGGAGAAATTGAATGAAACTCGGGATGGTTGGCCTCGGTCGCATGGGCGGCAACATGACAGAGCGACTCCTCAACGATGGTCACGAGGTAGTTGTATTCGACCCAGATTCTTCGGTCGTTACTTCACTATCCGACAAGGGTGCATCTGCAGCCACTTCGCTCAGCGATATTGTGAGCCAGCTCGAAACGCCTCGAACCGTTTGGGTCATGGTTCCCTCTGGTGACATTACTGAACAAACAGTCAACGATCTTGTTGAACTACTCGATGAAGGCGATACCCTTATCGATGGTGGAAACTCTAACTACAAAGAGTCGCAGCGACGTAGTAAACACGCAGCATCAAGCAATATAGACTTTTTGGATTCCGGCACCAGTGGCGGTGTTTGGGGGCAAGTGAACGGATACTGCCTAACTGTCGGTGGAAGTCGTGACGCATACGACCGTAACCGTCCAATTTTCAAGACTCTGGCACCCGATGATAGCGACGGTAATCTCCACGTAGGACCAAGTGGATCAGGCCACTATGTGAAGATGATTCACAACGGCATTGAGTATGGTCTTATGCAGGCATACGCCGAAGGTTTCGAGCTTCTCGCAGCTAAAAAAGATTTCAATCTTGATCTAGGATCTATAGCAGAAAACTGGACCCGGGGCAGTGTTATTCGCTCATGGCTTCTCGACCTGACAGTGGACGAACTCGCCAAGGACCCTCGACTCGACGAACTCAGTTCTTACGTCGACGATTCAGGTGAGGGTCGATGGACGGTAGATGCTTCGGTAGAACTAGCGGTGCCAGCACCGGTTATTACGGCAGCATTGCAGATGCGTTTCAGGTCGAGACAGGATAATCCACTCGGCGGAAAAATGCTGGCAGCGATGCGCAATGGCTTCGGCGGTCACGCAGTTAAGAAAGCCGAATAACCAGTTGACACAAGATGACTTTCGAGCACCTCCTCATTACCCGTTACTCAACACACAAATGATGAGTGCTAAAGAGCTGCGGGAAACTCTTGAGGATTTATGGGAGTGGGTGAACGAAGCCGAAATGGCGCCGGAAGAAATTGCACCGGACGACGATTTGATTCAGGACGTGCGTCACCAAATGGGGACCGTCATCGAAGAACGCGTTGACCGACATTCCGACGAACCAAAAGGTTCTCGAAGCGGCTAACCGAGCAGTCGGTTGTAGAGGGTGGCTTGCCGCCCACGAGCCTCAGCGTAAATATCGGCTTTAGAAGCGTTAGGTTCGTACGTTTCAGCAATGTGTGCAGGGTGAGTGTCGAGACTGTCCCAAACACCAAGCGCGTGCAGAGCAAGTATTGCGGTTCCTCGACTTGTGTCTTGCTGCTCGGCCGAAACGCTTACAGGAACGCCCAGAACGTCGGACATAGTTTGCAGCCACCACGGGGAGTTCTGTATCGCTCCGCCGCTTGCAATCATCTGATAGCCAGATTTCACGCCAGGTAATAAAAGATCCGCCACCAAGGCGAATCTATAAGCGACCGATTCAAGCATCGCCTGAAGAATTTCCATCGGTGTTGTCGAAATCCGTACGCCTTCTAAAACACCGGTAGCACTGGTCGACCAACCGGTGGACCGTTCGCCAGCTATGAACGGTAATACATTGATTCCGTGCTGCGCTGGTTTGAGCTTCTCTAGCTCGGCATTGAGTAGCTCAATGGGCGGCAGATTTAGATTTTCAAGAGCCCACTGAACAACGTTTCCGCCTTCAGAGAAAGACCCACCCAATAGCGTTCGATCGCGACCTAATCGGTACGCCCAGAGTCCAGTTGGAACATCTGGTGCAGGGCCTTCGCTCAGCACACGCATTGCACCGGTAGTACCGACCGTAAGAGCTACCTTTGTTTCATCCACACATCCCGTTCCCACATTAACCGCAGCGCCATCGCCAACAGCAAGTAAGAACGGCAGTTGAGATAAAGTAGGCCAGCGTTGCGCAAATTCTTTTGAAAGCCCACGTTCAGGATCGCTCCACTCAGCGAGATCAGGAAGATTCTCTTCACCAATGCCGAGTCGCCCCAATAATCCATGATCCCAATCGAGTTCATGGCGATTGAGCAATCCGCTCCACGATGACACGCAGAAGCTTGCCTTCACGTCATGACGACCGAACCATTTCGAAAAAATGTAGGTTGATACGTCGACATACCGATCTATTCGATCAGCCAATTCCGGTTGGGTGCGGCGTAACCATCGAATACGACCCGGTAAGTACGAAGTGTGCTGCATTACACCGGTGCGATCGTAGATGATCGGAACGTTGAGTTCTTCTCGCAGTCGATCAACATCAGCAGCTGAACGGGTATCGGCATACGTATAGACAGGTGTGATTGCATTGCCGTCAGCATCCACGCCGACGACAGTGCTCGACATACAATCGAAGCCGACGCCAATAATTTCCGAAGACCGACATCCAGCCTTCTCCATTACAGAATCAATCGCTTGCTCTGTTGCAATACGCATCTGATCAGCGTCTTCTTCCGAAGTACCGTCCGATGCCACGGTTTGAGTATGTGAAATAGTCGCCTCGACACCAGAAACACTACGTGCGCGTGCGTCGAACAAGCCTGCTTTCACAGACGAACTACCAATATCAACCGCTAGTACAAACGGTGATTCGTAATCACTCAATTCGATACACGCTCCAACTATTTCAGACTTAGGAAACTAAGAATTTCTCGACCAATGATTGGTCAATTTCTATACCAAGCCCCGGCTTGTCACTAACCTCGAAGAAGCCATCTTTCGGCCCGTAGTTCTCGGCAGTAATCGCATTCTTGTAATCGTTGGCGTGATGTCCGTGTTCCATGATCATGAAGTTGGAACAAGAGGCTGAGTATTCTACTGTTGATGCAACCGACAAAATTCCTCCGCCGCCAACGTGAGGTGCAACCGGAATATTGTAAGTATCGGCAATAGTGCCGATTCTGTGCCCCTCGGTGATACCCGTGCGAGCGATATCGTGCATAACGATGTCGTAAGCACGCCGTTCGAAAGCTTCACGCATTTCGTATCTAGTACGACTCCACTCACCGATTGCCACTGCCATATCAAGTGCTTCCGATAGAGCTACTGCGCCCGGAATGTCATCCGGTACCAGTGGCGATTCCAACCAAGTGAAATCTAGCTTTTCGAGTGCACGTCCCAGTCTAATAGCGCTACTCAACGAATGACGCATGTGGACGTCACACATCAGCATCACGTTCGGTCCAACTCGCTTCCGTACAGCGCTAGCAATCTCGGCAACGCCCTCTGCATCTAGCAGTAGGTGAAGCTTTAGAGCTTGGTACCCGTATCCGACATGTTCTTCAGCTAAATCAGCAACTTTTTCTGGATCAGTTCCACCCAGCCCGGCGTAAAGCTTAATCTTGTCGCGGTAACGACCACCAGCAAGCTTATGAACGGGCTTGTCAGTCGCCTTGCCGACGATGTCCCACAGAGCAATATCAGTGCCACCAATCGCATCGACGTAGAAGCCAGTTGGATGACCCCGTTCACGCATTGCGCCGTAATTACGGGTCCAGATAGCTTCGATATCAAACGGGTCGCGACCCAAGATCAGTGGTCTAACCAAATCTTCCACGATCGTCTGAGTAGTGCGCGGCGATACTGGCGACTGCGCCTCGCCCCAACCGACAATTCCGGTATCGGTTTCGATCTTGATGACTGTAGTTTCGTGATGCTTCGAATAGATCGAAGTGAACGCGGTTTCGTCTACAAAGTAATCGCCGAAATCGATTACAGCGGGGCGTTCTTTGCCTTCACCTTCTTCATCGCGAACAATGCGAATTGGGAAGGCGGTTATTTCTTTGATCTTCAAATCTATCGAGCATCTTTCAAACTGTTTTTTTTGTTAGTTGAACGGGAACTTCTAGTCTGTCTGCATTTTTGCAGGTGTCATCAGTTCAAAGAACTCGATGTACTGACTAATAACGTGCTCGCGTACTTTTGCACCGATTGCCATTGCATCTGGAGCAAGCGTCAGACCTTCACGGTACGGAGAATCTATCGTTTCATCAGTCCATTCCATGTACACGCGATTGTTGTCACCGGGCACAGTTCCACCATTGAAGTAGACACGAACTTCAGAGCGCTGGTCAGCGGCCGAATATGCATCACCCTGCTGCTGAACCAAAGTAGCTACTTTTCGAGCAGTTCCTGGCTTCACTTCATACACACGTCTGATCACATACATAGGTGTCTCCTTAGATCCCAAAAGCTCGAAAATGTCGAAGTTTTGGGATATTTTCACGAAAAATAATGAACTGAAAATTCATATCGAGATCGAACCTGCTCAAAATACATCCTGAACCGACGGTCGGTAAACGCTTTCACGCCGGTTTCACCATAATTTAACGCCAGAATTACGAATATCCGAGATATCATTACGGGACTGTCGCCAAACAAACTCAGAACAAGATAGAAGCCTGTTCGACTGGAGCAACGAATGAAGATCGGCGCCCCTAGGGAGTCAGATTCCAACGAGAACCGGGTGGCTCTTGTGCCAGAAACGGTTGAACGCCTCGTGAAAGCTGGCCACGAAATATTTATTGAAGCTGGAGCGGGAACAGCTGCGGGGTTCCCAGATTTAGCCTATACAGACGCAGGGGCTAAGACATCTACTGCTAACGACATAGCGGGTTCGGTCGACATATTTGTCCATGTCCAACCCCCAACTATCGAAGAAGTCGGAGCACTAAAAAAGGGCAGCATTGTTGTATCAACGATGAATGCACGCTCTAACTCTTCATTGGTTTCCGCTCTCGCTTCGTCAGGTTCTACCGCACTAGCTATGGAGCTAGTCCCCCGAATCGCTCGCGCACAGCGCATGGACGTACTATCGTCTCAGGCATCTATTGCCGGATACAAGGCAGCACTTCTCGCTGCGAACTCACTTGGCAAATATCTGCCAATGATGATGACCGCTGCTGGAACTATTCCACCAGCCAAAATCCTCGTACTCGGAGCCGGTGTAGCCGGACTTCAAGCAATCGCAACTGCACGTCGACTCGGCGCAGTTGTCGAAGCATTCGACGTACGAGCCGCAGCTGGTGAACAGGTCGAAAGCTTGGGTGCGAAATTCATTCAGCCTCCGGCAGCAGAAGATGCTGAAGGAGCTGGCGGTTATGCACGTGAGCAGACAGAGGATGAACAGGAAAAGCAGCGTGAGTTCCTTAAAGAGCACATTGCTCAATCCGACGCAGTTATTACAACCGCGGCAATTCCAGGACGCCCTGCCCCGTTACTTATGACAGAAGACATGGTCGACGTAATGAAGCCGGGTAGCGTGGTTATCGACCTCGCTGCTGAATCAGGTGGAAACGTTGCTGGCACAGTCGCTGGTGAAATTATCGACAAGAACGGTATTTCGATCAACGGACCAATCAACGTCCCAAGCTCGATGCCGTTCCACGCAAGCCAACTCTACTCACGAAACGTAATGGCGCTCTTCGATCTCATAATTGATAAGAAAGAAGGAACGCTGATTATCGATTTTGAAGATGAAGTGATCGACACTATGTGTGTTGCACACGAAGGCGAAGCTCGACATGGATTAGGTGAATAAATGTTTGACGCCGAAGCGCTAATAATTGCTCTAACAGTGTTCGTACTCGCGATTTTCATTGGGTACGAGGTAATTACAAAGGTTCCTCCAACACTGCACACACCACTGATGTCGGGATCAAATGCGATCTCCGGAATCGTAATCGTGGGTGCGCTGCTGGTTGCTGGTCAGGCTGATGGACTTGTAGGGCAAATCCTAGGTGCCATTGCAGTCGGACTCGCGATGATCAACGTGGTTGGTGGCTTCATGGTTACCGACAGAATGTTGAAAATGTTCAGAAGGTCGGGTCAGAAATAATGAGTACCGACGCACTCTTCCACATAAACATTACGAACGCGGCTTACATCTTCGCTGCGATTCTGTTCATTGTTGGACTAAAACAACTCGGTTCACCAGCGACAGCGCGGAGAGGTAACCGAATGTCCTCGCTGGCTATGCTAGTCGCCGTACTGGCGACAGTAGTCGGTAACGAAATCATGTCGTGGGAATGGATTCTAGGAGGAATCATCGTTGGTTCCGCCATCGGAGTCTACTCGGCTCGTAAGGTTGAGATGACCTCGATGCCGCAACTCGTGGCGATCTTCAATGGTTTCGGTGGTGCTGCTTCGGCAGTGATCGCAGCCGGTGAATTAATCCGTTTGATCAACGAAGGTGCAGTAATAGCTGAAGACGTTTCGATCACGATCATGGCTTCTGTAATCGTCGGTGGAGTGACCCTAACCGGTAGCTTCATCGCCTACGGCAAGCTTCAGGGCCTGGTTCCAACTCGACCTCTGCTTATGCCAATCCGTAACGTAATCAACGTTGCTCTGTTGATCGGAATGATCGCTTCTACCGTTTGGTTGGTTATCGATCCTTCGATCACTGCATTCTTAATCGCTGGTGGAATCGCACTCGCACTAGGGATCCTTGTTGTGATTCCGATTGGTGGTGCCGATATGCCAGTGGTCATCGCACTGCTGAACTCTTACTCCGGCATAGCTGGCGCTGCTACAGGATTCGTCCTTGGCAACAACATGTTGATCATCGCTGGTTCACTGGTTGGTGCTTCGGGACTGATTCTCACGAGAATCATGACCAAGGCGATGAACCGATCTTTGATGAACGTAATGCTCGGAGGGTTCGGTGTTGAAGATGGCGCATCGGCTAGCGGTGATGAGGAAACTCGACCCGTTACTTCGATTCAACCTGAGGACGCTGCGACAATGCTTGCATACGCTCAGTCGGTGATCTTCGTGCCGGGCTACGGTCTTGCCGTTGCTCAAGCTCAGCACCAGGTTCGTGAACTCGCAGACTTGCTCAAGCAAAAGGGAATCAGTGTTCGATACGCTATTCACCCTGTCGCCGGTCGTATGCCGGGTCACATGAACGTACTGCTCGCAGAGGCTAACGTCCCTTACGATGAACTGAAGGACCTTGATGAAATCAACGGTGAGTTCCAACGAACTGACGTTGCAGTGGTTATCGGTGCTAACGACGTGACTAATCCGTCGGCACGAACCGACACATCGAGCCCGATCTACGGCATGCCGATTCTGAACGTTGACCAGGCACAGTCGGTGATCATGATGAAACGTGGAATGTCAGCCGGTTTCGCCGGGGTCCAGAACGAATTGTTCTTCCTCGACAAGACCCAGATGCTCTTCGGTGATGCCAAAGACTCCGTCGAGAAAATCACCAAAGAAGTGAAAGACCTTTAGCACTTTTCGGCAAAGACAAAAAAAGGCCTCAGTTGAAAACATCTGGGGCCTTTTTCGTTTAGACAATCAAACTAGTTAGAACGCCTCGGTCAGGTTGCTGCCGGGTTTTCGGTATTCCTTGTTCCAAAGCCCCTCGACCTGATATCGAGGCTTCCAACCAAGCACTCGGCGAGTCTTCTCATTATCGTGTTTTCGGTGGGGTAAATCCGGGAAGATGAAGAATGCTTCATTCTTCGATGCAAGTCGTTCTTCCGAAACCTCAACAGCAGCTTGAACGGCTGTGCCGCAATCCTGCCATGCAGTGGAAAATGGAACCATATCTTCGTGATAAACCACCGGCGCTTCGGGTCCGCCTAAGTTCCACGAGTGCTTCATGTTGTAATACAGCAGCGTGATGACCTGAATCCCGTACCGTTCGCTAAACACCCGACATATTTCCTGTCCCAAAGCCTTCGTGTGCGCATACAGCCGGGTTCCCGGTGCTGGTGGCATATCGGGAGTTAAATCGAAGTCCCATTCCTCGTATTGCTGACCAACCATTTGGAAATGCGGACCAGTAGTTATCACTCTCGTTATTCGGTGTTCACGGGCAGCGACCATCATGGCGTAATTGCCCATCGTATTCACATCGAATGCGAGCTGTCGGTGAGGTCGTATAACCGAGAGATTCACGATCATATCCATGCCTTCAGCGGCCATCACAACTCCATCCACATCATCTGCCGAAAGCTTCTGAAACCTACCTTCGTAGTCTGGGTATGGATCGTTGATATCGGTCAGAAGAATATCGTACCGATCCTTCATCGCTTTCACAGCCCACGGTCCTAACATTCCGTTCCCGCCAAGAATTAGGATCTTCATAATGAAAGCCTCCCGGCTAGTCCTGGCAGCAATCTTTCAGCCGTCTTGGTGATGAATCGTTGGTGTTCTACATAAGACTGAATGTGAATATCTTGCCACTGGATAAGTTCTTCACTCACCAAAGCTTCTTGGATCGAGGCACCAATCATGCCGTGCGACACTGCAGCGGTATCTTCAGGATTCCCAGAGCCATCGCCGATGAACGGCCAACCTAGTCGAAGATTGGCGACTTTAATTAATCGATCACGGGCGAACTCTTTACACACGTACTCAGCCATGTGAGCTGTAAGAATTTCGATGTCCTCAGCAGACGGATCAGACCTCCATTTTTCAGTCACTACAAGGTTCTCTTCATGATCCTCGAAAACTCGCAAGGTACTTACGTTTACATAGCGTGGAACCCCTGCATCGGACGCAGCCTGTAGTAGGTTGTACATTCGGCGAGTGTGGTAGTCCATTAAATGAGTATTAGAGCCAGTCTGCCCTTGGTAACCAATGTTGATGATTACATCAATATCAGCAACCAGCTCGTCTGTATCTGCATCATGATTTAACTCGTTCGGAACGATATTACCGCTGGCGTTTTCAGGAAGATCGGTAAGCCGAAGCGTATGTGTTCCACTTAGCGCACCAGCTACTAGTTGCGCCGTTGCAGACGCTGCCGACGTTATCAGCAGGTTCAATTTTCAACTCCACTCATTGCGATGCATTACAAGCAAGATATTTTTAGACCAACCCTACAG
>Ga0308019_10002031_pt1 | contig 11781 bp, 8 predicted proteins | sample Neamet284_FD_203135 | JGI IMG/M metagenome (GOLD analysis project Ga0308019, IMG submission 203135) | Marine microbial communities from water near the shore, Antarctic Ocean - #284 | ecosystem: Environmental > Aquatic > Marine > Unclassified | place: Southern Ocean | collected 2014-10-01
CTTTTTTTTCTTCACTTTCAGTTTGACTAGCCGTATTATAAGCAGTCCTCATTCTTAAAGTTTTACCTACCATTTCTTCGGTATTTAAAAAATCGTTTGTTTTGTTTTGAAAATACGCATCGCCAAGGCCCATACCTACTCTGGTACTGAGTTCCATAATTTGTTTTTGCCGAGCTTCTCTTTTTTCTCTTTTACGAAACGCTTTTTCTTTTGCGCGGTTATCAACTTTGATTTGTTCAAAAAGTCTTCCACCAAAATCTTCTGAGCTTTCTTCGTTAGTTGTTGTAATAGCAACCATAATTTATATTCCTTCTTGTGGTGCTGCCATAAGGCTAGGCTGTTCTTGGACTGGAACTGGTACGGGATCTCCTTCTGGAGGCGCAGGTAAGTCAGGTAAGTCTAGAAGGTCTTCTTTCATCTTTGAAGATAAGATACCTGCTGGAACTTTTCCAGACTGAGCGGCTTCTTTCATTTCTTTTATTTTTTCTTCTTCAAAAGTTACGCCTAAGATTTTTTCTTCTGCTTCTTCGTCTTCTTCTTCACCTCTATAGATAACTAGATCATCAATGTCTTGACGCTCAGCAAGTGCCATAAACATATAAACCGTTGGCTCAATAAGCATCACCATTAAATCAGGGTTAAACATACCTTTTTGAAACTCTGATTTTAAAACTAACTGAACTAAGTCCATAATAGGCTGACCGTCAGAAAGTGCTTCCATTGCTGGTGCATATATCTCAGGGTCTGTTATTGTTTCCCAGATGTATAAGGAAGCAGAATCTAGCTCTGTAAACTCAGGTGCTTTTTCAAAAGGGGCTGGGTTACCGGGATCATTTGTTAGTGACTGACCTGCGATTGGGCGACCCATTCCGCTTTGAAACTCTTCAAACTCTTCTTCGTTCATTTAGTTTTACCCTGTTATGCGAATTTTTTCATGAATTGGTTGTAACCATCGTTGCTGGCAAAACCGTAGCTACCAGTGCCAGAGCGTTGAAGACCTTGATAGTACTCCAAAGCTTGCGCTGGTGTGCCGCCAGTGGAAGGTTGTAATGACGCTACCTCAGCAACTGGCATTGGCGCTCCAACTACTTGAGTTGACACATTGTAACCGGCACGTGGTTTATTTAAACTTGCGGATAGTGCTGTTTGAGGAAGCTTAGTAATTGTGTTACCAAGATTATCAAGAAATTGTCCGGGTATTTCCTGCACTCTTTCCAGTAAACTACTAGGTGAAAATTCTTTTAATGCGTCCGTTGCTTTAGATCTAAGAATATCAAAATAACTTGGATCTGTTGCTGCTACCGGCGGCGGCGTTGTTGCAACGAAGTTAGTAGTTGGTGGTTTAGGTAATCCGGCGTTAGCTGTTTGCTCCATAGCACTTTGAAAATCTGCTCCATCTGCTCCGGGAAGTCTCATAGATTCTGCTGATGTAGATACTGGTCTAAGCGGAGATGGGCGTTTTGTTAATAAACTATTGTCTGCTGTTTTTAAGTTTTCATAAAACTCTACACCTTCTGATGCTTTAGGCAACGGGGGCTTTGCAGTCTCTATTGTTTGATTTACAAGATCTGTTGATGCCCTAGCTCCTTCTAGAAGATCGGGAGATTGAACAGGGCTTGAAGTAGGCGTAACATTAGGACTCATGTTAGTAGGAGCAGAAGAAATAGGTGCATTCCTTGCTTGCATTAGTGAGTTATTAGAAATTCTTGCTGTAGGTTTATAATTTGCTAGTCCACCTGTAGTCGGTGGCGTATAGCCGATTGAAGTATTGAAAGCCTTTAAAGTCTCTGAAGCGTTTGTCATTACATTGTTTTGCACATTGCTCCATGCAGTAGCAAAATCAGGAGCAGCAGTTCCAATGTTAATGCCGGGGATTTTATTTAGAGCGGTTTTTCCAAACTCGCCTATAAAAGAACTAATGCCTTCAGTGACAGTTGAGAAAGCTTTAGCTCCAACCTTAACAAAGTTTCCGGCGGCTTTAAGCACAGTACCAACTCCATTAGCAAGCGCACTGCTGCTACCTAAAAGCCCAGTACCACGGGTTGCAGTAAAAACACCTTCTGCGCTTTTCTTTAATATACCTTTACCTACTTGCTTAGCTAAACTTTTAGTAGCTATGTCTCCTGCTTTAATAGCTGCTGTCTGTGTTGCAGTAGCAGTTCCAGTTCCTACGGCGTTAGTTGCAGCGGTTCCTGCTGTTACAGCAGCTTGGGACGTAACAGCAGACGCAGCAACTCCTTCCACTGTTGCGCCCACAAGACCTTTGAAGGCTCCAGTTAATCCTTTCATAAGCGCACCCCCTACTCCGGGCAAGATAAACATCATAGCTATCTGACCAAGAACTCCGGCTTTATTCACAAGTTTCATAACTCTTTTAAACTGCTTTTTAACTGCGCGGCCTATTTTTTTAAATACTTTTCTAACACCTTTAAAAAGACTCATATATATTATTCCTTTAAGTTGTTGGTTCGGGAAAAAGCTTGTCAACCATGTCAAAAAGACCTTTGTTTGTAGCTCCTCTACCCTTATAGTTAGCTGCTTCGTTACTTATTGCGGCGGCAATCATAGTAGCTTTTCTACCTGCATTGCTTTCGTAAGCTGCTCTTATATAACTAGCTTCATCCCTTTCTTGTTGCCATAGCTGTGCTTGCTCAGAAGAGGTTATACCAAAAGCATTCTGAACATTCTGCCTGTTAGCTTCGTTAGTTGCTGCGCTTTCAGCGGTGTTAGCCGCTCTGCGCCACTGAGCATTAGACTGTTCGACTGCTTGGGCATTTGCTGCATTCCATTGGTCGCGTTGTAAGTCTGTTTGTTCGTTAAACTTAGCAACATCTATGTTCATTTGTTCTGTAATTTGAGAGGCTTGAAAAGCCATTCCTGCTTTTTCTGAGGCTCTTTTGTTTGCTGAGTTAGCATTAAACTGTTCCATTGCATTTGATTGAGAGGCATTAAACTGTTCCATCTGTGCTGCCATGCTGTTGTTGAATTGATCTGTTTGGTTTGCAGACGTAGCATTAAACTGCTTTGAAGCGTTAGCAGAAGCTTGATCAGAAAGAATTCTTTGTTGGGACATCTGCTGATCAAGAATAACACCTTGTTGGCGGTTACTAAGATTAGCCATATCCATACCTAAGAAACTTTGAGCATTCGTAATAGATACTTTTGTACGTTGGTCTACTGCTGCCATATCCATTGAGGCCAGACTTGTAGCATTCTGCATTACTGTTTGTTGTTCAGCATTAAAGTCCGTCATTGTCATTGACTGCATAAACTTACTGTTAGCAACGGCTACCTGTTGATCTGCACTAAACCTAGTTAGATCAAGGTTTGCGTTCATCGTAGCGTTAGTTACTGCACGTTGTTGATCTACATTAAGCTGTGCAACGCCCATTGACTGTGCAATTTGACCTTGAGTTAAGTTTGTTTGCATTAGAGTATTGAGATTTGCAAGCTCTGTTTGCTGGTCAGCACTCATTTTCTCTGAAGCTTGTTGATTCTGAGAACTAAGATTAGCAAGACGCATTTGCTGGTCATTGCCAAGATTAGCTAAGTCCATTTGTTGTGTGAAGCCAGCATTTTTAGAAAGAAAATCTGCGGCTACTTGCATTTCAGCCATTCGTTCCTGTTGAACTGCTGACATCTTGTCGGCTTCAGTAGCATTTAAGTACTGCAAGTCTGCTAGTTCTATTTGTTGCTCGTTGCCTAAGTTCTGAGATCTTATAGCTTGGGCATTTTGAGCGTCTATCTGTGCCGCTTGCTGACGGTTTGATAAGTTCTGAGTGCGTACTTGTTGTTGCATTTGTTCGCTTGTCATAACAGCATCTTGACCGAACTGGCTCTGCATGGTCTTCATTTGCTGAGCCATCTGCGCTGACTGAGATTCAGCAGTGTTTTCGCTACTTAAATTAGCCATCCTTACTTGCATTCTTTGCGTTGACTCAGCCATTCTAGCTTGTTGTTGATTGCTTAGATTTTGAGAAGAACGAGATTGTAATGCTTGAGCATTGCTTTGAGCCATAGGCATTGCGGTTTGAATGATTGCATTAAACAAAGCATCTCTGCCTACTGTCGAAGCTGATAAGCCTCTCCTTGCCAGCATATCATTAACTTGTGCTACAGCAGGTCTTGCCCAGACAGGAGTCTTACCTTCATCCATACCAGCTAGTAAGTTTTCCATTTGCGTAGATACGAGAGCTTCAGTTGGTAAAGAAGCTATAGCTTCTCTTATTTCGACGGGCTGTGAGTCTAACTGAGCTGTAACTTTTGCGGGGTCTTCTACTACGGTTGCTGCAATATCATCTGGAAGATCGCCTATAACTACAAGCATTCTTCCTGCTGCGTCTTTAGCCGCTGTGCCTGTAACTGTCCTGCGTTCTGCTGCTTCAAAACCTACTTTGTCTATAATTTCTGCTGCTTGTTTATCGTCAGCTTTTGTGCCTGTAATTAACTCCCGTGTTGCTGCTTCAGCTTCAGGGGTTGGTGAAATCTTAATTTTTTCTCCTGTTACTTTACTTACATAAGATATTGGAGAAGCTGTTAAGTCTCCCGGATCTAGTTGCTTTGCAGCGGCTTCTTGAACAGCGTCCCGGCTTGTTGCAATAGCTCTTTCTGTAAGCGCCCTAATTTCGTCGGGGCTTGCTGTTGAGTCAGGCCCAACTGTACCTTGAGATGCGTCTGTTGCTGCAAGATTTCGAGCAACTTCACCTTCATATGTATTAGCAGTAAGGTTTTCTGGCGCGTCTGCTTCTGTAGCAGTGCCTTCTACTAGAGAATCAAACGTAGGTGCTGAGACTCCGCTAGTTGTGACAGCTTTAGCATCGTCAAGTTCTTGCACATTATCTGACACAGTAATATTAGATTTTTCTAATAAATTTTTAGCTGCAAGTCTTTCTTGTGGAGTACGCCAAGCTTGTGATAACACTCTTTGCGCTCTTCCAATATCATCATATGTAGCATCTATTATTGGATCAGACTCCATTACTAACTTAGAGTCATCTAAGTCTACAGGATCAGGTCTTTTTCTTTCTATGTTTATTGGGCCACGCTCAAACGGGCGTGTATCTTCTTGTCCCGGTGGAGGTGGTGTACCCGGAGGTACAGGGTTAGTACTTACTGGTGGAGTAGGCAGCATAGTTCCGGGATTTAAATTTTGTTGTCTAGTTATTTCTGCTATTTGTTCTGTTGAAAGACCAGCTCCACTATTTGCAAACTCTGCTGGTATTTGTATATCGCCAAACTCTCCTGTCGATATTGTAACCATTTCGCCTGAAAGTCCCGAATTGTTAACGGGAGGAGGCTCAATACCTAGTCGCTTATTAGCTCCGGCAAGAGTAGCATCTGTAAGACCTCCAGCTTCAATAGCTCCTTTAAGTTTAGCTTCATATTCTTTTTCATAACCCGGAGTTGGGCCTTTTCCTACCATCCAACCAAGCCACTCGTCTTTAGAAATAACCATGTTACCGTCTTTATCTGCACCGGCATCCATAAAAGTTTTTAAAGCAGAGTCACTAAACTCTTTGCCATCATAGCGCGTATTTGGAGGCAGCTCTGGTTCAGGAAGTTTAGTCGGTTGATTAGATTGTAAAACCGAAATTGGAATTTCAACAGGCCCAAACTCTGTTTGCACAGTTTGTGTAGCAGGTGGAGGTGCAGATGCAGATGCGGGTGGAGGAGCTGTTTGTGGTTGTGCCTGTGCTTGAGCGTCATCTTGCGCTCTTGCCATTATCTGTGATATACCCTCGTTTTTAGCGCGGGAAGCAGAAGTAAGCCCCGGTAATGCTTGGCGGCCAGTCGAACGCCGCTTAGCGTTGGCGCCGAACTCGCTGTCAGGACTAGGGTTAGGGTTTTGTTGAGCCTGAGTACCGCCACCTACACCGCTAAAGTCAAAATTTCCAAACGGCGTTGATACAGAGCCGGCTCGTCGTGCAACATTCGATGCTTGAATATTAACCGGCGTTGGTTCAAATCTTTCTTTGGGTGTAACTGCGGGTTTAGATGCAGGTACAGCTACTGGTGCTGGTACTGGAGGTAGGAAACCTCCTCTTGGATTGTTGTCTGTTTCTCTTCTCATCTGGTCTATTCCGGCTTGTGAAAAACCGGACATGCCATTAAAACTAAATGTGTTGTTGCTTAGATTAGGAACAACTCTAGAGTCTGTTTTACTTTCTGCGCTATAAGCAGTAGCTGCTTTTTTTTCTGCTACACTTCTTTGTTGTGCCGCTGATTGTGTCGGTGTTGAAGTAGATTGAGGTTTTTTAGACGCTTGAATTTCTGCTGCTTTTTTTCTTGCGTCATCTATCATTGATGAAGAAACATTAAAGCCGCCTAAGTAAGCTTTCTTTCTATTCTGTTGCAAAACTTTTAAAGCTTTATTCTTTCTGTTATTTTTTTTACTCATTATTTTTGCTTCCGATTAATAAGTTTCTTCATTGTTTCTGTTTCATAAATTCTAATGCCTAACCACACAATCGTGAATAAACTTGCTAAAGGTGGCAACCAAGCCGCCAGAGACATAAAGCCTGTAGAGGCTGCAACAACGTCTATTACTTGTTTACTTTCTTCGGTCATTGTTCAAAGCTCTCCGGTAGTTTAATTGTTTCTGTTATTCCACAGTTCAAAAAGAACTTTGAGTTTTTCTTTAATTGTTTCTAAATCTGCATGCATCTTTGCTAAAACAATTACTAACGTTATAAAACCAATAATAAAAGGCGCAAGACTTATGAAGATGTCTAAATTTTGCATTTAAAGTTAGCTAGGCGCAGCGGGCCAATCACCAGCACTATCGCCACCGGGATCAGCACTTTCTAAATTAGGCCAGTTTGAATGCGCTGTAATGTTTCTTAATGCTTGTCGATAAGTAGCCCAATCAGAGTTTAATGTTGTGTCAGTCTCTTGAGACTTGATAACCATCCAATCACTTTGAGCTAACAAAACATCTCTTGTTGCTCTGTTGCTTGCTGCTATTCGTGCAGTAGTTGCTGTCACCACCGCTGCTTTTTCTGCATTGGTCATGTTAGAAACTCGATGGGTGTAGACTTTACCGTCTGATAAATAAGGCGTAACGCTTTCGTTCTTTTGCGTAGCTACATTAAAAGCTAAAAAAGTCACAACTTCTGCTGCTGAGTTTGATGTTAGCCACTCTGCGCTAGGGCCGCTTTTTGGAAAGGAAGTGTTAGGGAACAAAGATTTGCAGTCTGCAATGTTACCTATCGTGTCTCCGTCTAAAATTGCTATTTTCATGATTATGGGCCTGTGTCAGGTAATTGTTTTGTTGGGGCGCTAAAGTTGCCAGTATAACGGGCCACTTTAGAAATGCGGAAGTCATCAAAATATCCAGTCACATACTGAGCATCTGCATATTTACGTCCTATTCTTATTGGAGCAGCGAGCATAACTATAGAGTCACTAAAAGATTGGTTGTCTTGATTTCCGTTAAAATAAAATCGTGTCACCGCAGAACTACGAACTAAAGCGATGTGCGTCCAAGTGTTAGCAGATAGAGCTGTAGTAGTAGTAATTCTTGTTGCGTTAGTTACAAAGTAACTCAACTTAGCATTAGCGTTAAAATAAACAGCTACCCTTGCTTCATTATCACCCGAAAGGCGCATATCAAATAAATAATCATCTTGTGTAGCATCCCCGTAATACCAAAATTCAATTGTAAAGTCACCGTTACCAAAAGCAAAAGCATCTCCTTCCCCGGTGTAGATAAGATCCCCAGTACCGTCTACGTGTAACGAAGTATCGCCAGACTTAGCTTGGTCGGTGCTGGTATTAGCATTAGCTACTAAAATTAAATTATTTTTTCCTGTGCTATCAAAGGCTTGTGCGTCAGCCATGTTGAGTAAGAGCTTGGTATTGGTAATTGCTGGTAGCGGGGCTGTTGGTGGGGTAAACGCAGAGGTATAAACTGCTGTGCCTTTGACTATACGGAAGTCACTAATATAACCGTTTACGTGATAAGCATCATTATAAAAATAGCGACTTATATAAAATGTGTCGCCTCCAGCATTATAGTCAGTAGAGTCCGAAAAAGACAAATATTGAGCGCCGTCTACAAATAGTTTTGTTGTGCTGCTGCTTCTTGAAATTGCTATGTGCGACCATTTGCCCGCCATGCCGGGTGGCGTAAAAGTATGACTAGTCCCAGCAATGTACAAATCAATTACACCGCTTCCGTATTGATACATATATAAAGTATTTTGAGTGTTCTGACTACGATAGTCCCAATAAATTGTATAGTTTTTGACTTCGAGTTGATAAACCCAAAACTCAAGAGTAAAATTGCCTGTGCCGAATGCAAGGTCTGATGAAGTAGGGGTTGATAACGCATCACCGCTGCCGTCAAAAAAACCACTCGCTCCATCTACGGCTGGGTCATACGCTTCAACCCTTCCAATCTGAGAAGTAGGCACGACAGGGTAAAGTACTGTAGCACCAGTAGCATAGTTGCCTGTCAAATCTCTTGCATTATTACCGCCTACTAGCAACAGCGTATCCGAATCGACTAAGCCTCCTACGACTGTAGGAACTGCGTAGGTTGAGTCAGTATATCTTGAAACATCTGACACTTTGACATCAGCAAGAGTACCGGCAAACGTAGTCGCTGCTTGCTCAAAGCCAATCATAAATCGATTAGTGCTTCCAGACTGAGGCACTCTTGAATCTTTTTGAATTAATGCTCCGTCTAAATGAACCCTAAAGTTACTGCCATCGTCAGCAACAGAGAGGTAATGCCATTTTCCGCTAGTTACCGCTGCGGCAGAAACACCTGAAAGGTCTGAACTGTAGCTGTTACTCCCAGAATCCCTAACATAAGTTCTGATAAAACCACCACTAACAAATACTTCCCAACATTGTTGGGCTACAGTTCCATTGTCCCACTCTGTAACCATTTGTTGCCAGTCAACAGAAGCAACGTCAGCTTTAAACCACCACTCAACTGTCCAAGCTCCGTAAGCATTAGCGATAGTAGTTAGTGCAAATTTTCTGGATTGTTGTACCCCGTTAACTGCCTGAACTCCGTATGCTGGCGAATAAGGGCTAAAAGAACCTTGAGTAACGTCACCAATAGCAGTTATCGTATGGTTACTAGCAGACGAATCATCGAAGGCATTGTTAACGCCGTTGTTAGCTCCTTCAAAGTGAGCTAAAAATTCTACGTCTTTAAAATTAGCATCTGGTTCCTCAGTGCCTCCAGCAGCGCCCATCAATACTTTATCAAATGACTTACCCAATAGCAGTTCCTCCTAAGAAACCATAGTAAGTTGTTCCACCATCTCTTGTTAAAAATCCGTATGCTTGTACTTCATCGTCACTAGCTGCGGCTGGCGCACTTCCTCCCGCCCAATCTACTGTGTTAGGCCAAGTAATAGTGACAGCAGTAGAATGCTGAGTAACAACAAGCGTAAAGCTAAACGCTGTTCCTGAAGCAGGAGGATTACTAAATACAAACGTAGTATTTTCGTCCATCGTTGTAGCAAAAGATGTGCCTGTTGCTAAGTTACAAGTGATTGTAGCCGCTGCACTAATTGAGACATATGTTTCTTGGTAGGTTAAAGGTTTAAGAGCGCCTGTCATAGTGACCGTAGTAGTACCTGTAGGAATTTCTAGTACGTCGGCGTCAGCATCGTTTTTAATCGTTACGTCATTAGTGCTACCTTGACCTGTAAGTATTAAACCCTCTGCGGCAGTGTAACCTATTGCAGCATTGTCGCCAGCGGCAGTGTCGCCATCAGGTTCAAAAGTTGTGGCGGTTGCTACGCCTGTTACGTCAACAGAAGCCAGTACTGAGTTACCTGCAACGTCTATTGCTCCGCTAATATCTAATGTAGCTGCATCTAGTTCGCCAGAAATAGTAAGATTGCGTATGCCCGTGTAGTCTTTATTAGAGTCTAGAATAACTGCTTTAGATGCTACTGCTGTTCCTACTGCTGTTGAGCCGATATCAAGAGCGTTAAGCTCTCCTACGACTGCTGTAATTCCGTCTAGGGCGTTAAGTTCTGCTGTAGTACTTGTAACTCCATCGAGTAAGTTAAGTTCAGTAAAGGTGCTAGTTACTCCATCAAGGATATTAAGCTCTGCTGTAGTGCTAGTAACGCCGTCAAGTAAGTTTAGTTCTGTTGCTGTGCTAGTAACGCCATCAAGTATATTAAGTTCAGCAGCAGTACTTGTTACACCATCAAGTATATTAAGTTCAGCAGCCGTTGACGTTACACCATCTAAAATATTTAACTCTGCTGTAGTAGACGTTACTCCGTCAAGAAGATTAAGTTCAGTAGCCGTTGAGGTAACTGCTACGTCTTCATTAACTTTAGGGGATGTTAATGTTTTATTAGTGAGTGTGTCTTCTGATACAAGAGATACTAAAGTTGAGTTAGCTCCGGCAGGAAGCATTAAAGTGTTAGTAACTCCTGCGGAATGTGGCTGACCAAAGATCTTTTGACCGTGGCTGTTACTTTCACAGTTTAGTACTATTGCGCCTGAGTTAGTGTTTCCTCTCACTACGACTGTGCCTGTCCCGTGAGGAGCTAGGTCAATGGTTGCGTTAGAAAGCGTAATAAGGTCTTTACCATTAACGTCTAAGTTTCCACCTAACTGAGGAGTTGTGTCTTCTACTACATTTGAAATAGCATTTGAAGATGCAAGTCCACTAACCACAGCACTACGTGTTAGTCTTTTTAAACCACCACCTGAAGTATCTATAGCTAAAAATACATCGTCATTAGCTACTGTACTAATCTCAGATAATGAAGACACGGCTGTAGGATTAAAGTTAGTACCATCTGCAATGAGAAGCATTCCTGCTGTGTTAGTTCCCATTATTAGATCGTCGCCGCTAATAGTAAGATCACCTGCTATAGTAAGATTTCTTATCCCGGTATAGTCTTTGTTTGAATCTAAGATTACTGCTCTAGAAGCTACGGCAGTTCCGATTGCTGTGCTGCCTATGTCTAAAGCATTAAGCTCTCCAACAACTGCTGTAATGCCATCTAAGGCATTAAGTTCTGCTGCTGTAGATGTAACGCCGTCTAAGATATTAAGTTCAGCGGTTGTCGATGTAACACCATCAATTAAATTTAATTCTGTTGTTGTTGCCGTAACACCGTCAAGAAGATTAAGTTCCGCTGCGGTACTTGTTACACCATCAAGTATGTTAAGTTCTGCCGCTGTGCTAGTAACGCCATCAAGGATATTAAGTTCGGCGGTAGTTACGGTAGCGCCGTCTAATATTTCTAGTTCAGCTTCGTTAAGTGCTGCGCTGCCTACTGTAAGTCCACCTACAGTTGCAATGCCTGTTACGCCTAGCGTTCCTGCAATAGTAGCGTTAGCGTCTACGTCAAGCGTGTCTACGTGTATTGTTCCGTCAAAGTAACCGTCTTTAAACTCTAAAGAGCTAGTACCTAAATCTATATCGCTATCAGTAACAGGGACTATAGCGCCATCTTGGATTCGTATTTGTTCAACGGCTGAGCCACTTACTTGAACAAAAAATCCCCAGCGGTTGTTGCTAGTATCTACTACGAGTTTATTTAAAAAATCTTGATCGCCTATTATTTCAATGTTGCCGCCTTCTCCAGTACCGCCATCGTGTTGGTGGCCCGTAGTTCCTGAAGAAGCATAAACAAAAGCGTTTAAAAGCTGATTATATTCGTTATTAAATAAAGCGGCTGTTATTACATCGCCGTCATCAAAAGTACTTTGTCTCGTATAACTTGTTCCTGCCATTTCTTATCTCCTGCCTGATGGCACGTAATTTATATATAGCCCGTTTAGGGAATA
>Ga0308019_10002033_pt1 | contig 11777 bp, 5 predicted proteins | sample Neamet284_FD_203135 | JGI IMG/M metagenome (GOLD analysis project Ga0308019, IMG submission 203135) | Marine microbial communities from water near the shore, Antarctic Ocean - #284 | ecosystem: Environmental > Aquatic > Marine > Unclassified | place: Southern Ocean | collected 2014-10-01
AAAGGATTTCACTATGGCTGTACAAGAATCAGTAAAAGAAACAGTAGATATAGTAGCCGCTTCAACGGGGCTACTTTCTTTAGTAGCGTGGCTACCCCCAACAGCATCTTTGTTTACAATTGTATGGTTAGGAATTCGTATTTTTGAAACAGAAACAATTCAAAAACTTTTAAATAGTCGCAGGAGTAAATAATATGGTACTACCATCTAACTTTGATTTTTTTAATAATTCTGATGGTCGTGGCCCAAACGCGCCTGAAAAAAAAGAAAAAGAAAAAGAAAAAGAAGAAGAAGAAAAAGAAGCAGCTAAAACCGCAGCAGAAAAAAGAACTGAAGACATAGCTACTGCTCAACAAGTTTCTGCTGCTACCACAGCTTCAAACACAGCAGCAGGCACTATAGGCGGTACATCACTTTCAGTAGGAGATGCTTCAGGCGCTCCAACATCTATTATACAAGAACGTCCTGTTGCCGCAGCAGTACCAGACGCTACGCTAGGTGTAAAAGGCGCAGACACTTCTGCCACTAGTGAAAACATAACTCAAGACAAAGACATACAAAAATTAAGTGATGACTATACACAAGCTACAACTGATGGTGTTACAGCCCCTGCTGCTATTACAACTACAACTGACCCCGCAGATACAGGCGACTTAACAGGCATAAAAGCAACTGCTTCTACGTTTGAAGCAGACAAAGCAGGCGACTTAACAGCCACACAAGCAGCACAAGGACAAGTAAGCCCAGAAGCTATTGCTTCAGCAGAAGGCGCAACAATGACTGCTCCTGCCGAAGCTGCTGAACGAAATGCGGCGGCTGAGTCTGCGGCTCTGTCAGAAAAAGTAGGCTTCGATGTTTCTACAAAAGCCTATGTAGACAAAGTAACCGGAGAAAAAGTTAACGTATCTTCAACTCCCGAAGCTGAAGCCGCAACACGTAACGCTATTACAGACGATACACTTACTACAGGCCAAGCAGCTAAGATTATAGGCACAGTAGGCTTTGAAGCCGCACAGCGCCGAACAGTAACAGGCGAAGCCGCCAAAGGCGCAGCAGCTTCTATGATTGCAGAAGTAGGTGGCTTGCCGCCCGAAATCTCAGCAGCTATTGTTGAAGATCCTGCAACAGTATTAGCAGCAATAGACAATGAGCCTGTTGAAGTTAGAGCAGCTATTGCAGCACTACCTACAGAAGCTTTAGTATCTTCACAGATGGAAAGCCTTTTAGGCGGCATGGAAGACGGTAAAACTCCTGCGTGGGCAAGACCTGCTGTTGATGCTGTTAACGCAATGATGGCGCAAAGAGGACTCAGCACATCAACTGTAGGCCGCGATGCTTTGTTTAATGCTGTTATTCAAAGTGCTATGCCAATGGCTCAGAGCAATGCTCAAGCTTTACAGCAACGATCAGCACAGAATCTTAGCAACGAGCAACAAGCCAACATGTCTGCGGCCACGTTAGACGCACAAAGACGCATGGCTAATCTGTCTAATCAACAAACTGCTAACTCGCAGACTGCTCAGATGGCCCAACAGATGTCTACAATGCAGAGCCAGTTTAGACAAGACGCTGTTATGACTACTGCACAAATGCAGCAACAGTCTAGACAACAAAATTTAGCAAACCAACAACAAGCTGCAATGCTAAATGCTCAGAACCAACAATCTACTAATGCTCAGAATTTAGGCAACGAGCAACAAATAGAACTAGCTGACATGCAATACATGAACGCTACTGAGTCTGAAAACATGTCAGCAGTACAGCAAGAACGCATGGCTGAAATGCAATCAGCAGCAGATTTTTTATCTAAGAACCAAGCGTTTGCACAACAAATGTCTTTAGCTAACATGTCTAATGAGCAACAAACAAAACTTGCAAATCTTTCAGCACTAAACCAAGCAAGCTCTGAAAACATGAGCGCCGAACAGCAAACCGAATTAGCTAATTTAAACAGCCGTATGCAAACAAACTTAACTCAAGCAAAGATTGCAGAGTCTATGGGTTTAGCGCAGTTGAATGTTGATCAACAAAGAGCCGTTACAAATGCTTCTATGATTGCTAATGTAGATTTAACTAAGTTTAGCGCAGCGCAACAAGTTGAGCTAACTAACAGTAAGTTTATGCAAACAATGGTTATGACAGATTTTAATGCTGAACAACAAGCTGCAATGCAGAACGCTACGTCTTTAGCTTCAATGGACTTAGCAAATGCAAATCAGCGTACAAAGCTTGCGATAACTAACGCACAATCTTTTTTACAAATGGACATGACTAATTTAAACAACAGTCAGCAAGGTATAATTTTAGATCAGCAGATGAGCCAACAAAGATTGTTATCAGACCAATCAGCCGCTAACGCTGCTAAACAGTTTAACGCTTCTTCTGAAAACCAAACCTCACAGTTTATGGCAAGTTTAGCTAGTAACATGCAACAGTTTAATGCTACGCAAAACAACGCAATGACGCAGTTTAATAACTCAGAGAAAAATAAAGCATCGGCTATAGATGCAGGTAACGAACTTCAAGCTGCAAGTCTTACAGCACAAATAGAAGCAGATATTAGTAAGTATAATTCTTCTGTTGAAAACCAACGCGATCAGTGGAACGCAACAAACTCACAAGCTATTGAGCAATCAAATGTTAACTGGAGAAGACAAGCCAACACAGCACAAACTGCTGCTGCTAATGCTGCCAATCAACAAAATGTTCAAAATGCTTACAACATTTCTGCGTTAGATCAAACTCAAATGTGGCAACAGCTACGCGATGATGCAAGCTACACTCGACAGGCGTATGAAAATAACGAACAACGAGAAGCGCAACTAATAGCTACTGCAATTGGAAATGAATCAGGAGCAAGCGGAGACAAAAGATCTACAAGTAGTGCAGCTCTTCTTTCTTTAATTAGACAATACGGAGGATTCGAATAATGGGATTTTTTAAAAAAGCTTTAACAGGTGTTACAAAAGTTTTTAGCAAAGCAGCTAAAGGAGTTAAAAGTGCTTTTAAAAGTTTTGGAAGGTTTATGAATAAAATTGGCATTGTAGGACAAATAGCTATGATGTTTATTCTACCTGCAATTGGAACTGCCTTGTTAGGGACAACAGCCGCAGGAGCCGCTGCCGCAGCACAGGCCGCAGTAACAGCAGGGACAGCCACGGCTGCTCAAGTTGCTGTTGTTGCAGGAACTCAGGCTGCTGTCGGTAGTGGATTATTAGGAGGAGCATTAGGTTCAGTAGGAGTAGCAGCAGGTAAAGCAGCAGTCTGGGTAGGTCAAAAAATAGCCGCAGTTAAATCTGTGTTTAGTAATGTTACTTCTGGTATTTTTGAAACTGTTGGAAACTTTGCAAAAACTGCAACTAATAAAATGGCGAACACGTTAGGTTTTCAAAATGTACCTTTTAAAGACGCAGCAGCTAACTTTTTTGGGCCGGGGAAAGGATCAGGACTTGGAAATCTTACTACAAAATCAGCGGGTGTTGCAGACTCAGCGTTTTCAAGAAGCTTTGGAGCAGACTCTAGATTTCAAAATTTAACTAAGGGTTCGGATTTCTTTAAAGGCGTTAAACAAGACAGGCTAGATCAATTAAAAGTTGACGCTACAGCAGACGTTTCCGACAATTTTCAAATAGAGTTGAATAAAAACACTCAGTTTGATACAAGCAACGTATCAATGGATTTAAAAGGGAAGCTAAACATAGCTGATCCTAATAGTGCAGCAAACAATTTTAATATAGACATGGATACTGTAAATCCAAACTTTGCTAAAAGTTTACCCGAATTGGGGACAACTGAATTTCAAAAGCCTCTTTCGATAAGGGGTCTTCCTGCAAGTGATCTTTCTGTTCCAGAAATAAATCTAAGCCAAGTAAGATATGAAGATAATTTTGATGTTTCAAAGCTAGGAATAAACCCAGATTCTGATTTGAGCAAGTATACAAATTTAGATGTTGCAGATGCAAGTAATACTGCTTTTAACATAGACCCCAATGCTTTAAGTTCAGGAAAGTATACAAGTCTAGACAGTTCAGATTTTACTAATGACGCATCTAATAACTTTGGTATTGATTTAAATTCTGAAACTTTTGAAAATGCAACCACTCCACAAACCTCTTTATTAGGTGGCTCTACTTCTTCTGAGAAAGGATTTTTTGGAAAGTTAAGTACTGACATAGCAAAGAGAGCGCGGGAGTCTGAGCTAGGTGAATTTATTAAGAATCCAATTGATACAGCATTTGAAGGCTTTTCAAAAAGAGCAGGAGGAGCATTGCAAAGTCAACTTCTTGTTGCTGCGGGTCTTGAAAATCGTCCTATATATGATCAATCTTCAACTCAGTATGTTAACAGGACTCCAGCTTTTGAAACAGCTACGCTAGGAGGAGACACATACGGATCAGCACCTATTATGAGCGCCAATGCTTTTGAAACAAATGTAACTCAAAGCGCCTCTCCTTATGGGTTTACTGCAATGGCCTACGGCAATTACATGAATGATTTTAATCAACAGTTTCAAGATCAATACTCTTTTACATCTTAAAAGGTTTTAAAACTATGGCAACAGTACAAGAAGAATACACTAAAATTCAACAAAGCGGAAAGCGTTCAATTCCGGGATCTTCTTTAACAAACGATCCTGAAACTCCTGCTCCGCATGAAAGAGCGCCTAAGTTTACTTCGGTACACGGAGCTATTGAAGAAATCTGGGGAAACTTTATAGAGCCTGAGACTTACATAAATCTTATGGGCGCTGTTTCTGATGATGTCCCTGTTATGGACATTGCTCAGATTATATTGTTTAAGGGATTTCAAGAAGGAGCTTGGAATCCTGACTTAATGTTAATGTTGTTTGAACCTACATGTTATATGATCATAGCCCTTGCAGAGCGCATAGATATTCCAATAACTATATATAGTGGCGACTTAGAAGACGAAGACAGCGAAGAACAAATTTTAGGCACGGCTGTTGATGAGCAGCGAATACAAGACATGATTAAAAAAGGTAGCAGCGGAAGAATTCCTGAAGGTACTTTAAATGCAGAGATGCAAAAGTCTTTAGAGAACTTGCCTGAAATAGATGTTAAAACCCCCGCAACAAGTTTGATGGCTCCACCATCTGAAGAAGCTACGCCACAGCCCCAGAGTTTGATGGCCCCACCAGTAACAGCAGGAGTTTAAGAGTATGGCTATTAGAGATTTTGGTAATTCGTTACTTGCAGATGTTAGAAAACGTAGCGATGAGCAAAGAGATGATGCTCGTAGGTACGCAAGAAAAGAAAGCAACCGCGATGTTCTCAGAGGACTGGGCGCTATGGTTGTTTCCCCTATAATTGGAGGAGCTATTCAAGGTGTTGGTAAAATATTTACATCTAATCTTCAAAATAAAACAAATAAATTTTTAGCTGATTCTGATTTGTACAACAATAAACTTAAAGTTCAAAAAGCGGGGACGTTAATTACAGAAGCTCAACAGTACCGTGATACTTCTAAAGAAGCTAATGTTTCTATGTACGATACTTTTTTACAAGAAACAGCTAACGCAGCAGCAACGCAACAACAAATTGCAGACCCTAACTCTTTTAAAGGAGGAGAAATAGAAGAGTACGCCAGTATACTTTCGGAAAGAGCCGAAATTCAATCTATTGCAAGAGATAAAGCTGCGTACTGGGAAGCTATTCTTGAAAAAGCAGACGTTTACAAGATAGGTAAATCTAAAACAACTTTAGAGAGTGTAGCCGCTCTTCAGAAACCAAAAACTTTTGTTGGTACTATGTGGAATAAAATTACAGATAAAGACAACACTCTTACTTTGTTTAATGATCAGATGTCTAGGCTTGAACAGGTTGTAGCCGCAACTGAAATTAATACATTAACACTAGAAAGAAAGAAAAAGATGGCCCAAACTCTTTTGAAAAACGGTGGTGATCTTTCTGTAGCTAAACTAATGATTGGACAAGAGTTAACTAAAAAAGAACAAGCAAGATATGAAGCCCGACTTGAAGCAGGTGAAAAGTCTGAGCAGTTAAAACAAGATATTCAAGTGTCCTCTCGTGGAGTATATGTAACTACGTATGAGAAAGTTTATGAGCAAGGCGGCAATATACGAATAGATCAAAGCGTTGTACAAAAATTTGGCCCTGATCATGTTCTAGATTCTTCTGATATTGTTTCGCTTACTGGAAGTCTTGATAGTTTAATGGACACAGTAGCGGAAAGGTTTAATGAAAAAGGCCGACAAGACTTTGCTTTAGAAGTTCAAAAGGTTGTAAACGCAAAACCAGAAAACGAGAAACTAAACACAACTGATGTCCTTAGCTTGTACGTGCTTTCTTTAAGACCTGACGAGTTTACAGAGCGTAAAAACATTACAACAGCACTAGACCCGAAAGTTCAGGCCGCTCTTATTGACAGAACTGAAGGAATGACAGCAACAATGTCATCAGAACTACGAACAATTATAGATTCATCAGACCCACAAGACAAAGAAAAGACAGCAGAGCTTTTAGATCTTTTTAACAGTTTTATTTCTCAGACAGTTGAGTCTATACGAAATCCTGAAAATATGACAGGTGTTGATAAACGAAACGATCTTCGCATTAAAAACTTAATAGATAAAAATCCAAACTTGTCTCGTGAAAGAGCAATTGACTTCTTAAAAAATAAAGGTACTTGGAATGAGTAAAGACTTTTCAGATATTGTAGATACCGGAGAGCCAGACTTTACAGCATTAGATATTGTAGATGTGCCTGAACCTGATTTTACAACACTTGACATTGTTGATTCGGGCGAACCTGATTTTACGGAGTTAGATATTGTAGATGTGCCTGAACCTGATTTTACTAATTTGAAACTTGCAGAACAAGTAGATGTAGTAATGCCTGAAGAAGCTCCTGCGCCTGTTAAAAAAACAGCACCTAAACGTGTGTACTATAGTGGGGCAGGGATACCCGTGGGTAGAATAGGAATGTCTTCTGAGCAAGTCCAAGAAAAAACCACTAAACTAAAAGCTGTGGGACGAGATGTTCAACGTGTTGGGTTTAGGGCGGCTAAAAACTTAACAGGAGCAGTTGTAAATAATGTTCTTTCTGGACTGGGTGTGAACATAGACGATATGTCTCCTGAAAACAGAGATAAGTTTTTAAATAAAGCTACGGCCACAGCACTTGAGTATACATCTCCTGTACTTTCAATAGACTGGAACAACCCCACTTTAGTGGACGAGAAAGGTCGTTTACAGCGTCTAGAAACTACTGAAGGAGCAGTTCTTCAAGTAGGAGCTATAATTTTAGGTGGCGCAAAAGCTACCAAATCTGCTGAAATAGCTATGAAAGGAATTAAAAATGCTCCTAAACTTGTTAAAGCAGGAGCTACTATTTTTGGTTACGAGACTTCTGCACAAGTTTTTTCTAATTTAGATGAAAATATTTTTAATGTAATCCAAGATGTTGTTGCTGAGTCAGATGATCCTGAAGCTGAATATAGTGGGAAAGTAATTGTAGACTTTATGGCGGCTAAAGAAGATGACGCTTATTCTACAAAACAATTAAAACTTTTAGTAGAAGGACTAGGCTTTTCAGCGGTGCTTGGGACTTTAGGTTTTCTTCCAAAAGGCTACACACTTGCAAGACAAAAAGTTTTAGGTAAACGCCTAGACGAAATGACAGAGAGCGAAGCAAACGAAGAGTTGTTGCGCTACATGAAAGAAGTAAAACAAAACCAAACTGTTAAAAACTTAGACGGTCTTAAAGAAACTGAAGCGGGTTTAAAACAAGTCGCAGCCCAAGCTACTGGAGAAGGAACTCGTCTTGGAAGAGTTGGCGAAGCTGTGTCTGAGATTAAATACTTAGGAGGAGTAGGAAGAGCTACAACAAAAGCTGCTGAATACATGACTAAAATAAAACAGCAGGCGTTTACTTCAAGAGGTTACGCTACTCCGCTAATGTACGAAGCAGCCCTTAACGCAAAGTTCACCCAGAAGCAAATGATTACAGCGGCTGAGAACATTGGTAACAGATTAAATATTGCTTTTGAAGCTGCGGGAAACGATAAAAAACTTCTTGAGAAAATTAACACTTTAATATCTTCTGATCTTTCTAAAGTCTTTAAAGTTGATCCTGAAAAAAGAGTAGCCTATTTTGCAAAGCAGCGAAACATTTCTGAAGACGTAGCGTCTGAAATTTTAGAAGCCCGTTCATTAATAGATGAGTTGTCTGAAAAGATTTTAAAGACTGACGGATTTTCTGATGAAGCTAAAACATCTATTGAAGCAGGGCTGAATACATATATTAGAAGGTCGTATAGAGCTTTTGAAGATCCGGGCTATGTGCCGACCACTGTAGTTCAAACACGCGCTAAAAATTACATTGTTAAAAACATAGTAGACGATGCAAAAATTAAAGCGGACGAGAAAGGCGTAACCCTAAGTGCAACACAGCTTGACACAGTAACAACAAACGCCGGTAAAACCGCAGACGCTGAAATTGAAGCGATGCTAGGAAATACAGACGAGCTTGTTGATTATGTTGCACAGGTACAGCGCGTAGGAAAGTTTCATAAGAAAAACCAAGAACTATCTCCTGAGATTAGAGAACTGCTAGGAGAGATTAAAAGCCCTTCTGAAAATATAGTGTTGTCTATCACTAAAGCATCTAGAATTTTAGAGATGCAAAATTTCTATAATACAGCTAATCAACTAGGTAAGAAAAATTATATTCTAGGAACTGAAGCAGCTAAGAAAAAAGGTGGGCGCTATACTACAAAAATAACTGGAACCAACTCTATACTAGACGGCAAAATGACAACCCCTGAAATGGCAATGTTTTTAAGCCGCAAAGAAGAAACGTATGAATTTCTAGAAGCTAATAACTCTATGGTCAATGCTTACAAGTACTATATTGGCGCAAAGGGTTTTGCACAGTCTATGAAAACTACGTACAGCCATACCACACATGCTCGAAATGTAATTGGCGGTTATCAGTTTGGACTAGCCAATGGTCGGCTATTGTCAAATGTTAAATCTGACAGCTTAAAAGTTTTAAAAAATAAAATTTATAATAAAAAAGGAAGGATTAATCAAAAAGCATTGGATGAACAATACGAAGAGTATTTAAGCTTGGGCATTATTAATACGTCTGTTAACGTCAATCAGTTTCGAGAGATGATGGATACTGGTTTTGAAGTAGGTGCGCCAAAACTTTTAAAACCATTTGAAAAAACTTTAAAGCAGAGCGAAGGAGCTGTAAAAGCAGCGGAGTCCGTTAAAAAAACGTGGAGTTATGACGCTATTGTAAACAAACCTAATGAAATTTATATGGGTTCAGATGACTTCTTTAAAATTGGAGCCTACGAAGCAGAGTTAAAAACTCTACGCGAAGCATTTGGAAATGCTGATGACGCACTGCTAAAACAACAGGCTTCTAAGATTGTTAGGAACACTATGCCTAACTATGATCAGGTTCCTAAAGGTGTTAAAGCTCTTCGTAACTTACCAATGGGTAACTTTGTTGCGTTTCCGGCAGAGATTGTTCGTACTAGTATGCACATTATAAAACAAGCTTCAACAGAAATAGGTTCTAGCAATCAAGTTATTAGAACACGAGGTCTTCAGCGTCTTGCAGGGGCTGTTTCAACTCAAGTAGGTTTTGGAGCTATTGCAAACGCCACCCACGATGCAATGGGCTTTAGCGATCAAGATGTTAAGGATCGTAGGCTGTTAGCTTCTGGGCCTTTTAGTAGCGGTCACGATTTAATTTATACGCGAGAAGAAAACGGAGATGTGTATGCGCTTAATACCCAGTACTTAAACTCATACTACAGTCTGCTCTCTCCGTTTAGAGAAGCATATGACGAGATACAGTCAGGAAAGTTGAAGGGCCAAGCATTAGATGAAATGATGTACGATGCAACAGAGGCAGCAGTCCTAGATTTTATTAAGCCCTATACTGACGAGTCAATTGCTTCAACGCCGCTACGTTCTTTAGTTACAGCGATGTTGAACGAGAACGGCAGAGACAGTGAAGGCCGTCAGATAATTAACGACAAGGACGGCGTACAGTGGGGTCAAGTAATGAAGTCTTTTTATAAAAGCTTTGTTCCGGGGTCTGTTGTAAGCGTAATGAATCTAATAGATGCAGAAACCGGAAAGGCGAGGGCTTACGACATCTCTTATAGAAATCCAAAATACGAAAGAATAGAACAGACTGGATTTAAATGGGATAAGCAGGATTTAGAAGAAGGATTTAAAGGATTAGTGAAAGACTACAAGGTTTTAGATCGTCAGAACTATGTAGATCGTATTGGAATTAACACCACTACAGAAAGCGCACGGGAAGATTATTTAAAAACAAACGCTGTTAAATTTCAAAACAGTCAAGACTTATACATTGCAGTGTCTGCGGCAAAGCGACAGTTAGGCACACCTGTTGTTTTAAAAGTTTTGCAAGACGAGGGGCTTACCAAACAAGACGCAATCTTAATGGTTCGCGGTGAGTTTAAACCTGAAAAAGTCCCTGAAGACGTAATGAAAAAGAAGATAAGCACAATTAGAAAGCTAAGAACTTTTGAAGAAAGAGAAGAGTTTAAATCTGTCATTAAAAAAACAGAAGCTGAGAATACCGATCTTTATAAAGCACTATACGCTTTACCTTTAGATAATGCAGGAGAGTACGAAACTACTGTAGACGAAAAAGAAGAAGAGTACAGAGAGGAGTTTGCCACGGGTGGTGAGATATCTGAGCCTGTTGCTAACGCGCCTACGGAACCTGATGAGCGTATCAACAAGCTTACAGGACTGCCGTACAACGAAGAGGCAGGAGCGGCTTACATGGATGCAGATGATCCTTTAAGGGCGCTTAACATGGCAGCGGGTGGAAGGGTTAAGAAAAGCGCAGGCGGTGAACTACTTAAAATGTTTATTAAAAAAACTGCTCCTGTTGTAGCAAAAAGTGTAAAGATAGCAGACGAGGTTGTTGAGCAAGCAGATGAATACTTAGCGAATAGTGCTTCTAAAACAACTCAAAGGGCTAACACAGTTGGTACAGCTACAAAGGCTTCTAATTACTTAGATGAAATGGGGGCTGAAGGCAGGTCATTAGATTATGGAGCGGGTAAAGGTTTAAACGCTCAAGCCAATAAAATAGACGATACCTTTGAGCCGTTTCCTGAAGAAGCCTTTAGTCCTACTTTTGTTTCTCCTAAAGAAGTCCCTGAAAATATTTACGGGAAAGTAATAAGCACTAATGTTATTAATGTTCTTCCTCCTAAACTTAGAAAAGAAGCGGTGACAAAAATAGGAAACTCTTTAAAGTCTGGAGGAAAAGCTCTGATACAAACATGGGATGCCGGAGCAGCGAGGGAAGGTATGGCCTCTAAGAAAGCAACTGTAGTAGATGACGAGCCGTTAGCTTTTACAACTTCTACGGGTTCTTATCAAAAAGGATTTACGAACAAAGAGCTAAAGCAGTACGTAACAGAAACACTGGGTGAAGGTTTTGAAGTTTCTGCTGTGCCATCTAAGAAAGATATTAGTGGGGTATCTGTAGTGATAACTAGAAAACTTCAAAGGCTTGAAAAACACTGTGGCGGTAAAGTACTAGACACATTGAAAAGGAACCGGACGTAATGAGCAACTTTAAATACTTTAAGCTAGAAGACTTTGACTGCCAAGAAACGGGCGAGAATGAAATGTCAGAAGCGTTTATACATTGTTTAGACGAACTACGAGAAACCTGTGGCTTTCCGTTTAACATTACAAGTGGGTACAGGAGTCCTGATCATAGCA
>Ga0308019_10002034_pt1 | contig 11775 bp, 20 predicted proteins | sample Neamet284_FD_203135 | JGI IMG/M metagenome (GOLD analysis project Ga0308019, IMG submission 203135) | Marine microbial communities from water near the shore, Antarctic Ocean - #284 | ecosystem: Environmental > Aquatic > Marine > Unclassified | place: Southern Ocean | collected 2014-10-01
GGGACGGGTAGCTACATCGAAGAAACGCATCAGCACTTTGTGGTTGTACAGAACGAAGACGGCTCTGCCGAAACTGCTCTGATCGCAATGAAGTCTACGCAGTTGAAGAAGTCTCGTAAGTGGAACAGCATGATGCAGTCGGTACAGATGCAGGGGGCAAATGGTCCATTTACACCGCCACGTTATAGCCACGTGTATCACATCAAAACCATTAAGGAAGAGAACTCCAAGGGTTCTTGGCATGGTTGGGAGATGAGCCGCGTTAAGCAGGTAGATAGCGTAGGAACTTACACTCAGTGCAAATCGTTTGCTGAGTCGATTACCGCAGGTGATGTGGTCGTTAAACACTCCGATGAACGTGCAGAGACAAACTCCGATATTCCGTTCTAGGGATGCTTGTATCTTGGGGCGGCACATGCCGCCCTTTTTTATCTAATCGGAGAATCACATGGTAATTGAGCAATTTATGTCCATCTTTGATGGGCTACAGGAAGCATACGGTACCTTTCGTATAGAAAAGCAAGCCGCTAACGGTAAGGCTCAAGGTAAGGCGGGCGTTGTACGCGAACCACGGACCATGCTGCTGTGGGAAAACCACTTAGGTGGTCGCCATGGAATTGGCATCATTCCGATTAACGAGGACAACAACTGCAAGTGGGGTTGTATCGACGTTGATCAGTACCCTTTGGACCACACCTTGTTGGTTTCAAAGATACGCAAGCTAGACTTGCCCTTAGTAGTGTGTCGATCAAAATCTGGCGGCGCGCACTGTTTCTTATTTACAAACGACTGGGTCACCGCTAAAGACATGCAGAAAGCGTTGCAGTGTATGTCTGCCGCATTAGGCTACGGCGATTCAGAGATATTCCCAAAGCAGATCAAGCTTCACCTAGACCGTGGTGATGTAGGTAATTTCTTGAACCTGCCTTACTTTGACGCAGAAGACGGCCTACGGTACGCGATTAAAGACGATGGTACGTCAGCTACTCTCGAAGAATTCTTTGAGATGCACAAGAAGTACGCTCAGACATTGGAGCAGGTGGTCGCTCTACAGGTAGTAGAAACCAAGAAATCCTCACTACTGATAGACGGGCCACCCTGCTTGCAAATACTCTGCTCGAACAAGATCAGCGAGGGTGGGCGTAACAACGGCCTGTTTAACCTTGGGGTCTACTTACGTAAGGCTTACCCAGACTCTTGGGAGTCAGAGATACTGTCATACAACATGCAGTACCTAGAGCCCCCGCTTCCGTTAAACGAGGTTAATGCAGTAGCGAAGCAGTGTGGTCGAAAGGATTACGCCTACAAGTGTTCAGATGCCCCTGTTAACGCACACTGCAACAAAGAGCTATGTCGCACTAGAAAGTATGGTGTCGGTGCCGCTATCCAAGGGGCATCCATAGCTAACCTGCGTAAGTACGACTCGACTCCCCCAGTATGGTTTATGGACGTAAATGGAGAGCCTCTGGAGCTAGATACTGAGGGTCTGTTAAGCCAGCCCGTGTTCCAGAAAGCCTGTATGGAGCAGTTAAACTTTATGCCACGCTCAGTACAGAAAGCCTCGTGGGAAAGCCGTATCAGCACGTTGCTCACGGACATGAAGGATAACGAGTCCGCCATCATGGAAGTAGCGCAGGATGCCAGCACCAGCGGTCAGTTCTACGACTATCTGGAAGAGTTCTGCCGGTTCCTACAGCAAGCGCAAGACAAGGAAGAGATACTGTTACGCCGCCCATGGACCGACGAGGAAGAAGGCCTCACCTACTTTAGGCTTCGAGACTTCGAGGGGTTCTTAAAGAAGAACAAGTGGTTTGATTACAAGTCTCATAAGATCGCCCAGCGTCTGCGAGATATTCACGGAGAGTCAAAGGTATTAAAGATAAAAGGTCGCCCTGTGAGGGTCTGGTCTGTACCTGCTTTCGACAAAGTAGACGTTGAGCTAAAGACACCTAACTTTGGTGGATCAAATGAGGCACCCTTCTGATGGAAGAGAAAATAGATAGAAATAAAGAAATATTTAGACTGTGGCACGAAGAGCGCATGACTCAGGTCGCTATCGGTAAGCAGTTCAATCTCACCCGGGAGCGCGTCAGACAGATAGTTCAGCGTCAGCTTAACCGGTTAATTTTAGCTTCGGAGAAATAGATATGTCTATCAAGATTGAAAAGAACGTCCCGTTAACAAAATCATACGGTACAGGTAAGTGGTCCATCGTTTATGAGATGGAAGAGGGTGATAGCATCCTGTGTAAAGATTACCAGCAAGCGTCTACGCTGGGCTCTTCTATCCGTGCCCGTAGGGACGATAACGGTGATACGCCCTACACTTCGGTGAAGCGTAAGCAAGAAGACGGAACAGTGCGCGTCTGGCTACAGTTGAGAGACTGATGTTTCGTATATTCGGACCACCCGGAACTGGGAAGACTACTACGCTACTTAACATGGTAGACAAGGCCTTGGAAAGCGGGGTACGCCCCTTGGACATTGCTTTCCTAGCGTTTACCAAGAAAGCCGCGACAGAAGCCAAAGAACGTGCGGCGGCTAGATTTGGTCTGGACCCTAAAGAAGACTTAGCTAACTTTCGTACCCTGCACAGCTTGGCTCTGGCAATGTCAGACATCCGAAAGGATCAGGTCATGCAAGCGGAGAACTACAGGGAGTTGTCTAAGGTGACCGGCGTTAACCTAACAGGAAACAAAGCGGCAGACTTTGAAGAAGACCTGCCCAGCGTGACCAGTTCTAGTGACCCTATACTAGGGGTTATAAACCTCGCCAGACTACGCAAGGTCCCGCTTCGGGATCAGTACAACATCAGCAACCTAGACAAGGACTGGAACCTTGTAAGCTACGTGGATAGCTGCTTGAAAGAGTACAAGCACCGTTTCGGTCTGTATGACTTCACCGATATGCTTGCAGTGTTCGCGAACAACGGCGCACGGTACTGCCCTGACTTTAAGCTGACCTTTCTAGATGAGGCACAAGACCTGTCTCCTCTCCAGTGGGACATAGCTCACCTTCTGGATGCGAAGTCCGAGAAGATGTACTGCGCGGGTGATGACGATCAAGCTATCTACCGATGGGCAGGGGCGGATGTAGATCATTTTATTACGCTAGAGGGAGGGTCAGAAACCCTGTCTCAAAGCTACCGAATACCTCGCGTGGTCCACAGCCTAGCAGAGGGTATCGCCTCACGTATTACCATGCGGTTTCCAAAACGCTACGAGCCCAAGAAAGAAGAGGGCAAGCTAGTCCGGATCAACTCCGTCGCATCGCTAGACATGTCCGAGGACAGTTGGCTAGTAATGGCACAGGCCGGTTACCTACTACAATCCGTGGCACAAGACCTAAAGGCAGGCGGGTATCTATTCACATACCGCGGCCATCGGTCCATTAGTGAACGCCAGAGCCTCGCAGTAAACGGCTGGGAAAGATTGCGTAGTGGCAAGATGGTAACGGGCGATGTTGCTCGAAAAATATACAGCTTCATGTCAATTAAGACCCGGGTGACACGTGGCTTTAAGAAATTACCCGGGTTAGATGATGACGGTGAAGTTAGCCTAGAACAGCTACAGGAGCATTTTGGCCTGTTGGCTACTAAAGACATGATATGGCACGAGGCTATGGACAACCTGCCAGAGACAGACCGAGCTTACATCATTGCTTTGCTACGGCGGGGCGAGAAGTTTAATGCCGAGCCTCGTATCACAGTATCCACGATCCACGGATCAAAAGGTGGTGAGGCCGACAACGTCGTACTCTTTACCGATTTATCACCTGCCGCAGACGAACAGATGCGGCGTAACCCAGACGATATGCACCGAGTGTTCTATGTTGCTGTCACGCGGACTAAGAATGCCTTGTATGTTGTCGATGCAGAAGACATGTCACGGAGCTACGATTTATGAAACCATATTTTTATAAGAAAACTAAGGTCTGGGGGTAACTATGTTACGAGCAGACGGACTAAGTGAGGCAATCGTGGGCATCTGCCGACGGTGCGGGCAAGAGGATGTTGTCTTGTATAACGAAGACAAGGTTCTGGAAATACTAGTAGAGCGCGATGGCATGGATTATAACGAGGCCAAAGAGTACTACGAGTTTAATATTGTCGGTGCGTGGCTGGGTGAGGGCACCCCAGCTTTCTACTTTAAGTTTAGTAGTGAAGAAATCGATGAACTAATCGCAGACGATCCCGGTATCCCTGCAAAAACTGACTAAGAGGCAATAACAATGGGTATTACAGTAACAGGCAAACTAACTAAGACAGCTAACCAATTCCAAGCCGGTGAAAGCACTGGGTTCGGGATACGGCTTGGCGTTAAGTTTTATAACCGTGAAACAAAAACAAACGACTGGACTAACTATGAGGCGGTTGTCTTTGCGCGGCCCGGGAAACAGCTAGAATTCTACGCCAGTGCGCTGGTAGAGGGCTCGGTAATTGAGATATCCGGTAGCGGTTGCCAGATACGAACCTTCGAGGGTAGCAGTGGCCCTATGCACAGTATCTCTGTGCTAGATGCCAAGCTGGGTTACATATCAACCAATAAAGAACCTATTGCGGCTCCTGCGAAGTATCCGTCACCTAAAGACCTTTCTGAAGACATCCCTTTTTAAGGAGAACATCGATGAGCGATTTTAAAAATTACATTGTAAAGAAGTCCCCTAAAGCAAGCGGAGAGATGTGGTCACGGTCATCAGATGGCAGCACCTCTGATGGCTCAACGGCCTCGTACTACGAGCTTCCAGAAGGGGCTTCAGAATTACAGCACTTGATCTCACACAAAGACATGAACGCCCAGATGGGAGAAATCTTCCGTGCCGCCTACCGGTACGGGGAGTCCTCGCACAGTGATATGTTGCGTGACGCTAAGAAGATACGCTTCTACATAGATGCTGAGATAACTCGAATCGAAACTTTAGAGGCGGATACCGAATGAGTCTTCAAATGGCTATGTTTAAACCCAAGAGCGAGTGGATACCACCGTTAGAGTTACCTGATCTAACGGGGGCACCTCGTATAGCAATTGATGTCGAAACACGCGACCCGAACCTTAAAACAAATGGACCCGGCTGGCCCACAGGTGATGGCGAAGTAGTCGGCTATGCCATTGCAGTCGAGGGATGGTCCGGTTACATACCGATCAGGCACTTCGGTGGCGGCAACTTAGATGAGCGAATAGTTAATAAGTGGCTCAAGAAAGTATTCGAGTGCCCTGCGGATAAGATCATGCACAACGCCCAGTACGATCTGGGCTGGATCAAGCAGATGGGGTTCAAGGTCAATGGCCGCATAATCGATACGATGCTGATAGCCAGTCTGCTAGACGAGAACCGGTTTAGCTACAGCCTAAACGCCTTGGCTTACGATCACCTGTCCAAGACCAAGTCAGAGAAAGACTTAGTCGCCGCGGCTAGGGAATTCGGCGTTGATCCCAAGGCAGAGATGTGGAAGATGCCTGCCATGTATGTCGGTCCCTACGCAGAAGTTGACGCTGAACTCACACTCGAACTCTGGAACTACTTCAGCGTTACGCTGGGCAAAGAAGACCTCTGGAGCATCGCTAACTTGGAACTTGAACTGCTCCCATGCCTCGTCGATATGACCATGCGTGGAGTCCGTGTCGATACCAACCGATTGGAGCGTACACGGGATCAAATCCTCAAGAGGGAAAAAGCAGTCATGAAACAAATTAAAAGCATGGCTGGGGGTAATATTGAAATCTGGGCCCCGCAATCTCTCGCCAAGGCTTTCGACAAGGCCGGAGTCGGCTACCCAAAGACCGAAAAAGGCGCACCGTCTTTCACTAAGAGCTTCCTCCAAGAGACAAACCATGCTCTCCCCAAACTCATCTTGGAAGCGCGGAACCTGAACAAGACTTCGGGCACCTTCATCAATACGATTATGAAACACACTCACAAGGATGGCCGCATCCATAGTCATATCAACCAGATCAGATCGGACGATGGGGGTACAGTCTCAGGCCGCATATCGATGAACAACCCTAACCTGCAACAAATCCCGGCCCGCGATCCAGAGCTTGGTCCGATGATCCGCAGTTTGTTCTTACCAGAAGAGGGTGAGCAGTGGGCGGCAATTGATTTCTCGCAGCAGGAACCGCGCATCTTAGTTCATTATGCTCATGTATTTGGTAAGTCTCGTGGTATTCAGATGGATGGAGTAGAAGAGTTTGTCCGTGGATACAATGATAACCCAGACATGGATTTCCACACAATGGTAGCTGAGATGGCTAACATCAACCGTAAGCAAGCCAAGACCATCAACCTCGGCATGATGTACGGGATGGGCGTTAACAAACTCAGTGAGCAGATGGATATCGAAGTAAGCGAGGCCAAGGCACTGGTTAAGCAGTACCATGACCGGGTACCGTTTGTGAAAGGTCTAATGAATGGCGTACAGAATCGGCTAAACGATAAGAGCAGTGCCGGGTCAATCCGTAGCATACTGGGGCGCAAGTGCCGCTTTGAGCTTTGGGAGCCAGATACCTTCGCCATGAACAAAGCCCTGCCGTATCGGGACGCAGTTAAGGAGTACGGGGACACGACCAGACTGAAGCGGGCGTACACCTACAAGGCTCTTAATAGGCTTATACAGGCCAGTGCCGCGGACATGACTAAACAGGCTATGGTTAATATATACCGCGCTGGGATGCTCCCTATGGTCCAGATACACGACGAGGTGGCTATGTCTGTCAAAAGCATGGGAGAAGCCCAAGAGGTGGCTCGGATCATGGAAAATGCTGTGCCCCTTGAAGTGCCTAACAAGTGCGATATTGAGATCGGTCCCTCATGGGGAGAGGCCAAATAAACTATTGACACCCTAAAAACAGGGGGACATACTCAGAGAACATAATTTATTCCTTTTTATGTCATGAAACGTAGTACTTTAGCCCTACATAACTTAGCAGAGTGTAGGGCTTTTTTTATCCAAAGATTGATTTCTCTTATGTTTTCTTATATAGTCCTACAATATAGGATACCTACTAGGAGAGAGAATTGTGGATACAGATAAGTGGAAAAGTGTACTCGTGCCGAAAGAAGTGTACGAAGAGATAAAAGCTATTTCTAAGAAAGAAGGGCGTACAATAAGTGGGCAACTGCGTTTAATGTTTGAAGTCTACCAAGAAACACTTAAAAAGAAAAAGTAGTAGACAACTCCCATACACTCCCGTAGTATCCCCGGACCTATTGATAAGTTAGTTGTACTTTTGCGTTTTGCATGAAACCCCACCGTGTGTGGGGTTTTTTTTGCCTGTAGTTGTTGACAAACTCCCATACATTCCCTTATTATTTGGTTTCAACTAACCGATAGGATAATAATTATGAGCATAACCCTGACCTACGAGGACGGTATCAGCCTCGCCACCCAGCTTATTCAAAACGAAATAGATGGTAAGCGTTCTGAGATGGAATCCTCCGCTTGGATGAAAGAAGCCGACGATGACGCACTTGAATCCCTTATCAAGCAATTAGAAGAATCTCTGGGAGACAGTGAAGTTCTGCACGTTATGACTTACGAGCAAGCCGTGAAGAAAATACGCGCCTACATCGAGTACCAGCACCTGTGTAGCGGCATGATGTATCATGCCGCTATTCTGCCCGCGGACATGGAACAAGCACTGAAGATGATAGAGAGAGGGCACTGATATGATAGACAGACAAATGGAAATGGTTGCCCTAGCACTCGAACTGGGGATCACGGCTCCCGACTCACTGCGCTCGGAACATGCTACTGAGATGGCGGAGAAATATTCAGTCGGACTTGACGAGACTGAGGTGGCGTTGTGTAAGATGATGGCTATGGAAAATATAATGGGCCTCCACAGTGATTGATGAGTTGGGCAAATTACGCGACAAACGGCGCACTGAGCATGATGCAGTGCGCTTTGCCCCTATAAAAAATGAAATCATGGGTGTCCTGCATTGCAAGAAGTGTCTAGATGAAAAACCCAGTGGCGATAGAGAAGACCACGCGGGCTACGCCGAGCTAGATATCGGCTGGACTCCCGAAGGCATCCAAGTGTGGTGCCGCCGTCACGATACCAATGTATTAAGCCTGACCCTTAAAGGCGAGGAAGAAATCGATGAGTAGATCAATGCCAGACCGCGGCGATTATGACGAGTACCTGTCTACCTGCCCGTGGAATCAAGCAGACCCCATCTATTGCGATAACCACCCAGACACCGAACTGGTTGGCGATGAATGCCCAGAATGCGATAAGCTCTGGGGATCGTTAAACAATTTACTGTAGGAGAAAACATGGCGGCACGACTGCTTACCTTCCGGGGAAAACACCCCGACCTTATAACCGGCCAGATGTATTCGTTTAGAGATTACGCCAAAGCCGCCAACATAACACCCAAAGCAATGGCAACACGCCTGAACCAAGTAGTAGATGTAACGGACGGGCACCTGCGACCCCTGAATCAAAGCTACGACTATGAGGGAAACTCCGTAGATCGCGGCTCACGGAACATAGCAGGGCGAAACCAAACACGCTTCACGACTCGGGCTGAACAAGTATCCGGTGAGTGGATAACAAAGAGGCTGACCAAATGAAAGCTACTAAACTGTGCGAAAAAATAAACAAAGCGTTCCCAGAGGCCAACGCCGTCACATACGACGAGTGGCTCGGGGAGGAAGAAATAAATGAAGACGGCATCTGGTTCCGAAGCGAGGGGGTAGTCGCCCCAGACGGGTACCGACTATTTGACTATTGGGACGATGATTCCTATCACCCCGACCTAGAAGCCCTTGTCGAGAAGCACGGATTCTACCTCCAGCCCCAAGACGCGGGCACCCTGATGGCTTTTCGACTTTAGACCGGGGTTGACAAACTCCCATACCTATGTTATAATGGCGTTGCCATCACAGAATGGCACGTTCTTTAAAAATATAACTAACTTAGGAAATCATTATGAAAAAGTTACAAGTGCTGAAGTATCTGCAAGGAATCCATGAAGACCTCGAACCCGTGCGGTCTGATTTCTTTTTTACGCTACAAGCCCTAAAAGAGAACGACAGCGACCTCGTCAAGGAAGCCCGAGCTATACGCGAAGCTCTCGAAGAAAGCTCCGAGAAACTAGAGCAACTCATTGTCAAGCATGACCCAGACTAGGAGAAAGAGTATGAATAAAATAACCACTCACGCCGAAGCACAGTACGCCGCCGCAGAATACCTAGCCGAGAAACGATACCAACGCACCACGGCTCAACGCGATAGAGTCGATCTGGCATTAACCATCCTAACCATGGGGTGGCTCGGATCACTTCTAGCACTGTCAATGTACTTCGCTGCTAACTCCGTGTAACCCAGATCAATGTCGGTGTAACGCGGCTCACGGCTCACAGCCCCCTAGAATGGGGGCTTTTTTATGGGCGGTTACAAAGTTACGCCGAATACAGTATATAGAGCCAAAAAATAAAAAAAATAAAAAAAGAAAATAATACCCGTAACCGGTGTAACCGGTGTAACTTTGCTTTTTTTGTTATAAGAATCAATAAGTTAAGTGGTTACATAAACTTTTTCAAATATGTAACCGGTCTTTTAAAAATGTAACCACTTACGTGCAAACCCAGCAAATGCGTTAAAGGGCTCAAAAATCTTTTGTTTTAAAAAGTATTTGTCTTCTATATAGGTAGAGACTAAAATCACTGTAAGTCACTCTGATTAACTATGGAATCCCCTATGGCAAAGAAACCACTACCTAAGTCTGCACCTGTTGTTAAAAAGAAAAGGGTAGGCCGTCCCAAGGCCTCTACCCAGCAGACCCTCACTCGGCGGCAGGAACTGTTTGTGAAGGAACTGGTCACTAATGACGGCATGATCACTTTGAGAGAAGCCGCGATCAATGCAGGTTACCCCGCGGGGTCTGCACATACCCGAGCATATGAGTTAACTAACCCTCATATCAGCCCTCACGTTGTTTCCGCCATTAAAGGTTTTAGGCAGGAACTAGATGCTAAGTACGGGGTCACCTTTGAGCGTCACCTTAGAGACTTGAAAGATATTCGGGATGCCGCTTTACAGAACGGGGCATACTCTGCCGCTGTACAGGCTGAGTTTCGCAGGGGTCAGGCGCATGGTGATATCTATGTCAGCAAATCTGAGATCAGAACGGGATCAATAGATAGTATGAGTAAGGATGAGGTTGTGAAGGCACTTAACGATCTCAAAGAAACATACGCCCCCGTTACGATTAACATTACTCCAGAGGAAAACGACAATGCCGATAACAGGGACAAAGCGCGAGAGCGCATTCTATCAGCAGATGAAGACGGCACTGAAGACTTCGACGAGGAAACTTCTATTCACTAGAATCGAGTCCACCGCGGTAGCGGGAGTACCCGATATCCTGATCGCTGATGAGCGCGGCAGGTTTTGCATGGTGGAACTTAAATTTGTTAATGCCAATGCGGTCAGTCTCAGGCCGCATCAAGTCTCTTGGTTAACGCGGCACCAGCACACGCCCAGTTACATCTTGGTTAAAAAACAAAAGGACAGCTTATCGAGGTCAGAGTTGTATCTATACTCCGGCGATCAGGCTATAGATGTTAAGACTGATGGGCTCAAGACCAAGCCCTTACTTCACCAGCACCAGCCTTTTAATTGGTCAGTGGTGTTTCAGATAATCTGCCCTAACAGTTGACATACTCCTATACATTCTTATACACTGGCGGCGCAACTAACTGAAAGTGGAGAATAATTATGAAACTAGCCGTTATCGAAGAATGCCCGCATTGCTCAAAACGATTAGCTGGAGCCCTTGACCATTGGTCAAAAATGTTTATGGACGGGACAGTTGAAGATGATTTTGCAGATGAAATATCTGAAATACTCTCGAACAGATCCGAAAGCTTGAAATCGTACATTAACCAACTAGCAAAGGAGAATAATATTGTTTCTAATTAAGTGGATAGCTGAGTTAATTTATGGCAAGGATGCAGTGGATGAGATGGATCGCCCGCTCAAAAGTAAACCCAAGCGAAAGCGAGCCCCTCAAAGGAGGCGAAAATAAACATTAACTTTTTTAAAAATTAAGTTGACAAGTCCGAAGCCGGTATGAGATTATTCCCATACCGGCTTTTTAATGCCGGAAACAAACCAACTACTAGATAGGAAAATATTATGACTACTTATCAAACAAGCGCAGCACAGCATGGTATTTCAAGTGAAGGCAACAAAGTTGCCAGCAATGCCTACAGCCGCCCAGCGGATGAGACCTTCGATACAATCGACGATCTGATCAATTTCAAAAAAGCGGACGCATCCCTGATGACTAGCAGGGTTATAGATACCCATAAGATCGACATTGTCGGCACAATTGATGAGGACAACCCCAGCATGGGCGATGTATTCGTTCAATATGACTGCCCCAAAACAGGCGATGTTATTGAAGCCGCTCCAACTAACTGGTCTTTTGGTCAGTTGTCCCAGTTGGCCGGTGCCCCTGCCGGATACCTTAAAGACTTGCCCGCCCCGTTAGCCGCGGATAATCTTATGTGGGGGTTAAAGCATAACCGAGGCCGCGAGACTATTAAGACCTATGGCAACTCTCAAAGCTATGGCGGTGAGTTGCGCGCCGCTACTGGTGCCGACTATGGCCGCATCTATGACCATGAGATTTTGGCACCGGTTAAGATTCTCTGCGATGAATACGGATATAAAACTCCCGGGTCTATTACCGGATTCGGCGGCGGTATGTCTACCTATGATCCCGAGGCAATCACCAGTAGCACTATCTGGGGTTCTGATCG
>Ga0308019_10002035_pt1 | contig 11774 bp, 13 predicted proteins | sample Neamet284_FD_203135 | JGI IMG/M metagenome (GOLD analysis project Ga0308019, IMG submission 203135) | Marine microbial communities from water near the shore, Antarctic Ocean - #284 | ecosystem: Environmental > Aquatic > Marine > Unclassified | place: Southern Ocean | collected 2014-10-01
TCACGGTGGATTTGGGATGGGTGTCGATCGAGTCTGCTCTTGGTTAACAGGTGCAGACCACATTCGCGAAGTCATTCCATTCCCCCGAGACTCCAGGCGAGTCACCCCCTGAGGTGACGAAATGGGATCTGTTATCGCCCTTGGTTGCGGACTCGTTGGTCGGTTCGTGATTGAACGCTTGACACAAGCTGGACATCATGTGACGGTGATCGACCTGACCATCCCTGAAGCGTTTCACAACCATCCGAGCATCGATGCTCGGGAGGGGGATGCGGCAGAACACATCGCGAATTTGCCTCCAAACCAAACCGTGGTCAACATGCTCCCCGGACGAATTGGCGATTTCGTGCGACCGTTGCTGCTTCAGAACGGGCACAACGTGGTCGACCTCGCATTTACAGCAGAAGATCCTCACCGACACCAAGCCATTGCGGAGGCCAACAATGCGGTCCTTCTCTGGGACGTCGGCATTGCCCCTGGGATTTCGAACATGCTCGTCAAACAGGCTTACAATGCGCTTGGACCACTTGATGACATTTCCATTAAAGTTGGTGGAAACCCCTGCGAAATGGACGATGAATGGTCCTACATGGCTCCGTTCTCCCCATCTGATGTCATTGAAGAGTACACTCGACCTGCGCGGGTTCGAATCGATGGAGAAACCGTCGAAGTCCCTGCCTTGAGTGAACGCCATGACATCGAAGTCGATGGGTTTGGTACCATGGAGGCATTCCTGACCGATGGGTTGCGCAGTGTGCTTGACACCATCCCCTGCCGAACGATGAAGGAATACACGGTTCGTTGGCCAGGCCACATCCAGCGGTGGGTCGATGAAGGCCGTCACATGGATGAAGAAGAGTTGCTTGCCGCTTGGACTTTTGATTCAAACCGGAAGGAATTCACTTGGCTAGAGGTTCGAGCATCCAATGATTCTGGCACCCGCACCACAATTGTCCAAGACACTGGATTGAACGGAGATGGCTCAATGGCAAGGACCACTGGACTTGTCACAGCAGCTTGCGCTCTGTTGTTCATCGAACAAGGCCCTGAACAAGGGTGTGGCCTCGCTCCTGGCGTTCATCCACCAGAAGGGTTGTCAGCTGAGGCAATGCAACACATCATGGATTACATGCAACGCGAAGGCGTGGCATTTCAATTCGATTAAAGCAATGGCTCGCCACATTGTGGGCAAGGCATTCCAGGAATAAAAGACCCAAGAAGAAAACCACAGTTTAGGCAAATCGAGGTCAGCATGTCATCTCCGAGCATGCCTTTGCATACATCTTGAACTTCATCAAGGTGTTGGAGCGAGATTAAAATGCTCAAAAATGATTTTTTCGACATGCTTGAGATGCTTTTCCTCAACGATATGAAGAGCGTGGGCCTTTGGTCGATCGTCCCAAGGGTTGAAGCAAATTGGCAATCCTGATTCGTGGAACATACTGATATCACCTGCAGAGTCGCCGACCGAAGCGGTGTTTTCTTTGCTAACGCCAAGACGGCGTTGGAGCATTTTCACAACAGATCCCTTTCCATCCATTTGCACTTGATATCGACCGAAATCAGCGATTTCATGGTCGCCATTTTCAAGTTGCTTTCCTTGCAACCATCCATTGGTGAACACGTGAAGTTTCGTGTCCAGACCATCGGCGAACCGCTGCGCAGTAAAGCGGTCAATACCACCCCAACGGCGCTTCCAAGCTTGATCACTCGGAAATTGTGCAGCAATGTCACGGGCTGTTTGTTGAAGTCCCCCACTGACGATGGCCACATGAAATCCCCGATCCAGTAAATGACCGATTAATTCCTTCCAGTAGGGCATCATTGGCATACCCTCCATCAGGCCACGAAGTTCCCTATCGGTCACCAGCGGTCCATCTGCACGGCTTTCTTTAATCAGTGCAAGATCAAGTTTGATCCAGTCCCACTCATCGAGGAGACCTTGGTTGTACAATTCAAACGATTCATCGTTGGATATGCCAAGTCGATCATAGACAAATTGCCATGTGGATAGATGGTCGACCAACACTCGGTCCATATCGAGGCAAACCAAATGTGGAGATGTCATTGCTGTCATAGAATCACCTTTATCAAGAATCGATCATCAATTTCGAGTTGGCCAATCGTATTGAGATTGAATTTGTTCAACCTGTTTGCCCATGATGTACAGAATGAGGGCCACCATGATGCTGAAAAGACCGATCAGCGTCATCGCAATTGTTGCCAGTGTTACGCCAATGGAAGTGGAGTTGATCTCTTCCAGTGCCCCGACAATGTTTCCAGAAAGCCTGTAGCCGAGAATAAACAGGACCACACCTGGTATTCCAAACAACAAAAGTGGATGCTTCGTTTCCAACATCCAGTAAAACAATTGAGCAAACTTAGAAGCGGTAGCAAGCGATTCACGTTGCTGAATATTGACGTTGAATGATGCACGGACGATGCGCACACGCAAGACTTCGTCGAGGGCCTCTTGAGAATCTGTCGGAGTAAGGTTCGCCATTGCAGCCATGCCAGCCTTGGTGACCACCATGTGACGGAGGGTGAGTTCTGAAAGAATGCGGTTGACGATGGGGGCCTCTTCCTCATTTTCGAGTTCATAGGCAACATGGATGTCCCAGAGTTCACGAGCACGATTGATCGAAAGCGAGATGTCCTGCAACTTCCATGCTGCAGTCACATGGATCAATAACGTAGTTTTGGCTTCTGAGAGATTACTTTCGTGTAGGAATTTAGCGAGTTCGATAGCGTTCAGATGAGGTGTGAAATGAAGCGCTGTGCACCCGACCTCCTCTGCCAATTCAACGGTTGAATCATTCGAACCGAGGTCGAGGAGAACAACATCGTCAGCAATCTCCCTGGCACGTACGATCAGCGAGACAACGCGCAACTCGATGTCACCACCGATGAGAACAATGCGCAATGGAACAGGTGCCACAGGCATCATGCTGTGCCATCCACCTATCAAACCTCTCAAACATCGAATGCCATTTTGGTCCATTCCTGCCGATGAGGGACAGACACACAATCCGAACACGCATGTATTTGAGGCAAGGTGGATTGGCGTCCACATGGAAGGTGGCTGGTGCATTGGTGTTGTGGTTCCAGCCCGCAATGAAGCCAAATTCATACGGCATGTCATCGAAACAATACCAGCAACTGTTGATTGCATCGTTGTGGTCAATGATGGTTCGACGGATGCAACATCAACTGAAATAAAAAAAGCCGACATCGTTGCAAACCTGATTGAAATAAATCTTGACGGTGAAGGTGTTGGAGCGGCCATTGATGCTGGACATCAAGCCCTCTTGGACCACTTTGAGGACCAGTTCATCAGTGTTGTAATGGCTGGAGATGGTCAAATGAACCCTGATGACTTGCCACGGCTGATTGCCCCGATCCTCAATGGAGAAAGCGACCACGTCAAAGGGGATCGATTCAACCACAGTCAAGGTGCTGGAACGATGCCGCTTGTGAGGCGAATCGCAAGTAAAATCTTAGCTATAGCCACGACCTTAGCCAGCGGTCAAAGCCTCAGTGACCCTCAATGTGGCTACACTGCAACTTCATCAGACGTGCTCAAACAATGGCCTTGGCAACGATCATGGAAAGGCTATGGATATCCCAATTATTGGCTCATACAGTTGTCCAAATTTGGCTACAGAATCAAAGAGGTTCCTGTGCAGTCCATCTATGGCCAAGAAAAATCAGGCATTCGCCCATTGAGGTTTTTTTGTTCTGTTGGTCCAATGATGGCGTTTGAGCACCATCGACGAAACCTTGCATGGTTGTTCAGCAAAAACATCACCCCGCATTCGCTTTTTGCACTGATTGCATACGTGATTGGTTGGATTGCTGTGCTCCCTGGAATCAGCACAGACATCGAACGTGAGATGACATCAAGGGGTTGCCCTCCCGTTGTGTTGATGATGGCGGCATGGGCGGTGGCACACTTTTTTGACAGGGCAGCCACCAGTACGGTACAGGAGCTGAGGTTGAATGCGAAGGCACGACAAACGACGTAAGCCAAGAAAGGCGCATGTGCGCCACATTCTGATCGCTGCGAAACCGGACGCACGGAACTTGTTGAATGAGATTCAATCGGCGAAGAATCCGCTCAAGATGTTCAAGAAACTGGCAAAGAAACACTCCAATTGTTCAAGTGCTAGCAAGAAAGGAGATTTGGGTGAATTTGTCGAGGGACAAATGGTACAAGATTTTGAGGACGCTGTATGGGCAATGGAACCTGAAACCGTTCCGCAGTCCTACATCAAGACACAGTTTGGATACCACATTTTGTGGGTTCATGAAATTATTCTACCAGAATAAATTCACATCAATGCTGGTGGGCGATCCAGGATTTGAACCTGGGTCCAAGCGTCCCAAACGCCCGAGTATAGGCCAAGCTAACCCAATCGCCCTTGCATTCCGTCCCACGAGGTCCTACCTATGAAGTTCACTCAAGGAGCATCCACCGGCCCACATCCAATCGCAAGAGCATTCCCTGAACTTCAGCTTGCTCAATAACTTCGCTCGCATCCAAATCTGAGTGATTTCGGTTGAGTGTCTGCTGAATTGAATCGACCGTTATCGACCCGTCATCCTCGCATGACTCTTGCACCCAACGACCGATGATTCGAGAGGGGGTTTCGTCATTGTAATCAGACAACGGTTCCTTTCGCAGCATACGTGAGCGCAGCATGTCACGAAGTTCCGGGGGCGTGTTGGCAAGGGTGACCTCTCTGCGCAGGTCCTCAGCCGAGGTGACGCTCATCACGAGGGCACCATGTTCTTTGAGATCTTGACCACAATGCGGGCAAGATTGGGCAGGGCCCTTGCGGCCGTGGCATGTTGAGCAAGCGGGGCAACGGATGACGTTGTAGCCCGCATTGGTCATGGGATGCGTCTGGGCCGAGGGTCTTTCAAGACTCCTTTCAAAGTGAGAAGTCTGTGTTCTGCTTTTTCGAACCTGGCCGGAGTGCTGGTGCTGCAGGGGCTTTTACATCCACGCGCTTTTGTGGTTGTTCGACAGCTCGACGAGTGAGACCGCCACGGACCTTGCCTGTTCCAGTCCTTGCTCCCAAGGAAAGCGAATTCGGTAAAATCAAAGCAGCCATTGCGACCCCATGGTGATCGTTTGCGGCGGTGACTTCATCGACAGCAACGTCGAAGGACTTGACCTCTAGATCTCGGCTTGCCAATCGCCGTTGTAAGTTTCTTCGCAACAAAAGAGAAGTCTCTTCGTAATCCAAGTCGGTCGAAATGGTCGCCACGATAGCGCATTCATCCCCTTCTGGCGTTTCGCATGCAGCCCAAGCAACGCCTGCACAGGCAGTCGAGCCGTTCCAAGCGTATGCTGTGGCAAGATGGCATTCGACAAGCGAACCCATTGGAAGAGATTGAGGGGCTGTAGCACCAAACCCTAGGGGAAGCATTGCTCCTTTCATCTCGATAAGGCGTGTGTCACCCAAGCCCAATTCAACCAGACCTTGGTCATAAGCATCTTCTGCATTTTCGCCCCATGGGGCAACGGCAGTCATCAGCCATCCGGGGCATGCGACGGAACTTGTTCGACCAGCATCATTCGAGTACATGTTACCAAGACAGACGCAACGGGTTCATGAACACCATGGTCATCCCAAACACATGGCGATGAATTCACGGGTGCTGTTGGCTGCGAGCGCCATCGGTGCGGTGCTCATTGCTGCAATCAGCAATGTGGTGCAGGGAGGAACGACCCTCACACTCCTGTTGGTTGCAAGCACATTGACGTTGGTGTTCTTGATCGGGTCTATGTTCAATGGCAAGGCAAAAAAACCCTCTTCGGGCTCAACTCTCATCCGTGCCCCAGATTCTATAGGAAAAGCCCCTGCTCTTCATAAGAATGAACAATCAAGCAATGAGCAGCACATTCCCGACCCACTTGAAGCAGGGTTTGATGCACCGTTAATGTGATCAGAGCAACCGTATGGTTTCGAGGTTCTTTGGTGCGTATGTTCTGCACTTGTAGCGTTCTCGCAAGGTGTGACCTAACTCATTGCACTTGTGATAATCACCGTGATGGCAAATGATGTTCTTGGGTGTTGGCTTCAACTGATCGACGAAGTCCAAAAGTTGCCTTCGGTCTGAGTGGCCCGAAAAGCCGTCGATGGTGACCATTTCACAGCCAATTTTGACAATCTCTGTCTTTCCATCGATGATCATTGGCACTTCGCCAAATCCTTTCTGAAGGCGGCGACCGAGGGTCCCTTCAGCCTGGTAACCGACGAAACAAAGTGAATTGCGATCTTCGTGAGCCCAATGACGGAAGTATTCCATCACAGGTCCACCGTTGAGCATTCCAGAAGTTGCTAGAACAATGCAAGGTGAGTTGTCCATGATGATGCTTTCACGAAGTTCCCGTCCCTTCACCGGGCGGAACCATTCACTTGTGAATGGGTTTTCTCCATCATCCTTCAACAAGGACTTTCTCAAGGAGCTGGTGAGGTAATCTGGGTGAGAGGCGTGGATAGCGGTCGCTTCCTGAATCATACCATCAAGCCAGACTGGGACCGGTTTGACCTGTCCTGAGCGGAACAATTCATCGATCGCAATCATCACTTCTTGACTTCGACCAACTGCGAACACCGGGCAGATGACTTTTCCGCCCCTCGCTATTGTACGAGAAATGATGTCGTGGAGTTCTTGGTTTGCTTCTTGTCGCGAAGGCTGGTAATCGCCAGAAGCACCGTACGTCGATTCGATGACCAGGGTTTCAACCCGTGGGAATCGAGTGTTTGCTGCATCAAAGAGCCACGATTTCTCGTACTTCTGATCGCCGCTGAACACGATGTTGTGCTTCCCTTCACCGATGTGGAGGTGAACTGCAGAAGAACCAAGGATGTGGCCTGCGTTCGAAAAGGTGAGTTTAATGTCTGGAGTGATGTCTGTTGTTTCATTCCAATCAACGTCCACAACGTGCTTCATACAGGTACGGATGTCTTCCATGTCATATGGTGCTCGCTTTCCTTCTGAACCACCGACTTTGAGGTAATCCGTTTGCAAGAGGAGCATCAAATCACGGGTCGGAGGTGTGCAGTAGACAGGCCCTCTGTAACCGTACTTGAACAGGACCGGCAACATGCCAGCGTGGTCAAGGTGAGCGTGCGTGAGCACAACAGCATCCAATTTCTCCAAAGGCAGAGCCTCTGGTGCGGTGAAGTAAGGCATAGGATCGGTGTCTGAAGCGATGTTGACGCCAACGTCGATCATCACACGAGATTCATTGGTTGTCACAAAGTGGCATGCTCGTCCGACTTCCCGGTAAGATCCGAGAGCCGTCACCCGTGCCCAAGCGGAGCCTGGACGCAGTGGGCGATGAATGTTCAAGCCGAAATCCTTCAACAACTTGCGACGCTCAACGGCGTGCGCTTGCCTGTAACCACGGATGTCGTGCACGGTTTTCGAGATGAGGGGGGATGTTCGTTCGACCTTGACAAGCCAGCCAGTCTGGTCTCGAAGAGCGTTCAAATTTGCTCCTCTGCGACCCACTGCTTCACCAGGATTTTGGCATTGGATGATGAGTTCTCGGTAACATGAGTCAAAGTAGAGGTTGGTGATTTCTGCTTCAGCAGGTACGATTTCAGCAATCAGTTTCTTAGCGTCTTCTTCACTTTTCATGATCGAGACATCAGGACGAAGAACGATCTTTCGCTTCACGCGCTTTGCTATTTTTCCAATCAGTCCGTCGCCGCCACCAAACTTGTTGGGGACAGGTGTCACTATCGCAATGTTCCCTGCTTCGAGTTCAACTGTGTAGGGCACGTCCTTAGGGACGATTTTAGATATTTGATCTTTCAATTCTTTAAACGTATGGCGCATATGGTTCACCGATTCCCCGTGCTCGCACAATAGAATGTGCACAGTCCCCTGGGATGGGGTTACAGCGTCGAGCTGCGGGAATGGGAGGTGAAGTCTCAAGCCAGGAGCTTGTCGACTTCGCTTTGGGTAAGGGCGACGTAACCTTCTTTGGCCGTAATAACAGCCAAATCCATGCCGTTGCCGGAGGCTGCATCACGCTGCCCCGATGCATAAAGGGAGCGCGCTGCCAATTTCAATGCATCGGTCCGTGACATACCTTCACTGAAGCCGTCTTCGAGGACACCGTACATGTAAGGAGATCCTGAACCAGTGGCACAGTACGAATCAGGAATTGAACCACCAGCGGAGTCAATGGAGTACACGTGGCCACCTTCAGCATCGACACCAACGATGAGCAGTTGAACCCAATGGGGCCGACCAGCGAGGATGTTTGCGGTGAGTGTAGCAGCGCCTTTGACCGTCATCTGTTGTTGACGGCGGAGTTGGAACAAAGAAACCTCAGCAGCAAGGGTGCGGGAGAGGGATTGAGCATGACCCACAAGTCCTGCTGTGGTCAGTGCGAGGTTGTCACCAATCTTGAACAACTTTTGCACGCTCTTATTGGCGATAAAGTGGCCCATAGTTGCTCGATGATCTGCACCAACGACAACGCCTCCGTTGAAGGTGATCCCGATTGTGCTCGTTCCGGTTTTCATTACAGGTGGTTGGTTATCCATCATCATCAATCCTTTCTCTACGACGACACCCTTTGAAGGTTGAGGCGCAAGCCTGTGTTATTGACGGCCCCTTATCAACCCGCCGAAGACTCCCGATGATACGAGCAGCATCTCAAAAGGAAGGCTCGACCTTCAGAGCATGCGAGTGTTCTTGGGGTGACCGTCTTGACAGCGTGTTATGCGGCGACGCAAGGCGAGGGACCGCGATGAGGCGCAAGCCTCACTCGATGCCTTCACCCAACCGGATGAAGATTCGCAAAAGCCCCAAGATCCGTCAGTCCCGTCGATGCCGGACCTTGATGCGCTCACCGAAGCGGACGAAATCATTCGACAAAGCGAAAACGAAGAAACCACATCAACAGGAGCAGATGAAGCGCCGCTTCGCTCGTTTGAAATGCCAAGCATGAATGCACAGAAGGCTGATCTCCCGGTCACACCGGGCGCTATGTTCCGCGACCTTGGAAAATTGCACCCAAACCCACCGATTCCAAACGAGGATGGCGGTCTTGTCCTGCACAGGGCCGTCCTCAGCGACCTCACCGGCTGTGCAACCTTACTTGACTGGGTTGCAGACGGGCATGCTGTCATTGTTGAAATGAAGCGGTTGATGAAACGACCCGTTGAGTTCAACGCAGCACTGGGCCAACTCAATGAATTCATTGGCGGCGATTTAGGTGGTCAAATCCTTCAGATGACCTCGACGCGGTTGATGCTCCTTCCTGCTGGTTGCCGTGGCGTGAACGGTGTCGAAATGGAAGCTTTTGCTGTCGAACCAGGTGATTTTACAGAGGTCGGACAGTAATGGAAGAGCAACCAGTCAACATCCCATGCCCGATTTGCCAAGAATCTGGTCAAGTCTTTATGATTGCCAACGTCGATGAGATCCCCTACTTTGGGGAACACACGCAAGTCACCGTCATGTGCCATGCATGCGGTTGGCGGCAAACCGACTTCATTCCTGCCGAGGGGAAAAAAGCCGGCGGCTGGAGCATCGTTGTGAATTCACCGGACATTTTGTCAGCACGGGTGATTCGCTCATCTTCGTGCACCGTCAAGATTCACGAACTGGACTTGGAAGTGGCTCCAGGCAGCAGCGCTACAGGCTATGTGAGCAACGTTGAAGGCGTCTTTAATCGCTTCATAGACATCGTCAACATGGTCCTCCGCGACGTTGAATCCGATGTCACTTTGCTCAAATCGACCGAACCAATCGACCAGCCCGCACTGACCGAGGCTCTGGGTTCAGTTTCCACTTTGATCGGGATGCTTGAACGCTTCGAAGAAACTCATCACGAACATGGAACGCCTTTGACACTGGAATTGCTCGACCCACATGGCCATTCCATGATCATGCATGACGATGCACTGCATCGTGACCTCAGCGATGAAGAATTACTGGCCTTACCTGTCGGGCCTGATCCAGCCGTCTTTTCGCCTGATGATGAGCCTTGATCAACGAGCATCTTGGGCCAAGAAGTCCTCGACCAGATGGGCGGTTTGGTCACGCATCTCATGCAGGTGTCCGAGCCAATCCACTGCCCGATCAATGCACAATTGTTTCATCTCACCTGCTAAGATTTTTCCTGCTCGGTAATCGGAATTCAATTCCGCTAGGTAGCCATCATCCTCTTCGAAGAAGTACATCATGTACTGGTAGGCAACATCAATGTCTGGATCTCCACCCAAACGTCGATGTTCTTCGATGGTGGTTTGTCCACCTGAGAAAGCACGCTTAATCTTCTTCTCGACCGTTGGTAAATCATCCCGCAAAAACAGGGTGGTTTTGGGCTTACTGCTGCTCATTTTCTCGCCGGTCATACCCACGGCAAAGTGATGGTAGGTTGAAGATGGAGCCAACATCCCCATGCCACCAAGTGAACGTTCATACTGCAACAGTTTCATGCGAATCATGGTCTTATCCCGCTTGGTAGCGCTCGGCACATTGACGGTACCTTGCTTTGGATTGGATTGAATATCCGAGTATCCAAGGTCGACAAGACTCGCAACGATACCGTTGAACACCTGGTTCAGCTTTTCCTTGTCCAAGCGACCGTTTGGCATTTGCCCGAGGGCAGAAGCGTTCTCTTCATGAACAGAAAGGGTGATGGTTACGCCAGCATGTTTGCCATCGTTCACGTTGAACCAATTTGTTTTCGCTGCAAGACCACGGGTGAGGCGGAGGTGGGGATCTTGGTCAACACCCACAGGAACGACGATCGGGCGAAGCCCACCGTATTCGTCAGTCTGCGGATGTAAGATATCTCCTACTTGGACCATTGGAGCCTGAACGTGAGCAAGATTTGTCTCGCCTCCAAAACCGTAAATCGCTTCAAATTCATTGAGGTTTGTTCGCTTACCAAGCTGGAAACCGAGCCGTTGAACGATTGGACGAGAGGATTGGAAGTAGACGTTTGTTTTTTCGACATCAAGGCCGAGTGCAGCGTAATTGGCCACATATTCTTCCAATGCAATCTTGCGGCCTTTCTCAAGTGAAATCCCACGGGTTGCCTGGCTTTCCAAATCAGCGACTGCGATGGTCACATCGCCGCCTTGTTCTTGGAACCACTTCACCTGATCGATGACCATGGAATGGCCCATGTGCATTTGCCCACTTGGCATCAACCCGGTGAGGACGCCAAAACCATCGCCTCTTCGCTTCGCATCGAGAACTTGATCCAAATCACGGTGAGCAAAGACAATTCCACGGCGGTGGAGACGGGAGGGATTTTCCAGTGTCACCCCGTCCATAGACGAAAGACCAAATTGCTCGACGATACGATCGTAATCCGTTGACTGAGCGCTGCCCCAGGGATCAATAACAACATCTTCACCAGCCATCATTACCACTTCGTATGATGCTGGCTCACGCCCTCCTTGCATCAAGGCTTCGCCCCGTGTTAGTCGGAGGTGGCGTTTTGTTCAGGTTCGCTCGCCGTTCGCTCCACCTTGGGAGCAAGCGGGCCGAGGCCCTCTTTTTTGAGCACCAACAACATGCCCACGATGGTGGCAATGGCCACACCAGCTGCAACATAGCGCAACCAGCCAGACTCTCCAAGTCCCTCACGAGGTTCAACAAGCCAAGTAAAGACAAGGTGTTCATCGTCCACAAAACGCTTTGACCACTTGAACAAATCATGGGTTTCATGAGCGGCGATGGTCACTGCTGATGAGTGATTGTTGAAGAATGAAGTTCGGCCG
>Ga0308019_10002036_pt1 | contig 11769 bp, 13 predicted proteins | sample Neamet284_FD_203135 | JGI IMG/M metagenome (GOLD analysis project Ga0308019, IMG submission 203135) | Marine microbial communities from water near the shore, Antarctic Ocean - #284 | ecosystem: Environmental > Aquatic > Marine > Unclassified | place: Southern Ocean | collected 2014-10-01
GGAGGACTGCAGAGTATGGCGAAGTGCGTTGGTACGTGGTGCTGCGCAATCAAGATCTGGATAAGGTGGCAGAATATGAATTGTTGACCATGAATTCATATGGTGAAACCAAGACTGCATGAGCCAAACATCCAATGCCATAGCTGATCTTAGCCGGTATCTGCACGCCCAGGGACGTTTGCAGGTCTGGTCTGTGATTATCACAATTTTGGGAGAGATTGCGCAGCCAGAGGGTGGAGAGATTTCCATGGCAGCCCTGTTGGAGCTTTGTGTGGCTTTAGATATTGAACCGCAAGCAGTACGCACTGCGATGTCGCGACTGTCGAAAGATGGGCTGGTTGTTGGAACACGAGAGGGCCGCACCGCGAATTACCAATTTTCCTCGCAGGCTTTGGCAGAGTATCACGTGGCGGCAAATGTTATCTATGCCGCGCCAAAATTAGTTGAGGATTGGACCTTTGTTTTTGGTGCGGATGTTATGGACATGATGGTTGTACAAAAGACATTTGCGTCTAATCCACCATTGGTGCTGGGAGGGCGATGTTTTGTTTGGCCTGCTGATACTGCGCCGCAGCCATCAGATATCACTAAATACGATCTTATGTTGTTTGAAGCCCAACCGCGCTCCCTGCCGCATTGGGCGCAGTCCAGTGTTTTACCTACCCTTAATCCAGAGACATGCCAGAAGATCAGCAGTGGCTGCCACGACCTACAGGACCGTCATTTGGATCCAGATCAGGCACGTATTGCTCGTGTTTTACTTATCCATTTTTGGCGGCGACTGGTTTTGCGATATCCCACCGTTGAAGCCCCAATAGCTTATTGGCCGCTGGCACAGGTTCACCGAGATATAGCGGCGCTGTATCCGCAGCTGCTGCGTTTGAGTGGTGTGAGTAATGTTGATCAAACACGGTTTAGGTAATATTACAAAAAAGTATTGATTTGATATTTTTTGTAATATATTATGATAAAAAATTTGGGAGTTGTAGATGTATTCGCAAGGATTAATTGGGGCAGGTTCAAAAAATATTGAAACCCCAGAATTTTTGGCTGCCTTTCAGGCCCGGATTGATGCAGACGAAAAAATTGAGCCGAATGACCCAATGCCAGTGGCCTACCGCAAAACCTTAATCCGCCAGATTGGTCAGCACGCGCATTCGGAGATTGTTGGCATGTTGCCCGAGGGTAATTGGATCACCCGAGCCCCAACCCTAAGGCGCAAAGCGGCTTTGCTTGCCAAGGTCCAGGATGAGGGTGGCCACGGCCTTTATCTGTATTCGGCAGCTGAAACATTGGGCGTCAGTCGCAAGGAGATGACTGAAGAGCTGATCTCTGGGCGTGCTAAATATTCATCGATCTTCAATTATCCAACCCAAACTTGGGCTGATATTGGTACGATTGGATGGTTAGTGGATGGCGCCGCAATCATGAACCAAGTGCCTTTGTGTCGGTGCTCCTATGGTCCATACGCCAGGGCAATGATCCGGGTGTGCAAGGAGGAAAGCTTTCATCAACGACAAGGCTATGAAATTATGCTGACGCTAGCTGAGGGTACTGTGGCGCAAAAAGATATGGCGCAGGATGCGTTGAACCGCTGGTGGTGGCCATCGCTTATGATGTTTGGCCCACCTGATGGTGATAGTTTGCATTCTGATCAATCTACCTTGTGGAAAATTAAAAGGTTCAGCAATGATGAGCTGCGCCAAAAATTTGTCGATGCCACGGTGCCTCAGGCGCTGCGGTTGGGTCTGACTTTGCCGGATGAGGCTTTGGCTTGGAACGAAGTAGAGGGCCGATACGACTATGGCCAGATTGACTGGGACGAGTTTTGGGCTGTGGTTAAGGGCCACGGTCCTCTGAACAAAGACCGTGTAGCAGCGCGGAAAAAGGCTTGGGATGAAGGCGCTTGGGTGCGTGAGGCTGCAATGGCCCATGCGAAAAAACGTGAACAACTTGCCGTGTCTCCAATGGCTGCAGAATGAGAGAAACCTAGTGACTGTTATACAGGACATTCCACTTTGGGAGGTGTTCATCCGTCCTCGCAATGGCCTGGCTCATAGGCATTGTGGCTCACTGCATGCCACTGACGCTGAAATGGCCCTGCAAGCGGCGCGGGATGTCTACACCCGCAGGGGCGAGGGACTTTCTGTTTGGGTCATCCCTTCCGCTCAAATTGTTGCCTCCGATCCGCAAGATCGCGATGAGATGTTTGATCCCTCTGATGATAAGATTTACCGCCATCCAAACTTCTATAATATTCCTGATGACGTGGGACATATGTAATGCAAAAACCTTTGTTTTTAGCGTTGTTGCAGTTAGCTGATGATCATCTGATTTTGGGTCATAGGCTATCGGAATGGTGTGGTCACGCACCGATGCTTGAAGAAGATCTGGCCATGCCTAATATTGCTTTGGATTTGATTGGACAAGCGCGTGCACTTTATAGCTATGCGGGTGTGGTTGAAGAGGCAGGACGTGATGAAGATGTCTTGGCTTTTGGCCGGATTGAGCGGGAATACCAAAACCTGTTGATCTGCGAATTAGAAAACGGGGACTTTGCCCAAACAATGTTGCGGCAGTTTTATTTTGCAAGCTTCATGCTACTGTTCTGGGAGCGCGCCCAGGTGTCATCGGATACTACGGTGGCGGCCATTGCTGCCAAAGCAGTGAAGGAAGCAAAATATCACAGGCGCCATTGTGGTGAATGGGTAATCCGTTTGGGTGATGGCACTGAAGAAAGTGCTTTACGTATGCAGGCAGCTTGCGCTTTTTTAGAGCCCTATCTGGGTGAGTTTTTCTACGTGGATGGTGTGGCGCTTGAAATGGCAGAAAACTCTACCTTGCCAGATCTGCTAAGCTTGCGTGGCGCTTGGCTTGCTGATGTCAGTGAGGTATTTGGGGCGGCCCAGATTTCTCCTCCAAACCTTAGCCATGCCCACAAAGGTGGTCGCCAGGGGCGGCATACGGAATGCATGGGGCATCTTTTGGCGCAGTTGCAATATATGCAGCGCAGTTTTCCAAATATGACATGGTAGATTTACAAGCCAAACGAGCTTGGGCAGCGGCTGCAGCGGTTTTAGATCCAGAAGTGCCTGCGGTCACTGTGGCTGATCTGGGTATATTACGCAGTGTTGAAATTGATGGGCAGGGTCGGGCAATCGCAAAAGTGACGCCCACTTACTCGGGCTGTCCCGCTGTTTTGGCAATTGAACTTGCGATAGAGGTTGCACTTAGGCAAGCTGGGTTTGACCCACTGATTGAGCGCGTAATCACCCCAGCTTGGACTACGGATTGGATAACCGAGCGGGGACGCGACAAGTTGCGGGCCTACGGTATTGCGCCGCCAGTGAAGGGGTCATCATCTAAGCGCGCTTTGTTTGGTGATGTTGTGGTGGCTTGCCCTTTGTGCGCAGCGCAAAATACCTCTAAATTATCAGAATTTGGTTCAACAGCCTGCAAGGCACATTATCGCTGCAATGCCTGCCTTGAACCATTTGATTATTTCAAATGTATTTAGGGAGGCGGCATGGCCAGGCCTAGATTTTTCGATTTGACTATCAATGCCGTGCGCGAGGACACCTCCTCATCTGTGGAAATTAGTTTTAAAATACCTGAAGCGCTGAAATCTACCTTTGTTTTTGTTCCTGGGCAATATTTGACCCTTCGGGCTGATGTCGGTGGCGAAGATGTACGCCGGTCTTATTCCATTTGCTCGCCGGTTGGGTCCGACACGCTATCAGTGGGGGTCAAACGCATTGAAGGTGGGGCTTTTTCGGGTTTTGCGCTTAGTTTGAAACCAGGAGACGTATTGCGTGTGATGCCGCCGCAAGGGCGCTTTACTGCTCCCATCGGGGGGCGTCATGATTATTTACTTTTGGCTGCGGGCTCTGGGGTGACGCCGATCAAATCTATTGCGCAATCGGTATTGGAAGGTGAACCTGAAAGTACGATCACCCTATGCTATGCCAATTGCAATACTGACAGTGTGATGTTTCGTCAGGCTTTTGATGACCTCAAAGACAAATATCTGACGCGGTTTTTGATGACCCATGTTATGGATGAAGAGGCGCAGGATGTGGCGCTTTTCAATGGTCGAATGGATGCGGAAAAGCTCAACACCATGGCTACACGTGGATTAATTACTCCCTTGGAGTATGACGCAATTTATATCTGTGGGCCCCAACCGATGATTGAGACTGCTTCAGAGGCCTTGCGTATCTTGGGCGTGCCTGCTGATCGAATCAAGTTTGAGTTGTTTACACCTTCCAGTCCCTTGCCGATTGCAGGCGCAGCGTCTGTGGAGGCTGCAACTGAGGGGTCACTAGTTGAGGTTGTGCTTGATGGTGCGCGGCGAAAGTTTCGGATGCTAGCGGGGCAAATGTTATTGGATGCAGCCACGCAATCTGGACTTGAACTGCCTTATTCCTGTGCCAATGGCATGTGCGCCACCTGCCGCTGTAAGCTAGCTGAGGGGCAGGGTACTATGGTCCAAAATTTCTCTCTCGAGGCCTGGGAGATGAAGAAGGGCTTTGTATTAGCCTGCCAGTTTCGACCACAATCTGATCGGGTGGTGTTGGATTTTGACGCGGTTTAACGCTCAAAAATTACTGGAAACCAATCTTCGCGCAACCGTTGGCCAGGTTGCATATTGTGGCCTGGGAAAGGTGGAGATGTGTTGCCAGGGCGTGCGACAAAGCGGGCATCATCACCCACAAGGCGAAGCGAAAAGGCCCTGCGGCGACTGGTAGTTTCATTGCCACGCGCGCCGTGCAGAATACTAAAGTTAAACGCTACTGCATCCCCTGGTTCCATCGCCCATTCGCGGATTTCCATCGCCTCAGCATCTGGATCTGGAACGGGCATATAATCATCGTCGTTTGGATAAAAACTATCCTCAGCTAGCCAGCGGGTGGGTAAGACTGGCTTGGGCCATTTGTGACTGCCTGCTACACAGCGGAGGGAGGCGTTTGTTACTGAGTCTAGTGGGCTCCAAAAGCTGACATTTTGAACACCGTCTACAAAGTAATAAGGGCTGTCTTGATGCCACGGTGTGGGTTTGGACGTACCTGGCTCTTTTATCAAAATATGGTCATGGAACATTTGTACGCGATTTGAGCTCATCAAGTCGGCTGCAACTGCCGCGGCGGGGCTTTGTCGTACAGTATTCTCAAATTCTGGTACTCGCTGCCAATTACAATAATCATCAAAAAAACGGCCGTTCTCACTGGCTTTTAGGTTTTCGGCTGCATAAGGCCCTGGATTTTGCATATTGTATGCTAAACCTTGCCTGAGGTCTTCCACGTAATCCGCAAATAGTCCCTTAACTAAAATCACACCATCATTTTTAAAGGATTCAATGTCCGCTTGGGTAATAAGAGGATGCGGCATTTTTTGCTCCGTTTATAAGTTTCTGATTTAACAAGTTATACATAACTTAGTTTGATCACAGAAGAATAATAAAATAATTGATGCAATATAGTACTAGTTGCCCGCTTGGGAATTAGCTAATTACTAAAATTGATTATATTAAAGGCAATTAAAACAGTAAATTAAAATCCATTAGGCTTTTAATAGAAAATAAAAATGACTAATATTACTACTTTCTTTGCGTTACAACCTGTGTAAAATTTGCCCAACAATGTGTTTGGTGAGCAATTTAATGAATAGTGGATTACCTCGGGTGAATAGTTATGCTTCCTCTACTTTTGGTAGGGTCGTGAGGTATTTATTTGTTAGGTACTATTTGAGTGCAGCCTTTGTTGGAGGTAAACATGCCTGAAAATAAAAATGCTGCTATTTGGTTTGTGGACCGTCACATTGAGGAGGGTCGAGGTGCGAATACTGCATTTCGTGAAGCTGATGGCCAAAGACGAAGCCAGACTTACGCGGAATTAGCTAAACGTAGCGACTTAGTGGCGGGAGCATTTGCATCTGCTGGATTGCGTCGAGAGGATCGCGTCGCGTGCCTGATATTGGACCAATTAGAATATCCGGAAATTTTTTGGGGCGCATTGAAGGCTGGCGTTGTGCCAGTAGCTTTGAATACTTTGTTAGCAACTTCGGTATACCAATCTGTATTAAATGACAGCCGTGCAACTTGTTTAATCGTGTCAGTTGAATTGTGGGAAATTGTTGCACCAGCTTTGACTGAAAATAAAGATTTGCGTAAAGTTATAGTTATTGGTGCAAACACTCCCTCAGGCGTAATGTCTTATAAAGAGTTTCTCGCCCCCGCTGAAGTAAAAAGGGCTATCTACGCAACAGATGATGAATGTGCCTTTTGGCTTTATTCCTCTGGCTCTACGGGGCAACCCAAAGGTGTCCGCCACGTGCATAGTGCGTTGCGCTCAACAGCTGAGACTTATGGCGCTCAAGTGCTTGGTATTAAAGAAAACGATATAATTTTTTCTGCTGCTAAAATATTTTTTGCTTATGGAATGGGAAATGCACTGACATTTCCAATGTCAGTTGGTGCCACGACTATATTATTTTCTGGACGTCCCACGCCAGATATAGTCCTTCAAATCATTGAGTCTGAACAGCCTACGCTGTTTTGTGGTGTTCCGACCCTTTATGGATCCATTATAGCATTATTAGAAAACCGTAAAATGCCAAGGCACCGTGTTAGATTGTGTATCTCGGCGGGAGAGGCTCTCCCAGCAAATATTGGCCACAGGTGGCAAGCATTGTTTGATAATGAGATCCTGGATGGTGTTGGATCCACTGAAATGTTGCATATTTTTCTTTCTAATCGTCAGGGTAAGGTCAGATATGGAACGTCTGGCTTTGCAGTTCCAGGGTATGAGTTGCGATGTGTTACTGAAACAGGGAAACAAATTATACCAGGTGAAGTAGGTGAAATGCTCGTCAAGGGTGGATCTTCAGCAGATGGGTATTGGAACCAGCGTGCCAAAAATCAAGCAACCTTTGAGGGTGAGTGGACGCGGACTGGAGATAAATATGAAATTTTGCCAGATGGAACATACATCTACTGTGGGCGTACAGATGACATGTTTAAAGTTTCTGGAATATGGCTGAGTCCATTTGAAGTGGAACAAACTTTGATTTCACACCCAAAAGTTTTGGAAGCTGCAGTCGTAGCTCAAGTGGATAATAATGGGCTGGAAAAGCCAAAAGCGTTTGTTGTGCTTAATGTAAATATTCAAGCAAATGAAATAGAAAAAGAGTTGCAAGATTTTGTAAAAGAGCAAATAGGAAAATGGAAATACCCACGCTGGATTGAAATAGTTGATGACTTGCCGAAGACCGCGACAGGAAAAATCCAACGTTTTAAATTAAGGAGTTTAACATGAAAAAAATTAACTGGATTGATGGTGGGAAAGGCTTTTTAGAGGTATTTGGAAAATCTCTTGAATACGCCATTTTTGGACCTTCACCCGCTGACGCTCCTACTATTGTCATGTTGCATGAGGGCCTAGGTTGTGTGGCACTTTGGCGGGACGCACCTGCTCAGATTTCTGCTGCGACCGGCTGTGGTGTTTTCGTTTACTCTCGGTCTGGGTACGGGCAGTCAGATTTAACTGATTTGCCCCGACCCTTAGATTATATGACGGAAGAGGCGGTAGCCGTTCTACCAAAAATTCTGGAAGCTATAGCGCCAAAGCAGTGTATTTTACTTGGGCACTCAGATGGAGCTACAATTGCTGCAATATATGCTGGTTCTGTTATAGATCATCGGGTGCGTGGCTTAGTTCTCATGGCGCCACATTTTTTCACTGAGCCTGAGGGACTTACACAGATTTCGTTAGCTAAAAAAGAGTACGAAAATAGTAGCTTAAAGCTAAAATTATCTAAATACCATCGAGATCCAGAGAATGCGTTTAACGGCTGGAATAATGTTTGGTTAGATCCCAACTTTGAAGATTGGAACGTATCAGAGGTCATTGACTATCTGCGGATCCCGACTTTGGCAATTCAAGGCCTAGAAGATGAATATGGCACGGCGGCACAAATTTCTGAACTTGAAAACCGAAGTTATTCCCCCGTTGATGTAGTTATGTTAGCTGATTGCGGTCACTCCCCTTTAGAAGATGCACGCGAGTTAACAGTGGCTGAAATTACTACTTTCTCGGAAAGTTTGTGGAAGATTGAGGCCGCACGGGGTGTCCCAGCATAATGTTGTAGATCTAAACTGGCGACCTTCGCACGCATACATACCGGGTCAAACCCCTCGCCATGATGAGGGTATATTTGACCAGTTTAAACCTAATTTATCCGCCTCTGATAAGGAGTTGGATCATTGTATCGCCTGGCAAATTGGGCAAGTATTTTTTCAAGAGGAATATTATTGGGAAGCTCATGAGGTTTGGGAAGCAGTCTGGATGCTGTGTGAAGAAACATCCATTAGACGAGCATTAGCTAGAAGTTTAATTCAATTGACCAATGCCGGCTTAAAAGGAAAAATGGGTCGAGAGAAAGCTCAGGTCCGATTGCTGGGTTTGGCAAGGTTGGCCTGCCCTAATTTTTCTTCTAAAAAAATAATGGGTTTCAACCCAGATGACTGGGAAGAATTCTATTCCAAGGCTTCTTTGGCCATTCCTTCAACTAAAATCTAGAGATTAGTTTCTACCTGTGGAATATATACTACTAAACGACAACCGTCGTCTGATACCGAGAAATGCTGTGTGCCGTCACGCAGCAACACCAAATCCCCTTTTTTGTAGATAGTGCCGTCGTTGTCGCGCAGACTGCCATCAATTACAAAAAACTCTTCATCCCCGTGATGCTCATGTGCCTCGCTACTACTCCCCGGGCTCATACTATAAATATGGAACCCCACGCCCATACCTGGTCCACCACCAAGCTGTAGAATTGAAGTTCCACTATCGCTACCATCGCTGTTGAGCCAGGGTTTGAATTCACTCGTACTTATATTGGCTACTAGACGATCCTTAGGTTTGATATCTTTCATTACGTCGTCTTTCTTTTGTTTTTACTTATAAACTGTGTTACATAGATTGAGCCATAAAAAACACCACTTGGCCACAGATTATTGTTGATCTTCTGCTTCTTAAGCTGTTCGATGGTGCATAATTCAAGGTAAGGTAATGTTATGGATCCACGTATCACGCCACCCCAGGATTGGGATCGGTCTGGACTCCCCGGGTGGGCATATTTTTCACAAGAATTATTTGAACTTGAATGTACCGAAATTTTCAAAACTCATTGGCAATTTGTTTGCCATATAAATGAATTATCGCAAAACGGCGCTTATACAACTTTTGATTTATCGGGCGAACGTGCATTGGTAATTAAGGGTCATGATGGCGAGGTTAGGGCATTTCATAACTTATGCCGCCATCGAGGATCCCGCGTTGTTCCTGATGCGAGTGGTGTTTGCAATAAAGCTATGATTTGCCCTTACCATGGCTGGGCATACAACCTTGATGGATCTCTGCGCGGGATCGCAAACAAAAATACATTTCCACCTATGGATGCAGAAAAATGGGGCTTAAAAAAGCTTGAAATGGAAGTTTGGAATGGACTTGTTTTTGTTCGTTTTTTGCCGGGCCCTCAGCCTTCAGTTGCAGAAGTCCTAGCGCGGTTTGATGCGGAAGTTGCTCCCTACGATTTGGCTAATATGGTCCCCACTACCACTAATTCTATGAACGACCTCCTGCCTGTCAATTGGAAGTCAGTTAGGGATGTGGACAATGAGGGTTATCATGTGCGTCAAGCCCACCCTGGGTTACACGAGCTTTATGGAAACGGATACTTCGATGAACCCTTTCTGGATGGAACCTCTCGCTCAGTAGGGACTTTTAATGAAGCTCCTGGTCATCGCTGGAGCGTAAGAAAGTACCGAGATCTCTTGCCAGAAGCAGCGCATTTACCCTTATCTCAACAGAGGCAATGGATCTATTTTGGAATGTTTCCAAATTTTGTTTTAGGGCTTTATCCCGATAGTGTTATTTTTTATCAGGATGTACCTCAATCTGCCACGGAAACTCTTCAGAGAGGCATGTGCTATCGGCGTACTGATGAGAGCCGTGAAATGAGAGTGGCTCGCTACCTCAGTGGACGAATTGACAGAGATACTGGTGCAGAAGATCAAATGTTGATGGTTTGGTCATGCGAGGCCACTAGGTCTTCCGCCTATGATGGGGTAATACTTTCTGACTTAGAGTATGGAGTGAAGACTTACCATGACCATTTGCGCAAGTTAATTCCAGTAGTTGAGAGCAATACGGTACCGTTAGTTGGACAGATGGCCATCTTAAATAAAGAGATACTTTCGAAAAGGATACCTTAATTGGCAGGCGTTCAAAAATGGCTTCGGAGTGAAAGTGCTCAGGGCTTATTTTTGATTAGTCCAACGTTAGGCTTTGCATTGCTATTACTGGCAGTACCACTAATCATGGTGGTCGCTCTCAGCTTTTGGACCCAAGATTATCTGACCCTTGATCGTACTTTTACTATAGCCAACTATCAGACTGCGTGGACTGAGCCTATGTACCAATACTTAATGGCTAGGTCGCTTAAAATATCAATTTTCGTCACAGCTGCTACAGTACTTTTAGCTTACCCAGTAGCTTATTTTATTTCTTTTTACGTTGCTCCCAAACGCAAAGCGATGTGGATATTTTTGATTACAATTCCATTTTGGACTAGTTATCTAATGCGTATTTTTCTGTGGAAGGTGATACTTGGATATAATGGTGTAATTAATGGAACACTCACTGGACTAGGGATTATCGAGGAGCCCCTAAGTTTCATTTTATATAACCAAAATGCGGTAATCCTTACTCTTGCACATGCTTGGGTACCCTTTGCCATACTGCCAATATTTGTCGCTCTAGAGCGTGTTGATCGATCCTTAATTGAGGCAGCAGAGGATCTGGGTGACAGCAGGCTCCGCAGATTTTTTCGGGTTACACTGCCACTTTCAATGCCGGGAGTCATTGCCGCCACTATTATTGTTTTTATACCCACAATTGGCGATTATGTGACCCCGCGTTTGGTTGGTGGACCAAATGGATTGATGATTTCAAACATGATTGAATTACAATTTAAAAAGGCTAACAATGCCCCTCTAGGAGCGGCTCTTGCTATTTCAGCAATGGGGATTGTTACCTGTTTTGCTCTGGTTTTCTTATGGTTAAACCGGCGGTATGTGCGGGGGCAAAGTTAATGCAGCGTAAGGGACGTTTTTTCAAGTGGTTTATAGGCTTCTTTTTATTGTTCTTATATGCCCCTGCAATTCTGTTACCGGTATTTGCTTTTAACAGTAGTAGTATTGTTTCATTTCCACTTTCAGGGTTCACCACGGAGTGGTTTTCTGTATTGCTTACCAACGGAACCCTACACGTTGCTGCCCGCAACAGCTTGCTAATTGCTATTACCACCGCAATATTCTCAACGCTACTGGCTGTGCTGGCAGCACGCGCTTCAACGCGATTTTCTTTCTTTGGACGCCGATCAATAATGGGCTTTGTTATGCTACCTATGGTATTGCCAGAAATTATTATTGGTGTCTCTTTATTGGTTGTGATTATCCAAATGGGTTTTGAGTTGTCTCTTTGGAGTATAATCATGGGCCATATCTTGATTTGTACACCTTTTTGTATTGCTATCTTATCTTCTGCCTTCATGAATTTGGATAAAAGCCTTGAAGAGGCCTCATTCGATTTAGGTCAAACGCGCTGGAATACATTTTGGTTAGTAATTTTTCCTTTAGTTATGCCTGGTATTATTGCGAGTTTGTTAATTGCTTTTACGATTTCCTTGGATGAATTTATTATTGCATTC
>Ga0308019_10002038_pt1 | contig 11768 bp, 8 predicted proteins | sample Neamet284_FD_203135 | JGI IMG/M metagenome (GOLD analysis project Ga0308019, IMG submission 203135) | Marine microbial communities from water near the shore, Antarctic Ocean - #284 | ecosystem: Environmental > Aquatic > Marine > Unclassified | place: Southern Ocean | collected 2014-10-01
GACTTGTTTCCCTAAAGTATTCTATTGGAAGGGAATACATTTATTCCATGGCTAGGAGTTAACTTTCTCACTTATAAAAGATAGAGGAGATAATATGTCATTAAGAATCAATAATAATATTGAGTCGATGAATGCTCATCGTAATCTGTTAAAGAATGACCGTGCGCTTTCGAAGTCTCTTGAAAGACTGGCTTCAGGACAGAAAGTCAATCGGGCAGCCGATGATCCGGCAGCTTTGGTTATTTCTGAACACATGAGGGCACAGGTCAGCGGGATGGAACAGGCAATCAGGAATAACGAAGTTGCTATTTCACTCGTACAAACTGCAGAAGGCTCCATGAATGAAATTTCGTCCATTCTGGTAAGTCTTCGCCAGCGAGCAATTTCTGCAGCAAACGTTGGTGCAAGTGACAAGGATATGATTGACGCAAATCAGGCTGAGATTGAAAATGCGCTTGCTTCAATTGACCGTGTTGTTTCAACCACCCAGTTCGGACATTACAGACTTCTGGACGGAACAAATGCTGCGAAGACAACTACAAATGAAGACGGCAGCATTTCCACTAGAGAAGGACTGCGTTTCCATGTTGGACCAAATGCTGAACATATGGCTTCAACCTCAATTAGAGACATGAGCACAAGTCAGCTTGGTAGGGCTTCAGTTGCAGAAGGTGAAATGCCAAACAAAAGCAACTTCATGTCACTCGCTGACATTGATGTGCGTAATGAGCAGGGTGCTCAGGATGCACTTGCTATAATTGATCAGGCTCTTACAGAGGTTGCTACAGTTCGTGGAGAATTAGGTGCTTTCCAGAAACATACCCTGGAATCTAATCTCACCAGCTTGCAGGTCGCAGCAGAAAATATGACTGCAGCAGAGTCTACTATTCGTGATACTGACATGGCTCAGGAACTGGCTACATTTACACGTAACCAGATCATGACTCAATCAGCAACAGCACAGTTGGCTCAGGCAAATGCAATGCCGCAACACGTCTTGCGATTGTTAAACGGCTAGCAGGGTTCAGGGGCAGTTTATCCCCCAGACATAACACTATTCCGGCTCCATTTATTGGAGTCCGGAATGGCTGTTTATATTATTTAAATGAATATTTATCTATAATTATTATTCAAAGATTTGTCGATGACTGGAGTTTATATTCCGGTTAACTGGATCGAAAAACTTGAACCTTAAATATAACGAGGAACTATGCCGTTGGGGATGAAAAACAACATTGCATCTATCAACGCAATAAATCATCTGGCCAAAGCGCAAAATGAACTGTCCGATTCGCTGAAACGATTATCTTCAGGACAAAGAGTCAACAGTGGAGCAGATGATCCTTCGGGTCTGATTCTTTCAGAAAATTTACGTGCTCAGGTTGCCAGTGCGCAACAGGCGTTGCAAAATTCGGAGTTTTCTCTGTCTCTTGTCCAGACTGCTGAAGGTGCTTTGGTTGAAGTAAACAACTTGTTGATTGAAATGCGTCAGTTGGCTACAACTGCAGCAAATGAGGGGGCTACCGATTACAATGCACTGTTAACATTGCAGTTTCAGATACATAAAGCAATTGAGGGAATTGACCGTGTTTCCCGTTTTACTAGTTTTGGGAATAAAACGCTACTAGACGGAAGTCATGGTACAAAAGGAAGTGGTAATGAAGAAGTTGTTTTTATTAAAGCATCTTCCAAAACTCTAGCTTCACCCGTGAGCGGATATGGTGTGGATATTACCGAATTTCCGCTACGGGCAACTTTAACAGCAGACCTTGATGACGATGATGCTTCCGGTCTGCAAATTACTTTAGAAGAAGAAGATGGCGCTATAATTAGGGTCAGTAATCCGGATGGAGCCACTGCAGTCGGATTTGCAAAACGTCTGCAAAAAGCAGTCTTGGATTCGAACATGAATTTGAACATACACTTTGATGCTGATGATGAAGAACTTACAATTGAACATCGGGAATATGGACTCACCAAAGGATTCACTGTAACCGGAACAAAAGATGATGTGATTGTTGACAACGCTTTTGAGCCGGAATTGCTTTTAGGACGTGATATAGAAGGAACAATTAATGATGAACCTGCTGATGGTGATGGACTGATCCTTACCGGCGAATACAATAATGAGAAAACCAGCGGTTTGAGTGTAGCTTTTTTAGGTGATGGTACCGGTAATGCCGGATCTGTGACTGTCGCACAAAATTCTCTTAAGTTCCAAGCTGGAGTAAGTGCAGATGAAAAAATTGTAATTGCTCTGAACAGTACCCATTCTACTGTCCTGGGAAGAGGTGTGGATAATACAAGCGGATTTGAAAATTTGTCCCAAATCAGTCTCAAGTCTACTCAAGAAGCCATTGATGCAATTCGCCTTGTAGATGAGGCTCTTGATCAACTATTATCAATGCGCAGCCAGCTTGGTTCTGTACAAAAATATACACTGGAAACAAATATTTCAGTTCTCCGCAACACAGTAGAAAATTTGACTGCGGCAGAATCCAACATTCGAGATACAGACATGGCTTTGGAATTGGTTAATTTTACAAAAAACCAAATCATTACAGAAGCCGCAGCAGCTGCAGTCGCACAGTCAAATCAGACTGCTACCAGAGTTTTGCGGCTGTTGTTCAACAATAATCCACATGGACACTGGTCATTTTTTAGAGACCACTGATCGTTGATCAAATAATGCGCCTTGACGATACAATTGCTGCAATAGCAACGCCTTTGCAGCCCTCCGGACTTGGAGTGATCAGAGTAAGCGGAGTGCAGGCAGTTTCTGCAGTAGAGGCTCTGTTCAAGACAAAGGGGGAGCCGCTGAAAAAGACGGAAACACACAAGCTGATACACGGCTGGATAAAAGACGACGGAAAACTTATTGACAAAGTTTTAGTAGTCGTCATGCGTGCTCCTCATTCATACACCACTGAGGATGTGGTAGAAATTCAGTGTCACGGAAGCCCTTTTGTGTTGCGAATCATCCTGGATTTGGTTTTACGGCAAGGAGTGCGTTTGGCAGATGCAGGGGAGTTCACTCAAAGAGCTTTTTTGCATGGGCGGCTGGACCTGACACAAGTGGAAGCAATTTCAGACTTGATTCAAGCCAGTTCTGAAATTGGGGCAAGACTGGCTGCACAACAACTTCGTGGAAAACTTTTTCACGCCATTGATGATGTAAAAAAACAAGTGATCTCCATTGCTTCACTAGTTGAGGCCAGCATCGAGTTTCCAGAAGAGGACCATGAATTCACTCATCAGGAAGATTGTCGGCAGCGTCTGGATCAAGCTAGTGCCGATTTGGAAAGCTTACTTTCTCATGCTGACCGTGGAAGACAAATACTTGATGGGTTTAGTGTAGTATTGATTGGCCGGCCGAATGTAGGAAAGTCTTCGCTTCTAAATACCTTGCTTCGCGAGCAAAGAGCGATTGTAACCACCATTCCCGGTACCACCAGAGATTCAATTGAGGAATCTGTACAAATCCAGGGTCTAGCTTTTCGCTTAACGGACACAGCCGGCATCAGAAAAACAGATGACCTGATCGAATCAGCAGGTATTCAGCGTACACAAAATGTCCGCGAAAAAGCCGACCTCGTCTTGTTGATTCTTGATGCCAGTGAAAAACTTATGGACGATGATTTGAGTTTAATCAGTGAAGTTGAAAAGGAGCGGACAATTGTAATTCTCAATAAAAAAGATCTAATGGACGACACTACCCCACGTTGGTATGAAAAAATATCCCGTTTGGAATCTGTTTTGATTTCAGCAAAAACAGGTGAAGGTTGTGATGAGTTGGAATCCAGCTTATATAAAAAAGCTACACTCGGCGGTTTGCCTCAGGAAGATGAAATCTGGATCACAAACCGCAGGCAGCAACAGGCTGCAAAAAATGCTCTGTCTGCTTTGTTCTCAGCGCGAAAAAGTTTGAATCAGTCAAGTGGAGAAGAGTTTATTGCAGTTGATTTACGCTCTTGTTTAAACGCCTTGGGTGAGATAGTTGGTGAAACTACGCCCGATGATTTACTTGGGCAAATATTTTCGGATTTTTGTATTGGAAAATAAACAAATGACAGACAGCGAATTGAAACTATTGCTTGAAAAACAAGAGTTACTTTTAAAGAATCTTCTGGAATTATCACAGCGCCAATTTGCAGAATCGGATGCTGTAGCACTGGACGAGCTCTTGAAACAAAAAGATAGCCACTTTGATGAACTGCAAAAGTTGGATCCTTTGCAGGAAAAGTGGCACAAGAAATACAACCGTTCCTTAGGGCCAGAAGAACAAAAACTAGATGATAATATTAAGGATTTACTTGAAAAACTACTACTCTCAGAACAGAATTTTGTAAAAATAGTAGGCCGTGATAAAAATGCTGTCTCATTACAAATTGCTCAAATAAGCAATCAAATGCAGTATCGAAAAGATACTACAAGGCAAAGGCCTCAGATTAAAAACATGACAACTTAAACACAACATTATTCATAGTGAACAATGCTTTTTTCTGCTTACCAAATTGAGTCCCTGTTAGCCGATTTTCAACAGACAGGCTCTCCAGCAGGCAAATCTGCCAGCGAAACTCTAAGTCTTTCTGCTGATGCGATCCAGGACGCACGTCAATACTTGCGCCCACTGAAACGCAGTCATCTGAACTGGGTTACTCCCAAAGATATTAGAGGACTGGTCGAAGACATTTCTTTTTACGATCCTGTTGTAGATAATGTGCAGCAGAGTCGTGCCGGCCGTTTTGTTGTACCTGCTTATGTACCTGAAGTTCCTGCACCATCGTTTCCACTTGTAAGGGACCACACTAAGATGGCCCCGGGAAGTAAGACTACAGAGCAGGAATCATCGAAAAGTCCTGTTACAGATGGAAATGTTACGATTCTTGAAGTAAACACTGAATCAGCTGAAGTGGAAGATAAGGTTTCGGTCAGTGGGTCTGAGGATATTTCGAAAAAAAATAGTCTGTTAATAGAAACTGAGAAAAGTTCTGAAAAATCTACCCACGGCGAATTGGCAGTTTCTACTGCTTCATTATTTGAAGGTATTGATGATGAAGAACATGAACTTGAAGAAGAAGGATTACAAGGAGACAATAGTGAGGAAAACGATGTCGTCTTTGGAGATGGCCGCATTGATCAAAAATCAATGAGCAATTTTGTAGCTCATTATCCTGACAGTACTCTTAAGTTCCTGATGCGTAAAAATTTGGACGGTAGACCATTACCGGTTGGATACGAAGAAATATATTCACAATGGGAAAATCGCGGATTGTCCCGTGGACGCCTGAAAAAATATTTATTTAAACTGATGGAATGGAAAAACTTTCCGGATATTCCTGTTCATGATGTGGTTAATAATATCCGCGAACATCAATATTTTCTTGAAATAAAGTAATGACAGCAAAAAGTTTCAGACCAAATGTTGCGGCAGTGATAATGCATCCAACAAATAAAAAAGTTTTGATGTTCCGGCGAATTGCCAAAAGAAATGAAAATTCAGAACTATTGTCAGATGGAGGACAGTTAAGATGGAATTGGCAATTCCCCCAAGGTGGGATTGACCCAGGGGAAACCGAAGAAGAGACACTTTTTCGTGAACTTGAAGAAGAAATTGGGACCAATGATGTTACAATCATCAGGGTTGCTGAAAAAAGAGTCCGTTACTACTATCCTCTCAAAATGCTGCATATTCTTCATAAACAACCTGAATGGAAACCATACCGCGGCCAACAACAACGCTGGTTTCTTCTACAGTTGAATTGTGACACTGAGAAAATTAATTTTTCCCATGAACCCATTGAATTCGATGCCTTCCAATGGATCTCACCTCGCCTGGGATTAAAGAAAGTTGTTTCTTTCAAGCGCAAGGCATACCGTAAAGGGTTGCGATATTTGGGGGTTTTGTGATTTGTTTTGATTTGATTTGTTCATAATAACAGCAGTTGATCTGAAGCTCACTCCAAAAATAATCGTTTTGAATTTGAACACGTTTGCTATACTGAGTAAACTGCAATTGTTTAAATTTCAATGCCCGTATATAATTATATCATCAAAGTAAATAATCATAAAAAGGCAATTCAATGCTAATGCTCCTTTCACCGTCTAAAACACTGGATTATGAAACGCCTGCGACTACTGACAGCTTCAGTATTCCGGAATTTCTGGAAAAATCTTCTGAACTGGTTAAAGTTATGAAGCAGAAGTCTTTTCTGGATTTGATGGAACTGATGGAGGTCAGTCAAAAAATTTCTGAGCTTAATGTTGAACGTTTTAATCAATGGAAATTACCTTTTTCCACCAAAAATGCAAAACAAGCCGTTCTAGCTTTCAAAGGAGATGTCTATACGGGTCTTGACGCATCTGCACTTTCTGAAAACCGTTTGACTTATACCCAGTCGCATCTGCGCATTTTGTCTGGCCTTTACGGTTTGCTGCGGCCGCTTGACTTGATGCAGCCCTATCGTCTGGAAATGGGGCTGAAGCTGAAAACAAAAAAAAGTGAAAATTTGTATCAATTTTGGGGTGAGAAAATTACTGATAAATTAAATGTTTTATTGGCAAAACAAGATGAGCCAGTTTTAATCAACCTTTCTTCAAATGAATACTTTAAATCAGTACAAAAGAAAAACTTGGACGGTCGTTTAATTACACCTGAGTTTAAAGAATTGAAAAACGGCAAATATAAAATGATTAGTTTTTTTGCAAAAAAAGCTCGTGGTTTAATGGTACGCTTTGCCATAGATCACAATATACAGAAAGCAGAAGTATTACAAAATTTTGATTATGATGGTTACCATTTCAACCTTGAACTAAGTCAGGTAGATAAATGGGTTTTCAGCAGAGGCTGAAAAATTGACTCCTGTTTTTTTCAACATGAGACTGCTGAGTCTTAATTCGTTGGCGAAATATTACCTCTCTTTATTAGGTCTAACAACTTCCCCCTTCATTCTACTAAATTCCACTGTCATCACCGGAATTTAAATCAATTTGAATCAACTTCAATTTCTATTCCTCCCAATCAATAAACGTTTAAAGCAGAAAAGGGCAATTTATTGCTTGCTTTAAGATATAAATCATTGTATTGATATGTGATGATTTAATAGAAACAACAAGACATTATGACCTTTTAAAGCAAGAAATACATGACAAACATTGCACAAGTTTTAAGATTACTGGGAGACGAAACACGTCTCAGAATTTTGATATTGGTCTCACAGACGCCGTTGAATGTTAGCGAACTTACAACAATATTAGGAATGGCACAATCGGGTATTTCCAGGCATTTGAGTCATTTACGAAAAATGAAGTTGTTGCAGGAACGAAAAGAGGGCATTTGGTCATATTATCAATTTGCACAAAAAGAATCCCTCGACAGCGAACTCCACCTGCTTTGGAATTATTTACAGGAGCAACTTTCAAACATAAAAGACCACAACAACGATAGGGTGCGATTACATGAGGTATTGCGTCAACGAGAAATAAGCGGTGGTGGTTTAAATGAACGTCTTCTTGAACCTGGTCAATCTTGGTTTGCCTGGTCGTGTCTCCTCGGAATACTTCTGGGTCAGAATGGAGAAAACAAGTCCGGATTTTCCTCTGGTACCTCAGAACTTGAAATTATAGACCTTGGCTGCGGAGACGGAACGCTTACAGTAGAAATGGCTAAATTTGCTACTAGTGTAATAGGTGTTGATTTTAATCCTGACATGCTTGCCTCAGCTCGACAGCGAATAGATCGCCTTGGACTCCAAAACGTAAAATTGCTGGCTGAAGACGCAGGTAATTTGTCTTTGCCTGCTGAATCCTTAGATGTGGTTTTCTTTTCACAGTCACTTCATCATCTTGATAACCCGCAAAGAGGTTTTCAGGAAGCCGCACGTATTTTACGTCCAGGAGGAAAGGTACTAGTAATGGAACTAGCTATACACAGTGAAGAATGGGTACTGGAAAAACTTAGTCACAAATGGCTTGGATTTGAAAAAGAGACTTTGCATGATTTTATGCATACAGCAGGATTTAGTAATCTTTACTCACAAATTTTACCTTTTCGCCGAGAAGAATTGTTTCAAATTATTCTTGCTGCAGGAAGTAAAACTTAATCTAAATCCCATAAATTGATTAGTCGCATTCTTCACCTTAAATCACTATTACTCTCAGTAGAAGATAATTTTTTTGCGACAATTAGTACTTTTGTAAATAAAACAAAGGCTGGGTTAATCCAACTCACCCGGAACAATAAATAATAATAATATGAATTATACGAGACCAAGTGCCGTCAGGCTTTTAAACATGTTGGAACAAAAAATTATCGTGTTCGATGGCGCAATGGGCACGATGATACAGCAACAAGGTCTCACGGAAGAAGATTTCCGAGGCACTTCATTTCTGGAGCATCCTTCACCGCTTAAAGGCAACAATGACCTGCTTTCCATTACACGTCCGGACATAATTGAAAATATTCATTTAGAGTTTTTAGAGTCCGGTGCAAATATTATTGGAACCAACACTTTTAACGCAAATCGTATCTCACAGGCAGACTACAACCTGGAAACAAGCGTTACTGAAATCAACCGGGCGGCCGTAGAAATCGCACGTAAAGCAGTAACTAAGTTTCAGTCTGGAAAATCTGCAGAAGAAATTCAATCTGATCATCCCATTTTTGTGGCCGGCTCGATCGGACCAACCAACCGTACCTGTTCCATGTCTCCGGATGTAAACAATCCTGCTTACCGTGCCGTGACCTTTGACCAAATTGCAGAAGCCTACCGAGAACAAGCGGTTGCACTGATTGAAAGCGGAGTCGATATACTCCTACTGGAAACGAGCTTTGACACGCTGAATATGAAAGCAGGAATTTATGCTTTGGAAAGTTATTTTGAAGAAGAAGGAATCCGCCTGCCTGTTTTTCTATCAGTTACAATTACGGATGCTTCCGGACGTACGCTTTCTGGACAGACTCTAGATGCTTTTTATAATTCTATTCATCATGCCAAGCCTCTATTTTTGGGGATCAATTGCGCTCTCGGCGCGAAGGAAATGCGACCGTTTATTGAAGAAATGGCGCATATTTCTGAGTTTCCTGTTGCTGTTTATCCAAATGCAGGATTACCAAACGCCATGGGAGAATACGAACAAACTCCAGAAGAGTTTGCCGGCATCATGGCAGAATTTGCGCAGGAAGGCTGGGCCAACCTGATGGGTGGATGCTGCGGGACAACTCCGGAACATATCAAAGCACTGGCCGATAAAATTTCTCATTTTGTTCCAAGAAAATTAAACCCGCTGCAGAAACAACGTTTCGGGGAAACCGCAAACAGCAATTCCAGGCCTGTAATAGTTGGTGAAGGCATTCCGTTTTATTCCGGATTGGAGTCGTTGAACATCAATCCAGACATCGGATTTTTGATGATCGGTGAACGTACAAATATCATGGGTTCACCCAAGTTCCGAAAACTTATTTTGGATGACGATTTTGAATCTGGACTCGCCGTCGCCCGTCAACAAGTTGAATCCGGTGCAAACTTTATTGATATTAACTTTGACGAAGGATTGCTGGATGGTGAAAAATCAATGACACATTTTCTCAACTTGATTGCAGTGGAACCGGACATTGCACGTGTACCGGTTATGATCGACAGTTCAAAATGGTCTGTGCTTGAAGCAGGATTGAAGTGCATTCAGGGCAAAGGCGTAGTCAACTCGATCAGCCTCAAGGAAGGTGAGGACAATTTCTTGATGCAGGCACGGGAAATTCGCAAGTACGGTGCGGCAGCAGTGGTGATGGCGTTTGATGAAAACGGTCAGGCAACAGAGCTAGAACACAAAGTTGAAGTCTGCAGCCGTGCTTACCAACTGTTGACCGAGAACGTTGGTTTTTCGCCGCACGATATTATTTTTGATCCGAATATTTTGACTGTTGCCACTGGAATGGAGGAACACAACCACTATGCGGTGGCTTTCATTGAAGCAGTAAAACAAATTAAAAAACGCTGTCCTGGAGCGTTGGTCAGTGGTGGAGTGAGCAATATTTCCTTTTCGTTCCGGGGTAATAATCCTGTCCGTGAAGCAATGCACTCCGCTTTTTTGTATCACGCGATTCACGCCGGTCTTGACATGGCTATTGTTAACGCCGGCATGCTGGATGTCTACGAGGAAATTCCAAAAGATTTGCTGGAAATTGTTGAAGATGTCCTACTCAACCGTAGAAAAGACGCCACTGAAAGACTGATTGATTTTGCCGAAAGCTACAAAGCCGAAGGTACACGTAAAATTGTAAAGGACACAAAATGGCGTGAAGGAACAGTTGAAGAACGTATCATTCATGCTTTGGTGAGAGGCATAACTGAACATATCGTAGCTGACACCGAAGAAATCCGCACAAAATTTGACCTGGCTTTGGAAGTTATTGAAGGACCTTTGATGGCGGGTATGAAAGTTGTGGGGGATCTTTTTGGTGACGGCAAAATGTTTTTACCACAGGTTGTGAAAAGTGCACGTGTGATGAAGCAGGCAGTAGCCCACCTTGAACCGTTTATGGAGGAAGAAAAGAAACAATCTTCCGAGGTGATTAACATGCCTAAAATTGTGATGGCCACCGTGAAAGGTGATGTTCACGATATTGGTAAGAATATTGTGGGTGTTGTTTTGGGCTGTAACAATTTCGAGGTCATTGATTTAGGCGTGATGGTACCCTGCGAAAAAATATTGGAAGCAGCACGTGAGCATCAGGCTGACGTGATTGGACTTTCCGGATTGATCACTCCGTCACTGGATGAAATGGTGCATGTAGCTGGGGAAATGAAACGTCAAGGTTTTACTAAGCCACTTTTAATCGGCGGCGCAACCACGAGTCCAGTGCACACTGCGGTCAAAATCGCACCTCAGTACGACCAGCCAGTAGCCTATGTTCCGGATGCGTCAAGAGCGGCCGGAGTTATCCGGAAATTATTGAATCCTGACCAAAAAGTACAAGCCGCAGAGGACCTCCTTCAAGAACATGAACGGCGTAGAAAAGCTTATCAGGATCGAAACAGCGAACGCAAATTGCTTTCCATTCAAGACGCACGAGAGAACCATACACCAATTGACTGGAAAAATTGCCAGATTAGCAAGCCGGCTTTTCTTGGTTTGCGGGAATATGAGGTAGAAGTTGAAACATTAGTCGAGTACATCGATTGGACACCTTTCTTTTACACATGGGAGATGAAAGGACGTTACCCCAAAATTCTTACCGATCCAAAATTAGGCACTGAAGCCAGCAAACTTTTTGAGGACGCACTAAGTCTTTTGAGGGACATTGTTGAAAAGAGGAGCTTTCAGCCAAAAGCCGTGATCGGTTTTTTTCCTGCAAACAGTGACGGTGATGATATCCTGATTTACTCCGATGAATCACGTAAAAAAGTTCAAACTACATTCCATACTTTACGTCAACAAGTGGTAAAAGCAGATGACAAACCAAATCAGGCTTTGTCTGATTTTATCGCACCCAAAGATTCCGGACGTGCAGATTATTTGGGAGGATTTGCCCTGACAACCGGTGCAGAAGTAGAAAAAATGGCTGGAAATTTTGAAAAACAACTCGACGATTACAATTCTATTCTCGTAAAAGCCGTTGGGGATCGTTTAGCTGAAGCGCTTGCCGAATTCATGCACAAACAGGTGCGGGATGAATGGGGTTACGGTCGTACAGAAAATCTAGAGATGGAGGATTTAGTCAGTGAAAAATACAGGGGAATCCGCCCTGCTCCAGGATATCCCTCTCAACC